>Ga0098052_1001639_pt1 | contig 13827 bp, 19 predicted proteins | sample 15_taG_FD_81591 | JGI IMG/M metagenome (GOLD analysis project Ga0098052, IMG submission 81591) | Marine viral communities from the Subarctic Pacific Ocean - 15_ETSP_OMZ_AT15312 metaG | ecosystem: Environmental > Aquatic > Marine > Oceanic | place: Pacific Ocean | collected 2015-01-18 | reverse complement strand
CCTAAACAAAAGATGTATGCTAAATATATAAAAGGAAAGAAGATGAATAAATATAATCCAGAACTGGTTAAGTTCTTAACAGAACATTTACAATCATCTAAGGTTGAGGCTGAGGAGTATATTAGTTTATTAATGAGAGATAAATTTGGCCGCAACCGATTAGTAGAGTTACTTAAAAAATATGGCCATACTGATAAAGAAATAAAAAAGTTATTAAAATGAGAACAATTAAAGATGCACCTCGAGTAGATTTTAAAGAATCGATTTCAATTGAAACGCCTGATGCAGTTAAGTATTGTGAACTCCAATATCCAAAGACATGCACAGAGTTTAAACGTATACAGAATGAACAGTATATATTATTTTGTAAAAAACAAAAAAATTATGGACCCGGTAATATATCTGTAGGTACAAATTTAGAAACCAATGATGATGTTAAATTATCATTGACAGGATTATGGTTCCGAGTTAATGATAAAGTTCAAAGATTGAAACAATTAATTGTATTAGGCCACCGAGACGAAGTAGGCGAAACTGAACAAGATACATTCCAAGATTTATCTATATACGGGGTAATAGCGCAGATAGTTTCCAAGAAGATTTGGGGTAAATAATTTGGTACTTTGAAAAGTATTTCTTATATTTAATATATGAATAAATTTTTAAAATTCGGGGCTAGAGAGCCTGCACCAGGTGAACGTAGAATATCATATTCGCAATATGGAATGTATGAAACATGTCCTAAACATTGGGAATTGGCTTATGCAAAAGGATTGCGTACATTTAGTCAAAGTATACATACTATATTTGGTACTGCTATGCATGAAACATTGCAGCATTATTTAACTGTAATGTATGAAAAGACAGTTAAGGATGCAGATGCAATTGATTTAAATGCATTATTAAAGCAGCATATGTATGACCTATACAAAGAAGCCGTTTCAAAGATGGATGATCATTTTTCTACTAAATTTGAAATGAATGAGTTTTATGATGATGGTGTTGCAATCATCGATTGGTTTAAGAAAAAGCGTGGAGCATACTTTAGTCGTAAGAATGAAGAATTGATAGGTATTGAAGTTAAAATATATCATCCCGTTGATGAGGATAATAAACATGTTATGATGTTAGGTTATCTAGATATTGTTATACGAGATAAACGTGACGGTAAAATAACTATCATTGATCTTAAAACCAGTACGATGGGATGGAACAAATATCAGAAAGCTGATAAGATAAAGACATCTCAATTGGTATTATATAAAAAATACTTTGCAGAACAGTATGGGTATGATGTAGAAAAGATTGATATCAAGTATATGATTCTTAAACGCAAATTAATTGATGGTGCAATGTTTCCTCAAAAACGTGTTACAGAATTCATGCCAGCGAGTGGTAAGCCAACTAGAAACAAATTAGCTCGTTCTATTAAAGGTTTTGTAGAATCTAGTTTTGATAGCGAAGGCAATTATAATTTGAATAAAGAATATCCTGCAATGGCAGGTAAAAATAAAAAGAATTGCAAATATTGCGAATTCAAAGATCGTGAAGATCTATGTCCAATGTCAAATAGAATAAAAGGTTAGAGATGACAAAACAAATCGTGGAAGCGTTAAACGCAAAGTATGTATCTGAAAAATTAGCAGGAGTTGCTAATTTACAAAATTATTTATCAAATTCAGTAGGTGTAGGAGAACACCCGGATATAATTTCAGAATGTGATAAATTGATTGAAATTATTGGTCATGCCGATGATAAGATAAATACATTACGTAATTTATTTTCTGAAGAAACAGAATAATGAAAGTTGCGTTAATTGGAAGTAGAGATTATGCGAACATACGCAGGATAAAAGATACTCTATTTCAATTAAAACAAAAATTTAAAACAGACTTAATAATAATATCTGGTGGAGCAAAATATGGTGCGGATAAATTTGCTAGAAAATATGCATTAGAATTTGGAATTCGATATAAAGAATTTAATCCAGCACATACTATTAAAAATTTATACTCAGCAATGTCAGATGATTATTATGGTAAACCATATCATGTATCACAATTCCATCATCGTAATATGTTAATTGCAAGGGACTGTGATGTAATGATAGCATTTATTAGTAACCAAGAATCATCTAATGGATCGATAAGTGCAATTAAAAAAGCTAAAAAATTAAATAAACCAGTAACAATTATCATATGATAGAAATTTTAGGATGGTTAAGTACGGCAATAGTATTAGCAGGATTTATATTTAACGCCAAAGGCAGATATACATGGGCAATGATTGCATGGATTATAGGAGATGTCGGATGGATAACATATGATTTGTTTATTGATAATTTTAGTCATTTAGTATTAAGTTTAGTAATTATTTCTATAAACATATATGGGATAATTAATTTAAAAAAGTATAGTTAAAAAGGTGTTTAAGAACGCTTTTTGCATATTTATAATAAAGTTATTCGGAGAATTTAATGGAACCAATAAAGTTACCTAAGCTTAGGAAGATAGATCCTAACAAACCAAAAAAAACAAAAATATTATTATTATCAGATGATCTACGCATGCATTCGGGTATCGGCACAATGTCGCGTGAATTTGTACTTGGTACATGTGACAAATATGACTGGGTACAGTTAGGCGCAGCTATTAAACATCCAGACTCTGGAAAAATTATAGACATAAGCGCAGATGTACAGAAAGAAACGGGGATAAATGATGCGTATGTAAAAATATATCCAAACGATGGTTATGGCAATCCGCAGATATTACAGCAAATTATGAATATCGAGAAACCTGATGCAATCTTACATTTTACAGATCCTAGATTCTGGGGTTGGTTATATAATATAGAACATCAGATTCGTCAAGAGATTCCTTTAATGTATTACAATATCTGGGACGATCTTCCATATCCGCATTGGAACGAGCCATTTTATGAATCATGTGATTTGTTAATGAATATATCAAAACAGACAAATAATATCGTGAAAAATGTACTACAAAAATATCCAAAGCCGGATTGGGCAGTACAATGGGTACCCCATGGGGTCAGTCAAAAACGATTTTTTCCGATAAATACATTACACCCAGATTATAATAATTTTAATAAATTTGTAACAGATTTTAAAAATACTCATAACGCGGAGTTTGTAGTATTTTGGAATAATCGTAATATTCGAAGAAAACAGCCTGGGGATTTAATCGTTGCATACAAAGAATTCTGTGATAAATTGCCTATAGAAAAAGCTAGAAAGTGTGTATTATTAATGCATACTCAGATTCGCGATGATAATGGGACAGACTTGTTAGCGGTAAAAAAAGCTCTTTGCCCGGATTATAATATTGTATTTAGCGATAAACCAGTTGATGCAAAACAATTAAATTATTATTATAATTTAGCAGATGTAACTGTTAATATAGCATCTAATGAAGGTTTTGGTATATCTTGGTGCGAATCATTACATGCCGGCACACCGATTATTAATAATGTAACGGGCGGGTTACAAGATGGCTGTAGATTTGAAAATGCAATGGGAGATTGGATAGAATTTGATACTCATTTCCCAAGTAACCATGATGGAACATATAAAGTAAATGGAGAATGGTGTAAAGCAGTATTTCCATCTAATCGATCAGTCCAAGGATCGCCAATGACGCCTTATATATTTGATGATAGAGCAGATTTTCGTGATGTAGCAAATGCACTTTATCATTGGTATGATATGGATAAAGAAGATCGCGATGCATGTGGTCAAACCGGTCATGATTGGGTTTGTGGTGATGAATCGAATATGTCGGCAAAGGGTATGAGCAAGTTAATGGCTAATTGTATTGATACGTGTTTAGAAAAATGGACACCAAGAAAACGATTTACCATGTATAAAATAGAACAAGAACAAAAAATAGAAAATCCAGGAGTTATAGTATAATGAAACCATTTATAGTAGTACAAGGACCAGTAGCCACTCGGTCAGGATATGGAAACCATACAAGAGATTTAGTAACTGCTTTAATAAAAGCAGATAAATATGATATCCAACTTATATCATTACCATGGGGCTCATGTCCTACTGATGCGTTAAAGAAAGATAATATAGACCATCAAGCAATACAACAATGCATCACATCAGGTCCAATTAATCGACAGCCGGATGTGTTCATACAAGTATCTGTGCCAAATGAATTTCAACCCTACGGGAAATATAATATTGGGATAACGGCTGGTATTGAGACTACTCAAGTATCTCATGAATTTCTTGAAGGCATGAATAGAATGGATGTTAATATTGTTACATCAGAACATTCTAAAGATGGATTTATAAATACTGTATATGATAAGGTCGATGAAAAGACTAAACAAAAGCAAGGCGAACTGCGATTAAATAAACCTATTGAAGTATTATTCGAAGGATTAGATTTAAATGTATATAAGAAAACAACAAAAATTCATGATACAGTTTTAAATGAATTATCTGATATTAAAGAAGATTTTTGTTATCTATTTACTGGTCATTGGCTTAAAGGTGATATAGGACAAGATCGTAAAGATATTGGTATGATGATTAAAACGATGTGTGAATCTTTTAAAAATAAAAGTCACAAAAATCGACCAGGTTTAGTTCTTAAGACGTCACATGCCAGTTTTTCAATTATTGATCGAGATAATATGATGAAACGAATCCAGCAAATTATAGAACCATATGGTAATAAAGCGTTAAATATATATTTACTTCATGGTGATCTAACGGATGATGAAATGAATTCATTATATAATCATCCAAAAATGAAAGCTATGGTATCATTTACAAAAGGAGAAGGATTTGGTCGACCATTATTAGAATTTGGCATCACCGGAAAACCAATTATTGCTAGCGATTGGTCCGGTCATAAAGATTTTTTAAAATATGCAACATTATTACCTGGAGAATTAACTCAAGTACATAATTCTGCGGCAGATAAATTTATTTTACGAGATGCAAAATGGTTTACTGTTAATTATTCATATGCATCTAAAGTATTACAAGATGTAATAGATGACTATAAAAAATATTTAGAAATGAGTCGTAAGCAGTCGCATTATGTGAAAACTAATTTTAATTTAGATTTAATGTCTGAAAAATTTTGTGGTATTGTAGACGCTGGCGTGGAAACTATACCTACTCAAATGAGTTTAAAACTTCCAAAATTAAAAAAAGTGACATCAACTGAGCCACCAAAAATAAAACTTCCAAAACTTAAAAAGGTAGAATCATGAATATAAATTACGATGAAATATCACCTATTACTGGTAATAAATGTGTATTAGTAGAAGCCGATGAAACCACTAATATTGAATCACGTATATGTATGGAATCTGGATATACAACAAATGAACGCTTGAAAATCGATTCCGATGATATTACCAGATATGAATCAACAATTACTGAATTTATGTGTACAATGAAATACGTTGATGAAGAATTGGGATGTATATGGTATCCTACTTTTATAAATTTACCAAATGGAATGGTATATTGTGAACCAAAGGATGATAAATTAGTATGGAAAACGGCTAATGTAATCGAAATATCAGAAGTAGAACGTTTAAAATATCCTATACCAAATAAGGAAGGAGAATATTTTACTTCACGGTTAGATGTAGAAAATGCAAAGACATATGATAAGTATGACTTTAAGTCCGCATTAGATGAACTATATTCAATAGTATTGGAGGTAAATAATGAAGATTAGTTATGCAATTACTGCTTGGAATGAGCATGAAGAATTAGAAAAATTATTGGCCCATTTGATATGGAAAAAACGTAAAGATGATGAAATAATAGTGCAGACTGATAACGGTAAGACGACACCAGAAGTTTACGACGTCCTAGAAAAATTTGACAGTAAGACTCAATATAATGATTTCCATCATTATTCTTATCCATTAGATAAAAACTTTGCTCAATATAAAAACAAATTAAATTCTAATTGTAATGGAGATTGGATATTCCAAATTGATGCAGATGAAATACCAAATGAATACCTTATCCAGGCTTTACCATTCATTTTAGAGGCTAATCCAGATACAGAGGCTTATTGGATACCGAGAGTCAATACAGTTGCCGGCATAACAGATTCTCATATTCAAAAATGGGGATGGCGTGTAGATAAAAATGGATGGGTTAACTTTCCAGATTGGCAAATGCGATTATACAAAAATTCAGAACATATATATTGGATTAAACCTGTACATGAGCAACTAAAAGGTTATACTAAATTTGCCAATCTCCCAGCGGAAGAAAAATTTGCATTATATCATGGCAAGGCTATTGGAAGACAAGAACAACAGAATGAATTTTATGAAACAATATGAAACATATTTTAGAAAATATTCCAGATAAACGTCAAAATAAAAATACAACATCATTAAAATTTAAAACTGATATCATCGATTATTTCAAAGATTTAAATTTAAATAGATGTATTGAGGTAGGAACTAGCCAAGGATATTCTACAAGAGTGTTGAGTTTTTTGTTTAATGAAGTTATTACATTAGAAAATAATATTGATTGTATACATCATGCCATTAATTTCAATTCAGATCGTACTAATATCACTTATCTACATGGTGATGTATATAATAGCGATTGGGATGTAACTTCTGTGGATGCTGCATTTATAGATTGTGTACATACATATGATGCGGTTATGTATGATATTAAACAATCATTGAAACGAAACGCGAAGTATTTAATCTTTGATGATTACGGATTACCAGAATCAGTGCCATCTGTAAAAGCGGCAGTAGATGAATTTATAAAAAATAATCCTGGTGTTAAAGTAACACATATAGGAGAACCAAAAGGTAGTGAGCCAAGATTAGGCCGGCAATTAATAGATTGGGAAGGAATTATTATATGCATGATTTAGTTATATTAACGACGGCGATAGATAGACCTGAATTACATTCAAAAGTATTTCCGGCTACATTGGATTATTTAAAAGGATTAAAATGTAAATGGTTTATTACAATCAATAACATCAATAATAAAGTTGAAGAAACAAAAGAAAATTTTAGATCAATATTATCTGATTACGATGTAACATTTACAACATATGAAACTGGTGGTACAAAAATGGATTTCATGCGTTCATGTGAACAACTTAGTAAATATGGACATGAAATGCAACCATCAATAGGATACTTTTGGTTTGAAGATGATTGGATGGTATCCCCAGAGCATAAACTTAAAACAGATATCAATCAATTATTCAAACAAGAAAGTTGTCATATATCATTAGCAAATAGGACAGAATTATCTTTTAATCCAGGTATTTGGTCAAAAGATTTATTTGAAAAATTAATATATACAAACTTATCTAACGCTTATACATTACCATATTATGGAAGTCAAAAAGTTTTAAACCCTGAACGAGTATGTACATATCTAGTTAATAAAACTCGTAAAATAGTTAAACATTATCATAAGATTTCTAGATATCATGATGTTGGGAGATCTTGGCAAACAAATAATTTAAAAGGCGCCCGGACATGGAACTTGGTATAAATAATCCAGAACCACATATTATTATTCTCTGGCAGCTTGAAGACTTCGACCATGTTCATAGCGTAATACGTTCGAGATTTAGATTGGTCCGGACATTTGAAGTTCCATGTCTATTAGATAATCTAGGAGATATAGGCCGCCGCCAGATTTTAGATGCATTATATCGATATGATGGATCAACGCCTGGAACAAAAGGCACGAAACCATTCCATGTATTTATTATAGAAGATGAAAATCCTATATATGATATTAGAGATGCTACTCGAGTAACAAAACCAGTTAATTTGAATATGTACGATCTTAAACATTCGTTACGTCAAGGCAGGTCTGGTTATTTACATGCAACTGATAATTTAGAAGAAGTACATGATAATTTACAAGTGTTATCACATTTAATGGATGATAAGAGTATATATGATATATGGAAAAATTGGAGACCAAAATTTAACGATATGTTAGAATTTTTTGATAAATTACATTCATCAGATAAATTGGAATATGTCATCATGAGGAATTTTGACCACTATCCAGAATCAGTAACAGTAGATGAACATACAGATATTGATATCCTTGTTAATGATTATTTTCTATTTAAATCATTATCCGGTGGAAAAAATAGAAAAACGCCTGCATATGAAGATGGAGGATTTAAAGTTGCTAACTTAGTTCAATTTGCAGATAAAGAAGTTACGGTTGATACAAGATTTATAGGTGATGATTATTATTGTAAAGCGTGGCAAGTTGATATATTGAAGAATAGACGATTGGTAAATGGATTTTATATCATGGATGACAAGAATCATTTTTATAGTTTATTGTATCATGCATTGATTCATAAAGAATCTGTATCAAAAACATATATAAAAACGTTTATGGAGTTAGGAACCAAATTGGGAGTAGATATAAATAGTATTAATGTACATCACAGAAGTCACATAAAACTTTTATTAGATATATTCATGAACGAAAATGGGTATGAATATGTGAGAGCCAAAGACCTGGGCGTATTTTTTAACAGAACCGGAAGATAATATGTTTGACCAATTATTTTTAGAAAATATTCCAGAAGTTGGGATGACGATTGGGGAAGAAGAAGTTACTGTTAAACGAGTATCTGAATTTGATAATGGCACTGTGACAGGAGGCAAGATGATTGGATATGATCATAATAATTTAGATGAATTTTTAAAAGAAACCGGTTATGAATATTATTTAATTTCCGGAAGATATAATTGTTTTATATCACATGTAGATTTTAAAACTGGATATAAATTTTTTGCAACAGATAAAACGAATCATACTCCTGCAGATGATAATACGATGCAACGTATGTTTGATATACACAATGATTTATATAAAGCTGGGTTCGGTCCTAAGCCATATGAATTATTACCAAATTCATGTATGTTAATTGAAAAATCTATTGGTAGTTTAGAAAAACCATCAAAAGACTGGGTATCTGCTATATTAAAATATTGTAAAGAAAAAGGAATATATAGAAATACAAATGATGCTGCCGACTTGGCATGGGAAGTACAGAAACGTACTAATGTTATAAATACATCTAATGGGTATCATTTTATTGATATTGATTATAAGGTAGAATATTATGATAAAACTTGTTATATTTGATCTAGACGGCGTCTTAGTTGACGCAAAAAATATTCATTTTAATGCTTTTAATGAAGCATTAGGATCATATGCAATAAGTTGGGACGACCATTTAAGTACATATGATGGATTAAAAACTATACAAAAATTAACACTGTTATCTAAACATAAAGGATTGCCAGAAGATATGCATTCTGATATATGGAACAAAAAACAAAACTTAACAGTTGAGAAACTAAAAGAGTTACAGTCTTGCAAGAAATTACAAGATATAATGTCAACATTATCAGTAAAATATAAGATAGCAGTATGTTCTAATTCAATTAGAAAAACTGTATTAACTGTACTATCAAAGTTAGGAATAATGGAATATATGGATTTAGTAATATCAAATGAAGATGTGCAAAATTCAAAACCTCATCCAGAAATGTATTGGAAAGCAATATCGATGATGAGTTGTTTACCAGAAGAAACTTTAATTATAGAAGATTCGCCGTATGGATTAATGGCCGCAGCGAGAAGTAAATCACATATACTACGTGTTAAAAATACTAAAGAAGTTACATTAAATAATATTGAAAAAAAATTAAATGAAATAAGTAGAGGTAAACAAATGAAACAACCTACATGGCATGATGATGAATTAAATATATTAATTCCGATGGCCGGAGCTGGATCTAGATTTGAACAAGCTGGTTATACATTTCCAAAGCCATTAATCGATGTTAAAAACAAACCTATGATTCAGGTAGTAGTAGAAAATTTAAATATCAAAGCTAATTATATTTACATCGTACAAAAAATACATAGAGAAAAATATAATTTAGATACATTATTAAATTTAATAACACCTGAATGTAAAATTATTGAGGTAGATGGATTAACGGAAGGCGCTGCCTGCACAGCATTATTAGCTAAAGAATATATTGATAATAATAAACCTTTATTTTTCGCTAATTCTGATCAATTTGTAGACTGGGATTCAAATGAATTTATGTATAAAATGAACGAGACAAATTGTGATGGCGGAATTGTTACATTTAAAGCAACTCATCCTAAATGGTCATTTGCAAAAATAAATGAACGAGGTTTAGTAACAGAAGTAGCTGAGAAAAATCCAATATCTGATTTAGCAACTGTGGGATTTTATTGGTGGAGACAAGGTTCTGATTTTGTTAAATATGCAGAACAAATGATTAAAAAAGATATTAGAGTTAATGGAGAATTTTATGTATGTCCTGTATTCAATCAAGCTATAAAAGATAATAAAGAAATTCGTACATTTAATATTGAAAAAATGTGGGGCCTAGGCACACCAGAAGATCTTAAAAATTATTTAGAAAACTATAAATGAAATTAATATCACATAGAGGAAATATAAACGGCAAACAACCTGATTTAGAAAATAGCCTTGAATATATTGAAAATGCTATTAAGGAAGGATATGATGTTGAAGTAGATGTTTGGTACAAAGCTGGGTTCTATTTAGGACATGATAATCCAACATATAAAGTAGATGTAGAGTATTTGCAAAATAATAAATTATGGTGCCATGCTAAGAACGGCGAAGCATTATATGAAATGAAAAAAATAGGTAATATTCATTGCTTTTGGCACCAACGTGATGATATGACGTTAACTTCCAGAGGATATATTTGGACTTATCCAAAAAAATCTTTATATTATAATAGTATATGTGTTTTACCTGAATTAGGATATACAGGTGAATTAGATAAATGTTATGGTATTTGTAGTGATTTTATAAAGAAATATAAATGATAAAAGAAATTCATGATTCAAAAATAATTACACCTATTGCAAAAGGTAATATTACTATTTTGTTTAGAGGAAAAACTTTTCGCGGAGTTAATAAATCTGATTATGATGATCAAATAGCAGCAGTACATTCTGCAGAAAAATTTGTGATTGCGCCTATTAAGAGAACATTTCCTGAATGTAATATAAATGTTATAATATGTACATACGAAAATACACTTAATACAGAAATATCTAAAATACTTAAAAAAGATTACGGCCATGATATTGAACTATTTCATATACCTAATAATGTAACAGGACAAATTTATTCATATAAATGTGCATTAGAATGTATTCAAGAAGAAAATGAATTTGTATTTATATTAAGACCCGATCTTATATTTCAAAAAGAAATTGATTTATCAAGAGCAGATAAAGATAAAATATTATTTCAATGGAACTTGTTTACACATTGGGGTATTAAACGTATACCCGACCAATATCAGTTCGTAGGAGGAAATGTATTCAATAAATATAAAGAATTAGTATTGAATAAAAAAATTGATACAATTAATCCGGGAACATTGCATAATTTATATAATTTTTTAATAAAACATGATTGGTCATTAGATAATATGAGTTATTTAAATTATATTGAAAATCCTAATCCGCATGATCCAAATTGTGCAATTAAAGGAGATCCTTCGAGTCATTTAGGCAACCCTTTATTTAATTATACAATTAAAAATAAAAGTACAAGAAGAATAACTAATTAAAGTAATATATGAAAAAAAATATAGTATTCATGACATGCTTTGATAAAGCACCAGATACGTTAGATTATAAAGAATGGTGTTATAAAACATGGCAATGGTGGTGTGATAAACATGATGTAGAATTAATTATATTAGAAGACGAACTTCGACCGAAAGGTGATGGTACAATTAAACTTCCTGGTATGAAACCGACTTGGCAACGATGGCATGTATTTGATGTATTAGATGCAAATAATATAGAATATGATCAAGTTGCTCTTGTTGATATTGATACAATGATACATTGGGATAGTCCTAACTTCTTTGATATGGCTAACGGAGAGTTTAGTGCAGTACAAGATAAATTTTATATTGAATGGTCACATAATAGTATTAAAGGATACCAAGATATGTGGCCAGATGTTAAATTTGACTGGACTACATACTTTAATTGTGGATTCATTGTAATGAGTAAGAAACATAAAGAATTCTGTAAAACAGTTACAGACTTTTATTATGCAAATGAATCTGAATTACGACAAAGACAGCATGTGACTTTAAAAAAAGGATCTGATCAAACTCCTATTAATTATATGATTCGTGATAGTAAGTTCAAATTAAATTTTTTAAATGATAAATTTAATTTATCGCAGATGCATAGTAGAGGTGTAATGAATCCATTAATGTTTGAAACCGGTTATATATGGCATTTTAATGGATTTGATAAGCAGATGCGTAATAATTTAATGCAACAAACATGGAATTTAATTAAAGGAAATTATGAAACTAACAAATAAATACGTTATAGGAGTATTAGTACAGTTCTATGAAATAAAAATGTTACCAGAATATATTGATAGTTGTATACAGGCATTAAATGAATATTCAAATAAAGAAGATGTTATATTTGACTTCTGTTTTAATAAATCAGAACATTTTGAGCAGATTGATATTGATAAAATTAGTATAGAAGAATTGGATAATCAATTTAATAATCAACTTAAACGATTATCTGAGTTAGGTTGTGTTGTCAATTCATACGTTAAAACTAATGAAGATAAAATTTATAACATTGCATCATACCGTAGAGATTTAAATTACAATTATTGTGAAGATGTAGATTTTGTATTATGGGGAGAAACGGATAGTCTTTGGCCTAAAGAAACATTTACATCCATAGAAACAATAAATGAACATGCCATATCAAACAATGTTAATAGATACATTATAACATTTGCGTATAGGAAAATGTGGAGTCCAGATTGGTCTCTGCTAGAACATATTGATATGACAGATAAACAATTTATTGATACAGATGAATGGAATTTAAACGCTCCGGAGAGTCCTAAATCATATATGTCATTAGAACAAATGAATGAGATTAATAATAAAGCAGATGAATTAGATATACGTGTATTAACAGAACCTAAGTTTGATGGATCATGTTTAGTAATATCATCGGATCTTATAAAGGCCGGAGTAAATATACCACACGCATTACTAGTATGTGGTGAGGATACGAGTTTCGCAGATATGGCAAAATTTATAATGGGTAATAAATATATGCAATTTGTTGTTAAAAATATTTTACGAGTACATAATAGAAGGCATCCGCAAAAACGGTTATATATAAAAGATGAAAATAATCCTCGAGGATTTTGTGACCACGGTAAAGGAGATTGGTGGAAATTAATTTCAAATATGTCTAAATCAAATTTAAGTAAACTAAGAAATAATCAAGATAAATTTTTAACATTTAACGATCATCAAAAACAATTAGGTAAATTATGAAAATGCAAATTGGAGAAATAGCAGATAGATATTCAATATTAATGCTAAAATCAGAACGTACAGACTTAGACGTAAAATCAGAACTGGTAGAATATGAAAATGCAGTGAATGGGTATGAAAAAATTAATACATTTATTGAAAGGTTAAAATCGATAAACGGTAGAATTTGGGACTTAGAATCTGATATACGTAAGGGAAAGGAAAATGAATTAGGTTTAGAAGAAGTTGGTAAACGAGCAATTATGATACGTGACATAAATGGAGAACGAGTTGCGTGTAAAAATGAAATTACTATCCATTATACAGAAGGATATGTTGAAACAAAATATGCACATGCTAGCGAGTAAAATTAATGATTGG
>Ga0098052_1001637_pt1 | contig 13844 bp, 18 predicted proteins | sample 15_taG_FD_81591 | JGI IMG/M metagenome (GOLD analysis project Ga0098052, IMG submission 81591) | Marine viral communities from the Subarctic Pacific Ocean - 15_ETSP_OMZ_AT15312 metaG | ecosystem: Environmental > Aquatic > Marine > Oceanic | place: Pacific Ocean | collected 2015-01-18 | reverse complement strand
TGGAACCGAATAGAGCTGCTCTCGGCTTGCTCGGCTTGCTGGGCGCAATACTTCTTGCATCCAGCAATGCGCTGGTCGAAGAGCTCCAGCGCTGCTGAGACAGTTTCAGGTGTCAAGGTGGCAATGAAGTCCCTCAACCCAGTAAGGGTTAAGAGATAGCTCTTAGAGCCACCTAACATGATATAGTTTGGCAGCTCGGTAAGTTTATCAGGTGCTGACAAATTTATCGCCAGCACTTCCTTGTTGGAGTCGCCAACTCCGGTCTTGACTTCCAGCGATGGGAAACCATCTGGGTACTCGTAGGTACCGTCAATGATTCCCTGATTGATTGCGGACTTCTTTACTGAGGCAGCCTCTGTGGCCGCCCTTGCTGCCTTGTATGCGTCTTTCGTTAAGGACATAATGTCCTCCCTTCTCGGATACTGATCCGAACAAAAAGGAAAAAAATAGAATAGGGGTGTGAGCCACCCCCTGCACCTGTAAAGGGGGTGGTGGTCACCCAGTCAATACAAACAACACTTACAACACACAAACGCTTACAACCGAGGACAGACGACAGGCAAAACAACGAATAAGAACAGAAGAAACGACTACGGGTGGGAGTTATACATCTAGGCGACAGCTCATAAGCCACCACTAACACAAGGGTTACAACAGCTCTAAAAACTTCGTGACTGTAGTCCTTGGCACAACACATGGTCGCTGCTGCTGCCTAAGTAACTACAAGAGCAAGAGTTAGACTAACTGCAACTAATGCCATGCTTTCGTTTGCAGACCATGTGTTGTGTTTTTAATATACATATATAACTCCCACTCCGCAATCAGGGTAAAATAGTAAAACCTTTAAGTAGGTGTTGTTATAGGACTTACACTAACAGTAGATATTTATTATATGATTAATTTGATATTAGTCATTTTATATGGTATAATGGGCTGTGGTCGGTCGGAAGCAGGTGTTAGTATAGTCATTAAGAACTCACTAACGTTCGTTCCCCTCACTTCGTTCGGGCTATGACTAAAGACTTGTTTGTTATAAATATATATAAATGAATAGTAACTGTAATTGTATTGCTGGTCTTAGTGATGAGTTAGAGCCATTGTTAAGGAGGATTATACGTGAGGAGTTGGTTAACACGTCTATAGTCCGTGGTGTAAAGAATATAAAGAAGTTATTAGGTGTAAGGAAGACTGAGACTGTAATGAAGTATTATAAAGAATATGGTCTTCCTATGGTAAAAGGTATGCGTGGTCATTGGGAAATACACAGTGGCAGCATTAAAGACTGGATGAATACAAGAAGTATAATAGCGAGGAAGGCTATGGAGATGGGGTTTATGAAAGACCATTCTCAGGCTCGTTACCCTCGTATAGAAAAGCTTACGGATGCCCAGATGGGCCGTATAATGGCAAGGATAAGAGAGGAGCATTATGAACAATAGTGTGTCTGTTATAGAGAAGGTTGGATCTATGGTTAAGGCTGGTGACATGTCTGCGTTTGAGGGCATGTTAGCTTCTGCTATATGCGTAAGTCCTTTTGATGGAGACAAGAGCAAGTTAAAGGCTTATTACCAAAAGCATCCTTCTAGGTATGTAGATGACCTGGGGAAGCTAAAAGACAATCTTCCTCAGTATGGTGGAAACAAGCCATTGAACACAACGAACAATTTAATTTTAAATTTAGGCGAATTAAGCTTAAAGCAGAAGCAGGACTTATTGGCGAAGAAGCTAAAAGAACTTGGAATAACAGAGGATATGATTCGTGGCGAACAAGAAAAAGACGGACAAGACGGAATGGAAGAAGGAATTAGACAGTTTACTGGTTATCGCACAGCACGTAGCGAAGGAGCAGAAGGCAGACCCACTACTAAATCTCTGCCTGCATCCTAGGCAACAGGAGTTTGTGGATACCGTGCTGCATGGCGATACCAGAGAAAACTGGGCTTTTACTTCTAACAGATGGGGGAAAACCTTGGCAGGTGCATATTGCGGTGCTACGTTTGCCAGGTTTGGCAATCCGGAAACTGGTCAGCCGACTAGTGGGTGGGTAGTGTCGCTTGACAATAATACGTCCCGTGATATTGTGGAACCTGTGTATTTCGACAATGGCTTCGTCCCAAAGGGACAAGCTATTCCCCCACTGATTCCAGACAGCGAAATATTAGAATGGCGTAAGAAGGATAAAATCTTAAAACTTAAAAATGGAAGTTTTATAGGTTTTAAGAGTTGTGAGTCAAAGGGAAAGAAATTTCCTGGTGTTGAAAAGGATTGGATTCACTATGATGAGCCGCCAGAAAAAGCTGTTTATGATGAAGGTGGTATTAGAGTGGGTGCCGGTAAGAAGCTTAGGATATTTGGCACATGCACGCTGCTTCCCCCTGAGGGAACAATTGGTGGAATTTCGTGGTTATATAGTGAGATCATACGAAGAGCACATGAGCTGGAGCATGTAAAGATATTTACTGGTGCTATATATGACAACCCCCATATAGACAAGGATGAAATAGCTATTCTTGAAAGTAGATATGCCGAGGGAACTCCTCAAAGGCGAATCAGGCTTGAGGGTGAGCTTCTTCCTGGAATTGGCGGTGCAAGGGTTTATAATTCGTTTGACAGGTCGATACATATAAAAAAGGGTATTACGTTTTACACAAAGGTTCCGCTTGCATGGATATGGGATTTTAATGTTGAGCCTATGGTTAGCCTTGTGGGTCAGAAATGGGGACCTACATTTAAGGTATTCAAGGAATTGATACTTGACGAGGGGAATATCTTTGAGATGGTCGAGATGTTTAGGGAGCATTACCCTGTTCACGGCTCGGAGATATACGTATATGGCGATGCGACTGGTAAGTTTAGAAGCGAACAGACGAGGCATAGTAATTATTCCTTAATTATGAAGGCAATGCAGAATTATCCTTCGCCTGTAAGGCTTAGGCTACCAGAGAAAAACCCTAATGTCCCTGATAGGATTAACGCTGTTAATATAGCGCTAAGAGGCATAAATGGAGTAAATAATATAGAACTATCTAATCATTGCCCTGAGCTGGTACAAGACTTTGAGGAAGTACTATCTGATAGTAGGGGTGGCATAAAAAAGACTGCAAATAAAAGGGACCCTTATTACAAAAGGACTCATGTTTCTGATGCGCTTGGATATTGGATATGGAAAGAGGCTCCGCCTAGAAAAACAATGGCGGTAAGGCCTTCTTATAGGGCGAGAATTCCAAGTGTGCCAGCATATGCATTTGGCTAATTATGAGTTATACAGAATGTACACATTGTAATGGTGTGTTGTTGAAAGACCATAGGGATATAGGAATTTGTGCATGGTGCATAAAAGAACTAAACGACAGGGATAAGGCTAAAAGTAGTATGCCGGTGCCTGGATATTCAAACGAAATAGAAGACGATATTAATGAAGACGACAATGAGCTTCCAATCGCAGAGGAGTGGTTATAGTGGCTGACAATGAAACAATACTTAGGACGATAAGAGAATACAAAAGGGAGTCTGAGTCATCAAGACGGACAAGAGACGCGCTGAACAAAAGAAATTGGGACGCATACCTTAGTAGGCAGGACTGGGGTCATAAAACAAGAACGCAGAGTAAGCAGTTTTCCCCTAGAACCAGTATGGGTGTAGAAGCTGTAACCTCTTTTATCAAAAAAGCCCTTACTGGATTTGGTGATTATTTTGATATAGAGCTTGAAAATCAAGACCTCTTGACTAATTATGAGGCACGAGAACTATTAAAATTTCATCTTGATTCACTTGAAACAGATTTTATAACAAAGTTGACTGACGCTATAAAAATAGGTCTTTTGTCTAGTATTATGATTTTTAAGGTGCGAAGTGAAACAAAAGACGGGCAGTTTAACTTACTAATAGATATTGACAAGCCAGAGTATTATTATCCTGATCCGACTGGTCGTGGCCTGTATGAGATACATGAGATCGTAAAAGACCTACATGAAGTAGAGGGGCTTGCCGAACAGGGAATATATGATAAAGCGGAAGTTGCAAAACTTGTAGCTGGCTATGTTGATAGTGAAAAACAATATCAGGAAGAGAGACAGCGAAACCAAGACCCTGTATCTGGAACCTTTAGAAAACAAGTAACACTGCATGAAGTATGGGGAACTATTGTCGACAGCCTTGGAAAAGTCATAAAGAAGAATGTTGTGTGCACTGTTGCAAATGAAAAATGGATTATAAGAAAACCCGAGGCTAACCCAAAGCATCACAAGATGTCGCCGTTTGTCGCAACTCCTATAATTAGGGTTCCAGGCTCAGTATGGCACAAGGCACTATATGATGATGCTGTGAAGTTAAACCTTTTTATAAATGAATTACAAAACTTAATAATGGATGGAGGGGCGGCCTCTGCGCAAAATATCAAAATCCTTAAAGATGATGTCCTCAAGGAGCCCTCTCAGGCTTCTGGCGGAATACCTCCCGGCACAACTCTTCTTGTAAAGGAGGACACTCCTGTTAATGAGAAGGTAATGGACGTATTACAAACAGGCGATGTGCCACAGGATGCACTGAACGTTCTTACTGTTGTGTCAAAGGACTTTGACATGGCTAGTATGTTTAACGAAATTAAAGCCGGACTGTTGCCACCAAGGCAGGTAAAGGCGACTGAGGTTATAGAAAAAGAACAGGCATCTAGCCAACAACTTGATAGCTTTGCCCGTACAATTGAAAGAGCTGTCGCAAAAGTCTTTAAATTATCATGGGGAGAAATATTACAATTCAGAAAAGGCTTTGCCACTTTAGATAATATAATAGGTCCAAAGGCAGCATTAACTCTTTCTCAAATGACTCCAGAGGAAAGAATTGAGAAATTTGCCGCAAGGACTAATTTTAAAGTCAGTGGTATTAGCTCTATTATATCAAAGGGAAAGAATTTTCAAAAACTTATGGTGGCCGTTGATACCATATTTAAAAACCCTATATTGGCAGAAACATTTGCAAAAAGGTTTAGTCCGGACAAGATAATAGACCAGGTATTACAGGGGCTTGATATTAACCCAAAAGATATAGAGCTACAGCAAGGCGAAGATGGTGTTAACCCAGAAACTTTACAGCAGTTATTTGGTGGAGAAAAAACAGGACAAGGTGCGGCAGCAAATACAAGGAACCCCTTCCCGTCTGAAAGATTTCCCGCCGGAAAAGAGGCAGGAATATAATGGCAAAAAATAGTAAAAAAACAAATAAAGAATTTAGAAGTAGAAAGCCTGTGCGCAAAGAGGGAAAAAGTCGGAACCCGATTTATAGAGCCGTAAAGTTTGTGGCGGATATAGGCGATCCTTTACAAAAACAAGAAGACCCGGATGCCGTTGGTATGTCAAAAGGATATACGGTTTTCCCTTTAAGGAAACAAAAAATTAAATAGTCTCAACCAACTCAATAAGGAGAGTCTTATGGGCGAAGAATTTGACAGGAAATTTAAAGAATTTAATAAATGGTACCAACATCACCATCATACAACCCAGCCAACAAGGGATTTGAAAAACCAGGTTGGGTTCTTGACCGATGCGATGGACGAGGCAATATTTTTACTTGCACATGCTTGCAGGGATATAAGAAGGCTAGAAGGGCGTGAGGGAACGGGTATTATACTTCCAGCTGCTACTGGTGCACATATGGGTGTGGCTCATGGGTAACACTCATGAAGGTGGCAGGAACTATATACTTAAATTGGAATTTGAGAAAGCAATAAAGAAAAGGCAAGACAGTATTATAAATAAAGTTATTAGTGAGTATCGAAGCAATGACCTCACGCCTGAACGCTCTTTTGCTATTATTGCTTCAATTGCAGAATTAAGAAGCACTGTATATGAAATTGGAAAATAAAAAAAAAGAAACATGCTCAGAAGAGCATGTACTTCGCCTGATGTCTATATTCGCTGCGGAAAAGTCTTTTGGTGGCTTTGAAGTAAAATATGAGGCTGGACAAATCGTCTTTGTGAAAGATTGGCGAGGAAAGAAATATTAAATTTTTAGTTTTACCAAGACCGAAAGGAACAGTAAAATGGAAGAAGTAACGACAGAAGAGCAGGTGGACGTTGATATGCCTATACTTGAGGGTTCTCCTCTTGATGGGCCGTTAGCCGAAGACACTATTCTGGAAGAAGAGGCTCCCGACCCTTCATTACAAGAGGTAACAATTTCGGGAAAAACGTTTGAGGTCAATAATGAAGTTGCTGATGCCATCTCTGAATTAGAAAGGGGAGTAGACAGAAAACTTAGCGAGACCTCAGTAGAGCTAGGCGAGCTTAGAAAGTTTCAAAGAAACGCGGTACAAGGGCAATCTTTGCAAGAAGAGCCTGTGCCTGTTGAACCGAAATATGATTACGAACAAGGGTTTTACTCGGATACCAATAAGGCTGTTAGTCATCTAAAAAAAGAAATAATGGAAGAGATGGCGATGGATTTTGACAAAAAGCGACAAGCAGAATCAGATGCAAATGCTTTTTGGGACAATTTCTGGAGCGAAAACAAAGACCTTGAAAAGGTAAAAGAGGATGCACAGCCAAGGATCATGGGGGGGATACATAAGTATTCTCACTTGCCGGATAACAAAGCAACCAGGGATATAATGGCCAGAGACGTCAGGTCGTATTATCTTGGCATTGCTAAGAACTTTGATGGCAACAATGGGAACGAAGGCGCTAGTAATTATTCTGAGGGAGCTGGGCAAAAAAGTGTAGTGCGAGAGGAAAAGGCAGAGGAGGCGCAAAGAAAAACAACTGCACAGCTTTTGAAAGAAAGTAGGCAAAAGAAAAACGAGGCACTCCTTAATAACAAGTAATGAATAATTTGGAGGGATTTTAATATGGCTCAGTATACATGGGGATTTGATTCTCCGTCAGGCACATTTAAGAGTCATGCCATGTCAGCTAAGATTTATGAAACGGCGATTGCAAACACTAAGTTTATGCCGTTTACTAAACCGGTTGATGGTTTTGGTAAGAAAAAGGGTGAAACCGTAACTCTTACTAGGATCTCTGCTATTTCAGAACCAACAGATGCAACCTTGACTGAAGGTGAGAAGATAAGTGAAGACCAGTACGCAATTACAACTACTAGCATAACTGTTAGTGAGTATGGCCGTTCTGTTCCATTTACATCTTTAGCTGAAGATCTGTCTCATGTTGATTTTGAGAATAGCGTACAGGCAAGACTAAGAGAGCAGATGACACTCTCTCTCGACACTGTTGCGGCGAAGGCGTTTAAGACAACAACTGTTAAATATACGCCAACGGGTGCAACAACTGCCGATACTACTACTGGCTCGTCTTTTACGTCCCAGGCAACAGTTAATATGAATATGTACCACATGGAGCAGATTTATGATTTGCTTTATGATACTTATCTTGTTCCTCCTTGGGAGGGAGACAAGTATTGTGCTGTATTCAGGCATTTGGCTGTTCGTGGACTAATGAGAGACAGTGACTGGGTAGATTGGCATAAGTATGTCGGTCCGGCTGCTAAAGAAAACGGCGAAGTTGGACAGATAGAGAACATTAGGATTGTTGATACCAATCATGGTAATAACTCTGGTACGATGGGTCTTGGTAAAGTTGGCTCGTCTAATTGCCTTGGTGAGGGTGTTGTATTTGGTCGCGACGCAGTTGCGGTTGCCACTGTACAGGAACCTGAACTTAGGGCTAAAATGCCGGGTGATTACGGCCGTGATAAAGGTGTTGCATGGTATGGTGTTCTTGGAATGGGAGCTATCTGGACCACTGCTAACGCAGGGCAGGCGAAGATAATTCATGTAGGAAGTACTTAATTTTGATAAGGAGATTTAAAAATGGCTTATGGTAATGAATCATGGGTAAGCCTTCCGCTAGTGCCAGGAGTGGTTGTTTCTACCGATTGGGGTATAACAGGCGCAAAACTTGACACTATTTCAGCAGGAGAAGCTTTTGCTGTTGCGGTAGTTCCTTACTCAAAATGTATTCTGAAGAGAGTTGGTTTTACGGTTGGCACTGTTGCTGCTGGTACTACTAGCACACCGACAATTAAGGTGTGGGAGGGTACGATTGCAAGTGGCACATTGAGAGCAACGCTTACTGTTGGAACGACAGCGGCGGGTAATTGTGTTTATGAAGACCCTTCAAGTTCAATTGAATTTGAAGCGGGCGACATTATCACATTTGAACTTGACGTTGCGGATGTGGGCGGAACTCCTACATCTGAGGGTTTTCCATTTGTATGTGTTGAGCCTGCGCATGAAGTGCCGGGCAATATCTCAACAATGACAGCTGGATAATTTTTTAAATAAGGGAGGGGGGTGGTTCCCTCTCCCTTACTATAGCTGAAGGAGGCTAGGAAATGTTAACACTGAGCAAGGTTCATAATTATAAAAGAATTCCCGATACACTAGAAGTCGAATTAGTAGACGAAAATCATTATATAAGGTTATCAGATGGGTATAAAAGTTTATTTGCACAAAATGGAGAAGTGTACTCAGGCGAAGACTCTCCCCCTTTGAAATATAGTGAGATCCCTAATTGGTTCTGGAACCTTGCGAGGGGTTGTAGCGTAGATGGCAGAAAAAGAGTTGGGCTTGTCTTGCCAGAAGAAAAAGGGCAGGCTCAGCTAAGAAAAGAAGGGGTTGAGGAGGAGAAATATGAATGTCCTGAACCAGAGTGCTTAGCTTCAGTTCCCATGTCAAAAAAAGGCATACATATAGCAAGGCACACAAAAGAAAAAAAGAGGTTAGCAAAAAAAGAAATTGTCAATAAATAGGAGAAGAAAAAATGGCAACAATAATACCAACGTCTGCGCATCCAGTAAAAGGAGTATCAGTTGTAACCTGGACAGATGTTGGAGATTCGGATACATGCGTAGCAACAACGACTGCCCAGTATAACAGGGCATGCGTGCAAACAAAAGGCACATTTAGTAGTGCGACAATAGTTTTACAGGGATCTAATGACGAAGGAACAACCTTTGCTCCATTAACAGATTTAACTGGGACTGCTATTTCGCACACATCAGCTGGAATAGATGGAGTAGGAGAGTCTCCATTGGGAATGAGGCCCAGTTCTACTGGCGGCTCAAGTTCTAGTACTACAATAATATTAACTCTCAGTAAAGACTAGAAAGGATATTACTCATGACAGAGGCAGTAGCTGATTCAAAAGGAGAGAAACTGGAAGCGTTTTGTAAGACAATGGAGGCGTGTGAGAGGTTTGACATAATTGCTCTTATAAAAGATAACACAGTATTTGTAGTTGAGGACAACAGTAAAGAGAAAGATGAAATAGGACATCAGATTGAAATTGATGTTAACGAAGTAGAAACAGCTCCTTTGGATTCAATTATTGCAGTTTTTAATGGCAGGCCGGATGTTGTCGTTAAGGGCTATACGCGTATTGTGGGATATTATTCTGGGGTAAGTAATTGGAATAAGTCAAAAATAGGTGAACTGAGAGATAGGGCTAACGGGCAATATGGTACTAGCAAGTTTAACCCGGTAAACCATGACGAGAGATTAAGTTATATTGATAATCACTAATAACAAGGGCTTTTCGCCATTTGTGCCTTTTTAAACAAATGGCATAATAATCATGGAAAAAATATTATGTGACAAAATTGACGACATTAAAGAGGCAACAACAATAGCATTTGGAAAGATAAACACTATTATTGCTTTGCAAGAAAAGGCGAACGGGCTAGTTGCTAAGTGCCAAGACGAAACAAAGACAAACACCATGGATATTGTTGTATTAAAAACAAAACAAAAAATGCTTACATATATTGGCGGGCTTATCGGCACGTTAATTATAGGGGTTTTAACAATTTGGTTTACGACATAGGAAAGAGACTATATGGCAAATCTTAAATATACATCAGATATAGTGGATTATGTATTATTTAAGTCTGGAGAAAAAACAGACGGCACGTCTAGCTATAATGCAAAGGCGCTGGAATATATAAACTCTGCATACAGAAAGATATGGACCGGCGGTTCAGAGTTTGATGTAGATATAAATGAAAATTGGATATGGCTTCGTGATAGAGGCACGTTGACATTGCAGCCAAAAATAACAACCGGCACGATATCTATTGTAAATAATTCTACAAGCGCTACGTTGTCTGCCAGTCAGTCAACTAGCACGGTTGGGTATTATTTTAAGATCACCGGACATGAAGATATTTTTCGTGTTTCTGCACATACGGCTGGGACGACCGCCGTGACGCTTGATTCTGTTTATACAGGAACAACCAATACGGCTGCTTCATATACGCTGTTTAAACTTGATTATACTCTTGCTTCTGATGTAATTGATGTTCTTTCTCCAATTACTACACAGCGAGCAAATGGCAATAATGGAAGGATTGAAGGGGTTAGCCTTTCAAAGATACCTACGCTCAGTACGATGGTTGCTGGTGTACCAGAAAAGTTTTCTTATATAAGTGACACTGCTATACGTTTTGATAAATATGTAGATACGGAAATGGTAAGAATTGATTATTGGTATAAAAAAAGACCAGCAGATTTGACCGACAGCCCATCTGAAGAGCCAGTAGTTCCACTGAGACACAGGCATGTCCTTGGAAACATAGCATTAATGGATTTACTTATAGACATGAACGATGATAGAGCTGAGGCGGCTGGTCTGATCTCAAAGCAAGGCCTACTAGCTATGTCGAGAGAAAACCAAGCGAGAATTGCAACAATAGGAAGCGAGTATGCTGCGGTTATACCAAGGTGGGACCTACTTAATTCGTTTAAGCCTGCCATAGAACCTTATTAGGGAGTAACAATGTCGTATAAAGGACTTGTTGTTGAGCTGCCAATCGGTATTGATGGATATACGGGAACAAAAAATCTATCACAAACATTGCCTGCCCAACTTATACAAGCAACAAATATTGACTATACAGAGGGGAGCATACAAAAAGAAGGCGGTAGCTCTAAGTACAATAGCACTGCTATTAGCGGTACTCCGTCAATCCTTTCTGGTCATGACTGGAACCCGGACTCTAGCACGCAAAGAATGATTGTTCAGACTTCAGAGGGAAAGTTATTGCGGGATACTGGAGGCGGTTCTTTTAGCACAACATTAAAATCTGGATTAGATACAAGTGCTATTGGATATTTTGCAGAGGGCGGCAGTGAACTAATTACGGGTAACCGAAAGTTATTCTTTTTTAATGGTGCTGATATGCCACAGGTATTGTCTGGAGATGGTGTAACTACTACAGACATTGGCGCAGGGGGCATAGACGCTCCCACAAGTGCTGTCTTGGTCGAGCTGGCTGGCGATGGTGCTGGCAATCTTGACACAAGTGTGGTGTACACATACAAATGTACATATGTCAATGCGAATGGCGAAACGAGCGGCAATACTGTTTCTGCTAATATAACGCCAACTGGCGGAGACGGCAAGGTGGATCTAACGATCCCTGTTTCCCTGCATGTATCTGCATCAAAAAGAAAGGTATACAGAACAGAGGGCGGCGGGTCTGTATACAAACTCCTTACAACTATAGAAGATAATACAACAACTACATATACAGATAATATTGCAGATGGTTCTCTTGGTGCAACTATTCCCGCCAGTAACACTGCGGGGTCGCAACCGTCTGATTGGACAGGCGCGAATTACCCTTCTGTTGGTGCAAACCACGAGGGGCGGTTTTGGGCAGCTGGAGCTGCCAACTTCCCGCATACCTTTTATTATACAGAATTAAGCAATCACGAGGACTTTGTTGGACAGATCAATATATTTCCAGGCGAATCAGAAAAAATAGTTGCCGCTATTTCATATAAGGGGTATCTCGTTGTATGGAAATATCCATTTGGTATTTATTCGATTGATACAGGAAATTTAAACACTTCTGACTGGAGGGTAACAAAACTAAATAGTAGTACTGGCGGCGTGAGCCCTAACTGTGTTGTTGTGGTAGACGATGACGCTGTGTTTCTTGACAACAGTGGAAACTTTCAAAAAATATCTGCCGTTACAGAGTTTGGAGATGTGTCCGCGAGAAACCTTTCAAGAGAAGCAGAGATGGATATATGGATCAGGGAAAACATTGACCTGTCGGTGCTTCATAAGTGTGGATCTGTGTGGCATGCAAAAAAAAGAGAAGCTAGGTTTGCTTTGACAAAATCTGGCGGCTCGAACAATAACGTACAAGTGGTTATTGATTTTAATAGGCCAGACAAGCAAAGGTTTCGATTTAGCGACCAAAATGAATGTGTTTCTCTTTGGTCAAGAAAAGAATCGGATAATACATTTGCTGCGGTTGCAGGAGACAGCGCAGGGTTTGTTTGGAGCCTTGACCAAGAAAATAGAAACAAAGATGATTTGGGGTATAACGGAGTGCTACAAACAGCTCACGATGATTTTAATTGGAAAGATTCGAGTCTGGCCGTTAAAAGAAAACGAGGGCAGTTTCTTGAATTAGTTTTTGAGCCAAAGGGGAACTATAATATAGACGTTGATGTCTACTGGGATGGATACTTTGAGGATACGTATCAGTTTAATATGGGATATACAGGAGCGAAACTCGGCACTTTTGAACTAGGACGTGATGTTCTTTCTGGCGCAGACATTTTAAACAAAAAACAGAGAATTACGGGCAGTGGTAAAAGATTTTCGCTTGTAGCAAGAAATGATTCAGCCAACGAGGAATTCAATATATCTAAGTTCTTATTATACCTTGTTCCTGGCGACGAAAAGGTACCGTCATTTCAGTAAATAGATAGGAGAAAATAATGGCAGGAAATTACACACACACAACTAGATCAACAGGACTCGTCCTGACAGATGTTATATACAACGCAGATCACAATAATCATATAACAAATATGACCCCTGCTGGCGTAGATGACTATAGTTCAAATGCGGCACAAATGAAAACAATTGTAGATCCATATCCGGCTTCTGCGGAGTCTTTAGCAACATCGCTTGCTGGTGAACTTGAAAGAATTAGATATGTTCTAAAACAGATAACAGGAGCCTCTCAATGGTATATTGACCCAGTAGGACTAGACAGCGCAATCGTATCATCATCGCTAACATCAGTTGGTACTATAGGCACTGGCGTATGGCAAGGAACCTCAATAGGCACCTCATACACCGATGCTAAGGTTACAAGTGTTTCTGGCTCGACTGGTGCAGTTGTAGACGGTGATATAGATCATGATTCTTTAGCCAATTTTGCATCAAATGAACACTATACCCAGGCTAATATAACGGCAACAGGAACAATAGCATCAGGTGTGTGGAATGGAACAAGTATTGGTACAGCGTATACGGATGCAAAAGTAACAAGTGTTTCCGGTAGTACAGGGGCGGTAACAGATGGTGATATAGACCACGATTCTTTAGCCAATTTCGCCTCTAACGAACACTATACACAGGCTAATATAACAGCAACCGGAACGGTAGCTTCTGGAACATGGCAGGGTACGGCAATAGACGGCACGTATATAGACCTGGAAGGAACAGAGGTAAAGAGTACAGGCGAAGGTGGGGGAAATAAATATCTTCGTGAAGATGGGGATGGAACCTGTTCTTGGCAAGCTGTTACGGGCGGAGTGACCTCTGTCAGTGGCTCGACAGGTGTAGTTGCAGATGGCGATATAGACCATGATCAATTGGCAAATTTTGCTTCCAATGAACATTACACGCAAGCCAATATTACAGCGACAGGCACGATAGCTTCTGGCACATGGAACGGAACAAGTATAGGTACTGCATACACGGATGCAAAAGTTACATCTGTTTCTGGCTCAACTGGTGCAGTTGTGGATGGCGATATAGACCATGATGCACTAGCAAACTTTGCATCAAATGAACATTTTACGC
>Ga0098052_1001636_pt1 | contig 13850 bp, 23 predicted proteins | sample 15_taG_FD_81591 | JGI IMG/M metagenome (GOLD analysis project Ga0098052, IMG submission 81591) | Marine viral communities from the Subarctic Pacific Ocean - 15_ETSP_OMZ_AT15312 metaG | ecosystem: Environmental > Aquatic > Marine > Oceanic | place: Pacific Ocean | collected 2015-01-18 | reverse complement strand
TCGCAATACTCCATTCCAGTAGTTTCTCGCCCAAACACTAATGTTGGGTTTTTTAAGTATCGTAATCACAGCTTGTTTACTCATCTTTTATGCCTCCATAAGGTTGATGTTCGTTTTAAAGTATCAGTTATGTTTGGTGTTTGACCTTCCTTGTATTCAATAGCTGATATGAGTTGCCGTTGTGCTGAGTAGATATATTCATTAAGCGGATCATCTAAGTAAAAGCTCATTAATACGAAATTATCTTCCTCATCTAGTAGACTCATTTTCGCTAGAGGATTCTTAAACATCGTGGTTATTAACTCCCGTGCCCATGGTTCTTTAAATCCTGCATCGTAGGTATTCGCGGCAATTTCTTCCCACTCTATGTCATCATGGTATTGTTTTTCAAACCATGCGACACAGTTTTGGTAATCGTATTTATGCTCACCGCCTATGTTCCAGAGGGTAGTTTCAAAGATTTCGTTCATGCTAGTAACACCCTATGTTCCCTCGCTTCCGTAGCATATTCAGATAAAGTCTTAGTAGGTTCAAAAGATATATCACGTTCTACCGTTAATCCGAATGGAGGTAGTTTAAGTCCTGCTAGTTCTTTTAAACTCACACTACCTAGTTCTGGGTAGCCCATACCTAAATCACAAATTCCATACATAGTATCTTCATCGTCTTCTATTTCAGATATTAACCATGTCTGAGCACCTGTAGGATTAAACAGCTTTAAGTATGGCTTGTTAGTCTCTGTATCTCTTGGGTTATTTTTGAGCTTCTTCATTATTTCTTTAGTTATTAATTTCATTCCTTTCTCCTTTCTAGTTATTATTTTTTACTACCTTATAAGTATAAGTACCATTAAAGCGAAAGTAAAGCAGTATAGGATTAGTCACAGTCTTGGCAAGTCATCGCTTTTATACGAGCCTCTATTACTATTTCTTTATTACATTTGTCACAACAACGTCCGTCTTTAACAGGGAATGCATTGTGACCATCTTTCCAATATACTCTGCCGTTTTTATCTTTATGTGGTTCCAGTTCCATTGTACAAATACAGCATTTACTCATTTGTTCCTCCTATTGTTTTTTAATATGTTTAATACAGTTGTCTTTGCTCATCTCTCCTAGAGTAGAAGCGATTAAAGCACACGCTATTTCTTTTCTTGCAAATATTGGTAAACGTCTAGCTTGTCTAAGTACCTCATTTATTTTATTTTCAGTCGGTTCTCGTCCATTTCTCATTTTAACTTGCTCCATTTGTTTTGTAAAAAAGTATCGTATTTACTTAGATACTCTTTTTTCTCTAATATATCTGTTTCGTTGTATACTTCTTTTTCGTCCAAGTAATGTCGATACATTCGATCACAAAATCTTTTCCAAGGACTGCGTTTATCTTCCCAAATCTTTTGCTGATATACCATTGCTCCTCCTATCGAATTCTTCTTTAGACACTCGTTTATCATTACGGTAATATTTCCAACCGTCTTGTGCGATGTCCTCTATTATTTGTTTAGAAGTCTTGTCATCTTTTAATAATTCATCTATGTAGAGGTGCACGAGCTGTGCTAGTTGTTTACGAGTGATGAGACGAGTGGTAGGTTTGCTATCGTAAACTCCTGCAAGATGCTTACGTTGCTCATCATCTAATTCTATTTGCATATTGGTTTTCATGTATCCTCCGTGTTATTAAAAAGGTGAGAGGTCCAGTGATGTAGGCATACGTTTGTCTATTTTCAATCACCAACATTGAGCCCCCTTAATTTGCCTGCGGGCACCTCTCGTTCAAAATTAGCGTAGTCGTGGTACGATTTCTGGTTATTATCCCACTTAGCTCGAGCTTCACCGTAAATCTACACTAACATTAAAAAATCTTGCTACAATTTTTTACACTGAGTCGTAGCTTCTCAGGGCTTGATTTTAAGACTGGTTCCAATCCTGTCCTTCATGTTTTGAATAATTTAGGTAACTAATAAGGAATAAAACCCTAAACTATTCTGGCACCTCATTTTAAGCCTTTACTTTCACAAAGTAACCTTCATTAACTAAACGTTTCTGATAGAATCTAAAGATTCTAAGCGGATCCTGTCTAGTTGTAAGATTGCCTGCTTTAACCGCTAACGCAACCAAATCCTGTGCCGTAAAGCTGTTCTGATCTATATCAGATTTTTTAGCTTCATTCACAGTCTCAACCAACGCGGTCATTTGTGCTGTTTTGCATTCAGCACCCTTACCAGTGTACTTATACTGGTGTCTTACAGCACCTTTACCAGCACTTACTGGTTTAGGTATAGTGGTCACTTTCGCCTTCATAACAGGCTTAGCAACTTTTTTCACCTGTGCTTTCGCAATCGGTGGTCTCTTTGCAGAGGGTGTAATTGTTATGACTTCCATAACTTTCTCCTTTCTATTTAAAAAATTGCCCTACCCCTGTGGCAGAACATACTACTAATATACCTACCAGTAAAACGAAAGTAAAGCAGTATTAGAACGCTGTCAGTCTTGGTCAACATAGGAACGTGTTGGACCATATAAGAGTTCTTTTACATCATCTACAGTATTCCATAGATGTTTCGTTCCTTGGTGTTTAGGTATATCTTCTTCTACATGATTTACTAAATCGTTAAGTAAATCAAGGCTTTCCTCGTACTTCGTTTTCAACTGTTCTAGGGTTAATCTTTGCGCCATACTCGCACCCCCGATACTTCATTCTCTAAGCGATATCTAAGTACAAAATGCCACTGGGGCTGTTGTTTTTTACCGTATGTTCGTGTCGCTTGCGATAAGCGGTTTTTCATACGTTTAGAATCGTCGCCTTCTTTCATTTTAATAAAGATAGAGTCCCCCGCTCCCATTTGTGAGAATGGATATCGAGTTTGAGCTCCTCTCGTATCTTCAGGCAGTGGTACTCCCTGTTCGATAACAAAACCTTCTACTTCCTGTATTTCTTCTACAGGTAAATCGTTATTATGTAAATATTCTGGTGGTCTCATTAATGCATCTCCTGTGTTAATTTTATTTTATCTTCTAAATACTCTGACCAAAAAGACAATACTTGATTAAGATCAGCATTGTCGAGTTCATCACATCCTTGCGCTTGCATAGTATTCGCAACTAGCCGAGACAGCTCAGTGTTGCCTGCCTCGTCTAATGCGATCCATATCAAACACATAATGTCATGCGGTACTGAATAGTTATCAGGGTTATTTACTTCTCTGGCTGGTCTAATTTTTACATTAGATAACTCCGCTTTTTTCATTATTATGCTACCTCTGCATATTTAACAGCTAAGTCGAGTGCTTTGCTTTTACGATTGGCAGCTGCTCCAAACCATGCACTATGTAATGCGTTACCTTCTGTTTGAGACTCACGTAAGTGATCCTCTACATAAGTAACCGCGTTTAACGCTCCCCACCAAGTACCTCTGGCAGATTTGAGTTGTGATCCGGGAGACTCGTCTAGAGCTTCTACTACTAATTTAGGAAACTTGTTAAAGTTATCAATAATCGGTTCTTGCATACCTATAACTTCCCCCTGTTCTCTAAGCTCACGTTCTTTACGGTACTCATCCAGCATAATAGGTTGGTAAATCTCACCTACATACTCAAGCACATCAGAATGTTTAGCTTTCTTTTTAGATAGCAACGTTGCCGCTTCTCTAAACTCTGCCATACGTTCTGTAGATAGCCCTAACGCTTCCTCAGCGGCTTGTATAACGTCATCACCGAACTCTCTAACATGTGGCATACGAAATGAAGCCGTACCGCCTTGTTGTAAAGCAAAAGTAAGGGTGTTATTGCAAACGACTCTTATTGGTGTTAGCTTAATGGTCATTGATCTACCCACAATATGGGGTTGGTTTATTAATAAATAACCTTTAATTTGGTCATCCCCTGCAAGATCAAAGTCTTCTGCTATTTTAGCTAACCCCCAGATTTCTCCGCCATCCTTTAAACTACCTGCAGTTTCCATTGTCATGTGTCCTGCTTCTGTAAAACGTTTAAAGAACTTAAATACTTCTTTATTTTGGATAGGCATATAATCCTTACCGCAATGTGAAAGTATTCGGTTGTCGCTATCGCGTACTATATGGAAAGTGTTGGGTGCCTGTATAATACCAGAGTCCTCGCTCCACTCGGGAGTGTCTAACGTGTAACTTGGTCGTTTACTAACTGACCAATCTAACTGTGCAGCAATCTGCATTTCTTCTGGCGTTAGATTAGGGTCAACTTCGACTCCTAAACCGTGCCAAGGCTTCCGCCCTGTCCACGCCATCGTTTCTACTTGATGTGACATGTTATTCTCCTTTCTTGTTGTATGTCGTTAATCACCGTAGCCGTTTAGCTACCCTATAAATAATATATAAGAACGTTACGAAAGTAAAGCAGTATTAAGAGCATTCCAGTCGTAAGGAATAGTTAGAGTAAGCAGAGCCTTAGATTTATATCCAGTTTCTACCAGTTCTTGGATTCCTGTCAGGCTGTCTACATGATAGAGTTTGATCTCATCATTTTTACGAGCCATTACAAAGACTTGTCCGCCGTGCGAGGCACGTTTAGCTAACCAAGAAATTTGCATTGGTCGTAGAGTAAGTGCATTGCCCGAGTGAATCTCTTTTAATTCTACCCAAAATTCTTTGCCTTTAGCACAACCGTTTACGTCAGGAACTCCTGCTCCGGTCATGCCTGTTTCAATCCGTTGTAAATGTATCTGTGGTAAATTTTTTCGCATTAACAACCATAAATTTTTTTCTTTTGCCACAATTAATTAAATTGACCTAGCTTTTGGATAGGAATCTATACGCATTGCTCTAGCGTTAAAAGTCCCTGCATATTTGTCATTTTTTAACAGGTGGTGTTTTCTTAATGTTCTACGGTTCGATATTACTCGACTATTTTCTGTTAATGTTTCAGCTAAAATAATATACGTTATTCTCAAAATTTCTTCGACATCTTCTACTATTTTTTCTCCGTCGAAATGTAAAGAATTTGTGTGGTCATAATGGTGTTTAGCTTCTTGTAGAATATGATGAGGTACAGAATGCGTAGTCATAGCGAAATCGTCTATGCCATAAGCTACCTCGTGCCTATGTCCGTCTTTTAAATCTACCTTGTACTCTTCTTGATTTCTTTTTGTATTTTGTTTTTGACTACATTTTTTAGAACAATACATCGCTCTTAGGCGTGTATGTTCTTTTTCACAATATATACATTTTCGTTTTTTAGGCATACTTAAATAGTATACCCCAGTTTTAAGAAAGTAAAGCACTATACGATTACCACCAATTATCAAATCCTGTGTGGGGGGCAGTTTGTTTATTGTCTGCTGCGATCTTTATATTTTTCTCATTTAACCACTCATTAAATGCTGATTTTACGTCTTTCGATAGAGTGTATTCCTTTTTTAATTCGCTCCATTTATTGCGTGCTACGTCTACTCCTACATAATAGTCTCCATCGCCTAATTTGCATCGAGTAATAATCTGCCATACCCGTTGTTTACTGATGGCATAGTTCTGCCCTATTTCCTGTAGAGTAGAGCCCATTTTCCATCGTTCATACATCATTTTATATTTAATCGCGTTTTCTTTTGCTTTTAATTGAGAAATACCTTTCATCTTTTGATCTCCTTTATCTCTCCCCATGATGGTCCAACTTCCATATCAACAAGTAGAGGGACTGTAAGTTTTACACAGTTCTCCATTATCTCTACGATTCGTTTACCTTGTAGAGTGTTTTCTATAGAAATATCAACTTCATCATGAACTTGTAAGTGAGGAACTATTCCTTCCTCCCATAGACCGAGCATTGCTAACTTAGTCATGTCAGCCGCTGATCCCTGAATCAATCGGTTTAGTGCTTTATATGTATATGATCTTTTTAAAGTATCTCCATAACGTTCCTTTGCTTCTTCTAGCGGTAAAGGCGTCGTTCTTTTATAACGATCTTCCCATAGATTAAAACGACAGTGTCTGCCTGCAAACGTTTTTATGTACCCTCTATCCATCGCTACTCGAGCACACTGGTCTTGTAGAGCGCGTATAAAAGGAACTTTAGCGTGATATCTCTGAAAGAGGGTTTCCGCCGCCGTATCGTCTAATCCTAGCTCCTTAATTAGCTTTTCCTTACCCATTCCATAGCTAAGCCCTAAGTTAATCGTTTTAGCTTGTTTACGCGGTATATTAGCCATATCAGCTACTATCTGATGGAAGTCTGCGTTCTTTTCCGTATACTCCGCTACCGCGTCTTTAGCCCCCGCTAATTGCATTTGACTAGCGTAATGTACAGTAAGTCTAGGTTCTTGTTGCGAGTAATCAAACAATCCCCACTGGCAACCTTCTTCAGGAATAAATAAAGAACGAATCAAATTACCTATTTCAGGGTCTCTTGCAGGAACTTGTTGTAGATTAGGGTTGCTGTAACTAAATCTCCCACTAACCGTTCCCCCACGGTCATTACGCATAGGATGCGCCTCAGCGTGTATTCTGCCGTTAAAGCAATGTTCCTTAATCATCTTATCAATAAAGGTAGTTCTTGCCTTGTTGAGCTTCCTAGCGCGTATAATCAGCCGAGGTAGTTCATGTTCATGGGACTCTAACCAATCCCTTTGGAAACTAGCCATACCTTTCTCTGTTTTAGGATACCATAGACTATTCTTATCAAAGATTTTTTGTAAAGAAGCATTTGCCCAAAGATTTACATCACTGCCGTATTTACGTTTGATCTCTACCTGTATCTTTTGCTCTTCTACCGATAGTTTCTTGCTAATACTCTCGGCTTTATCTTCATCGACTCTAACTCCTCGCCAACGCATCTCTAGTAACATTGGAATTAATCGACACTCCATCTCTAATATCTTATCTAGGTTCTGTTCTGTAATCTCACCCTTTAATTTATCCCAAAGTTTTAAAGTCAATGCTGCATCTTGCTCACCGTAAGGTCCAACGTATTTTGAAGGCAGTTTATACATCTGTGATTTTGGATTAATACCAAAAGCGAGGGCTGCATCTTGTAATAAGGACTCGTCTTTCTTTTCATCACAATAATGACTGCCTAGATTATCTAACGAATAAGAATACCTATTCTCATCAATCAAAGGAGCGGCGATAATAGTATCGAGTATTTGACCCTTCACATCGACTCCTTCTCTGCGTAACCAGCCCACATCATAGAGTGCGTTATGGAATATAACTTTGCGTTTAGAAGACGATAGAGTGTTGCGTAACCAACGTATAACAATATCCTCGTCTAGATTCCCTCCGCCTTCATGACGGATAGGAAAATAACCTTTCCAATCTTTTGTAGCTATCCCTATCCCTACGATATGCCCACGGTTAGTCGCCCATCCGGGACCACACGTCATAAGATGTGGGTCATAGGTTTCTAAGTCGATAGCTATCGTTTCCCTTTCATCAAAAGTAGGAAAAACCGCAGGAATAGACCAACTACTCTCTGGAGCAAAAATAGGTTGTTGCATTATTTTTTCTTTTTATTCACTTTTTTCCTAACAGGTGCTTTACCGCCGACCCATGCTTCATTTATATTGGGGGTAGCTTTGTTGTCTTTTCTGTAACGACCTTTTTTACTACGCGCTCTTTTTGGCGTAACTTTAATTGATTGTTTTGTTTTAGTTATAACCATTTCTACAGGTTTAAAATCCTTTTTTGGAGCGAATTTATCTAAAACTACTTCAGCTTCTTCCATTGCTTTATCTAAGGTATTAGTAGACCGTTTTACTTCTTCTGGTTTTTCTTCACTACTGAAAAAATTTACTATTGATTTCCAAAAACTCATTTTATTCTCCTTCTTTTTCGTTATCTATAATTAAATCTCTCGGACCATCATCACCATAAACTAATTGATTCTCTACCAGAATTAAATATCTGCGTAAATCTCTAATATCGTCTAAGAGACCCTCCTCTCCTGCATAAACATCTCCTGCCTCAAAAATATCCCAGTTATGTTCTTCTGATTGATTTTCAATGCGGTAGAACTTGCGTGCTAACATCATAAACGCACCTACACCTCCACGACGTTTCCACGAATCACCATAAGACTCCTCGGCTCTTTTTAAAGAGTTTACGTCCTCTTGTGCAATATTTTTCATATTTTCCCACTTAGTCATTCCTTTCTCCTTTATTTTCAAAATTTTCTTTTCTTTTTAGTAACCAATCGGTACAGGCTTTTTTCCAATCTAAAGGTACAATATATTGAGCCTCTGCTAACGCTTTATCGTAATCTCTTTCCTTATGAGCCGAGTAAGCACCCAGCATAGGGTGAGCAATACTTTTAAATGCGAAGTTCTCCCACCCGTTAGAAATAGTTATGTTTCTAGATTCGAAATCCATAAAATCATTTAACTCCTCATCAAACGTTTCTGTATTAGTTATTAAAGGATGATAGATATCATCCGTATCGTATAGAGTTCGTCTAACGTCTACATAGAAAGGGTCTATAGTTAAATGTTTTAACCTATCCCATAATTCATTTTGATAGACATGAAAACTATCACTAACCTGTCGATAATACCCCATATCAACACCTATCATTGATGCCATATACTCTTGTAACATAGACATATGGACAGCATTAGCTCCGTAAACTCCCCACACCATATCGTTAGAACGACAACAAACTGTCATGTCTAATTTATTGTCTCGTATTTTAAAATAGATATGCGTATTACACGGCACATCTTTGCCTCTACGGTTTAAATCACCCTCCACATCCCACATTTGCAATACGGCACGTCTATCATCAGGGTTTTCTTTTAACATATCTATAATAGGTTGTAGTTGGTCTTGTTGGAAATAACTTCTCCACCGCCAACCGTATGCTCCCCACAATATAGCACCATCATCAGAGAAGTTTTCCATAGTCTTAACAAAATACTTAACTGTTTTTAAATCATTAGCACCGTTTAACATCCATAACCCTTCTATGAAATGGAAGAAAGGATTTGCATCTCTTTCCGGTATAAGACAAACTCTTTCCCAAGGTTTTTGGTAAGTAGTGGTTACGGGAGTTGTTACCTCATAAGTCACACCATTACGGCTTTCTTGTATACGATAATTAACAGGACTTTTAAATAAATCAATGCCTTTTAACAAAGCATCGTTTACATTAGTCGCTGAAATTGTTTTCATAGATTTTCTCGATACTCTTTTGTTAGTTCTTCTATTAAAAACTGTATTTGTTCTTTAGTGAGTAAGGGTAGTTTTCTTTTAACAAAAGAAATTGCCATTTTTTCAGAGGTAGTTACTTTCAAGAAAAATGCGATTTCTAAAAACTGTGTATAAAAAATATCCACAGAATCAATAAAATCCTCTATAAGTATTGATTCTTCCTCTGTCCTTTCTTCTTGTTCTATTGCTAAATCGCTCATTTTTGACATACTTTTATTCCTTCTTCTATTAATGGAAGATTCTCATTATATTTATAAATAGACCGTGTTCTTCCTTGTCCTTTAATTATCCTAGAATATTTATCGAACTCACAAAGCCCCCCTTCTATTTCACGCATTTCATAAGGTAAGTCTTTTCGATTAAACCAAATCATGTACTTTTGAGTAACAGTTTCATATAAGTCATTCATCTCTTTATTCCAATCATGACTGCGTTTGCAAAACTCTAAATCACGACCAGTTAGTCGATTGAGTCCTCGCATCGCTCCGGGACCAGCATTAGCCCACGTTAATCTATCTTCTGCGTTTTGCAATAGATAGGTGTGCCTTAAATCAGTAACTACTTCGTATGCCATAAATGGACCCATGTACGGGTACTTCAAAATAAGATTCCATGTCTTTTCTAAAGAAGATTCTTTCTTTATCCACTGTTCCCCTAATGTGTCTATGATGTAGTTACGGTCTTGCCACATATGAGAAATACATTCAGCAACACCTGTTACCTTATCCATACGGTTAGGTGTTTTAATAATGTAAGCACCTGTAATCCATTTAGGCTGTTTAGTGATTTCTTCGATAGCTTTCTTTCTATCCCAATTTAACAACAAGTCATGTTCTATTAAGGTTCTACCTGTGTTTATTAAATTAAACCACCGAAAGATAACCGTAGCCATGATAACACTGGGTTTATCCTGTAACGGATCTCTTATGTGTTTAACAAACCATCGAGTAGTTCTATCATCTTCACGAAATACTTGACAAAATTTAAACTCTTGAAGAACAGTATCATCAGTCCACGGAGGAGGTTGTTTAAGCACTTCCTTTTTAACTCGGATTAACTCTCGCTCCTCTTGCCAGTAAATGAAACGCTCCACTTCTTCTGGAATAAACTGAGTCATTATTTTTTCCTTAACACCCACGCACAGTTGTTAGCGTACTCAGGATAGGGAGCGGCGGCTACAACACGTAAGAATTGTCTACCGTAACGTTGCTCTAACATCTCAAACTGTTCCGGTGACCATGTTTTAGGATGCTTTTTAAAATTAGTGTGAGTCGGTATTCCGTCAACAGAAGGTTCTGTCTGTTCCCGCATTGCTCTTTTTAAATTAGGCAACTGAATAAACGTGCCTGAAACATCTTCTATGATAAAGTTTCTTTCTAGTTCTTGTTTAAGCTCTTCAAACCCCCACTCATAAATATGATCTTCTGGTAGTTTGTCATTAGACCCGTCGTGATTAGGTGTTGATATGTAGGCAAGTGCGTTAGGTCGCATTGTTCTAGCCGCATCATCTAACCAAGGTGGAACAAACTCTCTATTCATGTGTTCTATAACTTCAGTAGACCAGAAAAAGTCTATGCTTTCATCTGCTAACTTATGAAATATATTTAACTTTTTATTACCTATATCGAACTGAGGAACCGTTACGTCTACAATATCGATTGTACCATTAAAGTTTTTAAACCATGTAGAGTCTTTAAGTTCGCCCCCTCCATTAGACCAATAAGGGTTTTCTACCTCACATGCTGGATCAATATCTGTTCCGTAATAAGAACGGATAATATCTGATTTTTTAACTACATAGGCTTTATAAAGATTTCTAAGAGCCCAAACTTCTCCGCAACCCATTTCAAATGCATCTATAGGTCTTTCTAGTCGTTTAGCTTCACTAATACATAAACTAGATATTTTATCAAAACGGCTCATATGAGCAAGTTCATCTGGTCTCCAATTACCTAAAACTCCGGCTGAAGCAAGGTTCATTCTAGTGTTTTTACTATTGTTTTCGTTTACTGTTAGTTTCTTTCTTATTGATGACATTAATACTCTCCTTTCTTTTTAAACATATACTTATATTATCCTTTACTTTTAATATCAAAGTAAAGAACTTTTTATAATTGATAGCAGCGTGTTGTTTGCGGCTCAATTAGAAACAAGTTCTCTTTTGTCCTAGTTATTCCTACATAAAATACTCGATTCTCATCATCGGGATTCTCTTGGTAATTTTTATAAACTCGGGTAGTTATATCAGTTAACAACACAACGTTATCTGCTTCGCCGCCTTTTGCAGCGTGGATAGTAGATAAACGTATTCTTGGTTGTTTAGTTATTTTTTCGCCCCTACGCAACATGGCTCTTATGTAACTAATCTCTTTCACGTTCAATAGAGTAAAAACATCGAACCAATGTCCTTTAGGAAGGTCTGGGAACACTATTTTTAAGTCTGCGTATTTTAAAGGTAAAGAAGTATCTAGTGTTTCTAGCTTTTTTGGTTTCTTGACCTTAATATATTTTAAAATATTAGTACACTCTGGAATAGACAGAGCATCTCCTTTAGATAGTCTTTCCCAAAACACAACAGCTCTAACTTTTGCTTGAGGGATACTGGCTCGTCCTTTTATCTCAAAAAACCAACCTTCATTTCTACAATACTCATCTACTTCTTCTAATAAGTAGTTGGTTCTAGCTAATACTAGCCACTCCCCTTTTTCCATGTTGATTAATTCGATAGAAGGCTCCCAACGAACTAATCCTTTCTCTTTTCTAGGTGTCCATTCTTTATGAATCCTAGAACGTACTTGTTTAATACAGCCATTAGCGATAGCGTGTACTGCAGAAGGGACTCGATAGGATTGTTTTAATACCATAGCGTTCTTAGAATTTTTAATCAAGTAAGCTACATCTGCTCCCGCCCATTTATAAATAGCTTGGTCATCGTCTCCAGCAACATAGATACGTGTTGCTCTTTCTGCTAACTTACGCACCACCGCCCACTGTAAAGGGGACAGGTCTTGGGCTTCATCTACAAACATAACATCTAAAACTGGAATGTCTCCACGTTTAATAAACAACTGCAACATGTCTGTATAATCAATTAACAATCGGTCTTCTTTAAATAAACGAAGTCCTCTAGCAAAACGTTCTAGTTCAAACCACCCTACTGCATCATCTACCTCGTGCCACTGTTCTTTTAACGGAACATCACGCATACGAGCAAGATTTTCTATAAAAGCCAGTCGATCATCATGAGTCATGCCAAAGATATGCCCTTCGTCAGACGTTGTTTTACCTGTTAATTTTAAATTTAGTTTTTCATTAAGGTCGATTATATCAGAACGGTCTACTACACTTTCTCGAGTTAATCCCAGTTGTCTAAACGCTAACGAATGTAATGTTCTAAAGAAGGGTAATTGTCTACTACTGACCTTAAACTTTTGTATCGCTCTTTCTTTTCCTTCATTAACTGCTTTTTTAGTAAATGTAAAAAATCCTATACGTTCTGGTTGTGTGCCTTTTTCTAATTCATCCTCTATCAAACTCAACAACGTACTGGTCTTTCCAGTTCCGGGGGGTCCAAGAATTACTTGAGTGTGAGCAGGAAGGGTCATAAACCACTCCTAAAAGTTAAGCTAGTTCTTTTCTGACAACCTATCAAAGGCGGTATCGAATGGGTAGATTTCATTTGAGAATGACCATCGAACATGTACACGTCCCCCTCTTCTAACAAAAACTGATCTGTATCTGGTTTATGTTGAAAAGGTATGTATACTTCACTCGTATTAGTGTCTTTTTTAATATCTTTTAAATAATTATTCCATTCTAAAACCCTAGTTCCTCCGAACGAGATACCTAAAACAACATCATCTAAAGTAGGTACGGTGTCTGAGTGATGAGGAATACTATCGTCTCCTGTTTCATACAGACCACATAAACAAAAAGTAAATTCGATAGGTCTATTCATTATTTCTGAAGCCCATTCTTCTGCTTTAGTTTTAATGTATTTCATTTGTACTGTCCACGGTTCAGGTTTATATAGCTTTCCGGCATAGTCAAACTCAGAAGTTCCATAACCTTTTGTAGGTCTGCCATAAACTGTTTCCCCATCAAATTTTCTTACAGTTGGTTCGTCCCAAGCAACTATATTAGGGTTATCTCCTTGAAATACTTTTTTAGCAAATACTTTCATAGTAGATTATCTTTAAACTCAGGTAAATCATGCGGCTCATCTTGAGCTTTAAACTCCTCTATAAACCAAACGTTGACCCCCCTTCCTTTAATATTAAAGAAAAAGGGCTCTCCTTGTAGTTGTTTTAATTTAGAAGTTAACATATTTCTCTGATAGTCTTTAAAGTTATGTCGAGTTAAGTAATCCATCAGATCACCTAGCCTAAAATAAGTTTTACCATTATCTGTCCACGGTTTATGTAACAACAACTCATCTCTTTCTCTAGCGGGTCTTTCGGTACAGAAATTTTCTAACAACTCTAAAAAATGTCCTTCGGTAGATGATTCTTTAGGAACCTCTACGATAGTTAAACAATCTAATAACTGCTGTATTATCTGTCGCCAAGTGTTTTCTTTAACTTTCGGCGGTATTTTATTCAATGCATCCATACACTTACGTTGGAATCTGTTTTGATTTAATAGGTCATCTGTCTCTAACTCTAAACGACCGCCTTCT
>Ga0098052_1001629_pt1 | contig 13893 bp, 20 predicted proteins | sample 15_taG_FD_81591 | JGI IMG/M metagenome (GOLD analysis project Ga0098052, IMG submission 81591) | Marine viral communities from the Subarctic Pacific Ocean - 15_ETSP_OMZ_AT15312 metaG | ecosystem: Environmental > Aquatic > Marine > Oceanic | place: Pacific Ocean | collected 2015-01-18 | reverse complement strand
GTAAGGCTTCAGTCAAAAAATCGTAAAAATAGAGGGGTACCCCTAGTCCGCGCGGCGTTGGTGTACAGTATGAAAAACCCTTTACAGTTTTTAGATTGTTTTTTTGTTCAGTGTTGCGAGCGCGGGCGACAACTGCACCGCGTCGCAATCAAAACAGACCCGCACCGCTCCGATCGTTTCACAGCTTCCGCCGCACTTCACGCAAAGCGGCGGGCGATGTTTGACCGCTTCGATCGTTGCGCTTTGTTCTTGCTCGCTTGCGATCTGTAGTTCGCCTGGTGTCGTGTAGTTTAGTTCGGCCATGACCTGAGTCTAGCCCGTCCCGCTTTGCGTTGCCAAGCCCGGTCATATAAGGGTAAATATCAAGGTAAGACCTAACCCCGCGGGATCTTTGGCCTGGTCACACTGGTCACACTGGTCACAGCAAAACCGGCAAAAAAACAAATGATCCTCCCCTTTCCCCCTATAGTCCCTTAATATTAATATTATTAAGTTAAGGTATATTGAGGGGTCACAAGTGACCACCTGACCACGCTAACGATTCCGGGCACTTATACTGACCACAAATGACCTCCGTGTCCCTGGGGTTTACCATAGGGGTTGACAGTCTGTATATACATAGTTTAGGTTTAGAGCATGACGAAAGCAAACAACGCAAAGAAAATTAAAACAGACAGCTTACGCGATAAAGGCGCAAGGGTGCGCGGTCAATACTTTGAAACGCAATTCTCAGGGACGGTCGAGCGTTTCGATATTTTTGGAAACGGTAAAGGGGCAAACGAGATCCAGATCGGGATCTTGTTTGATTCGCCTATGCCGATCAAAATCAACGGTGAATTTTCAGACGTTCGGGACGGCGTAAACATAACCGCGGTTCCTGATTGCTGGTCAAAATCCTCAAGCCGGAAGCGCGGGTTTGACCGCGCAGTGTCAAAATGCGGGGCAAAATGGGTTGAGGTTTGTTAGGCTAGCCGCCACCCGTCCGCGGTGTGATTCAACGCGCCGCGGGCCTCCAATCTTCTTAACCTAGCGCGGATCGTTACGTGACTATTAGCCACCAAGCCAAAGAGATCGGCCACCTGGAAACACGGGCCTAGGCGTTGCCGGTTGCCCCTTATCGTCTCCAGTAGCTGATCATCAAGTCTTTGCATTTGTTCCGCCGTGCGCTTTGCGCGCTTTGCGGCGGTTTCCGCGCGCCTGGCTTCGCGCTCATCGTCACTTAACCTTTTGCGCTTGGCGGCGTCATCACGCTTGAGACAAGAGACGCAAGCCCACCGCCCCGAACGGTATTGGTCCGAGTCTTGATCGAACCACTGATCACACCTTCCGCAAAGCCGCTGGTTAGCCTCACGGCGGCGCGCGTATTCATCGGCGGTGATGCCTAGCCGCGTGGCCGCCGTGCGCCACCGCTTTGGGTGTGTGGGGGCCGTGGTCCGCATGTAAGCGGCCCGCGCGCAACTCCCGGACACTTGGAATCTTTCCCCGATCGCGGTCCAGCTTAGCCCCTCCGCGTCCCTCACGGCCCTAATGCGCTTGTCCTGCGCGTTTGTTAATCTCGTTTGTTTCATTTCCTGCTCACTAGCGCGCCTTACCTTGTAGCGATCGCCGCGTCCACCGCTTTCGGGCGGCGTCACACTTCGGGCACCAGTCCGATCCGCCGCGGGCGGAAGCCGTCCAACCGCGAAGCCTGAGATCTTCCCGGGCGGCGGAAGCCGTCCAGACCTCGAAAACCTCCCCGGGCGGCGGCTCTGACCGTCCGCACCCGTCACACCGGATCTCTTTATGGATCATCCCCTGACCGCCTCAAGATCACGAAGCGCAAGCCGCCTTGTGATCGTGCCCTCGGTGGCCTCATAAATATCTACATAGGCCACCCGCCCGCAAATTTTCTTAATCACGCCGCCGTAAACGTGGTGGCGCGGGGCGTCAACGTGTGTCCCGGGCTTCATAACGATCGCGGTCGGCGCGTCGATCATGGCCGCAAGTTGCGCTTTTCCGCTTTGGTCGGTGCCGCGTTTGCGCGCCGCCTCAATTTCTGGGAGCACATCAAGCGGCGCGTCAAACGTGGCCGAAAGCTGGACGCCCGGACGACACCACGCCCGATCCGCTTCGATCTGTGTAAGTATGGCCGCGGGCTGCTTTCGCCGGTTCACGCGATCGGGGTCGCGAACAAATACCGCAATAAACACCTCGGCGGCGTCCGGGTATCGTTCTAAGTGTCTTAATAGTTCTGCTTTCGTCATCGTGTAGCCCTCCAAGGCTGGTAAAGCCCCGGCCTAAGCCGGGGCGGTGGTTGTGTTGTTTACCCGCGCTTAATCGCGCCGCTTTGCAAAATCTCTGATCGCGCGCTGCCCATGTGGATAAGCCGCGCGCCGCTTGCACTTTCGACCAAGACTTTTTTAGCGCCCCGGCTTCCGCGTAAGTTCGTCCACCGCTGGACTAAACCGCTGGCGTGTTCCCGGGTTTCCGATTTTTCGATCGCGTAAGTTGTGCGGCCAATTTTTAGGGTGCTTGTGTTGTTTGCGTTCGTCATGCTGTTACTCTAACTAATGTATATACATTAGTAAACTAGGGCAAACGATCGTTATGTCGTTTTCTTTGTTTTTAACCGATCCACTTTTCCCGCAACAAATCCGCCGCGCCCATTGTTTTTTTGATCTCGATCATAAGCGCGGCCTTTCGCTCGCCGTCTTGCATCCTCTTTGCGCTTTGTTTGTTCTTGTAGACCTGAGCGCGCAACCCCGCCAAGAAAAGCCGCCTAGTCTCACGAGCAAAACGATCGGCCGCGTACCAGACGCCATACGCAGACTTTCGATCGGCTCCCGCGTCAAGTAAATCATCAGCGCTATAAGTCGCCGCAAGCGTAGCAAGCGCATTAGCTTGGTTTGCCGCAACGTCTTGATCCATGTGCCGCAAAATCAACTCACACCCCTTAAGAATGTTAGCAAGATGTCGATCGCTCGTGATCGTTGTCGCTAGATCGGCGGTGTCTTGCGCCGTCCATCGCCAACCATCACCCCGAAGCGCGGTTACTATTTTTGAATGTGTTTGCGCTTCCGGCGTCGAAGTGTTTGTGGTTGCTTTCGTCGTGTTCATACAAAGACCATAAAACTGATTGTATATACACGCAAGACCTGTAAAACCCTGGTTATGTCGTTTTTTCTACAAAAAACCGATATTCGCGCCCGCCGTCGCAAAGCCGGACCCGTTCCCTTTTTGTTACACCTAGTTTCCGCAAAATCTCACCAATGCGGCGCGCGTGCAACTTGTCCGCGCGTCCGCGATCAACTTCTAAATGCGCTAAGAGTTCGCCAGTCGTCACGTAGCCCCGACCCTCAATGTAGCGGCTGATCGGTTCTTCCCACGGGTCCAAGTCAACGCGGGCAAGTTGCGCCGCCTTTGCTTGCTCCACTAACTGATCTTGATCCAGCCACCAAACCGCACCGTTCTTGAATTCGTGCACCGCTTCCGCCCATAACTGATCGCGGTTCGCTTGAATTCCCGCAACGTCTACCGCGCCACACTTGACGGGCCAAAATCGCCGGTTGCCGCTGTAGTCTTTTAAATAATGCCCTTCGTTTGTAGTAGCGGCAAAAATGCACCGCCGCGGGCGGTGGACCATAGCCCGCCCGTAGGGTGGGCGATAATGATCAACCTCGCGAACTATCCACGCTTTGATCTTTTGCACGTCCGCACGGCGCAAACTCTCAAGCTCTGAAAGCTCAATAATCCACACGCCATTAAGCGCGATCGCGGCGTCCTTGGTTCCTAGTTCGGGCACTTCATCTGAGAAAAACGCGCCGCCCAAAGCGCGAAGCCCGGAAGACTTGCGCGCGCCTTGCTTCCCCTCAAACACTAAAATGTGATCAACTTTCACCCCGTCCGAGGATTTACAAAGCCCACGCGCCACGCCTGAAATAAGCCACCGCCGCCCGATCGCTTTTGTATATTCGGACGCATCCACCCCGAAAAAATCCGTTAACCAAGTGTCGATCCTTGGCTTCTGATCCCACGTCAACCCGTCAAGATACGTTGCGAGCGGATCGAATTCGTTACCACGTCCCGCGGCCTCGATCGTGTCTGCGATCGCTTTGGGCGTGAATGCTAGCCCGTAACCTTGTTCTAACCACCGGCCCGCGCGCGTGGTATCGGTATCAGTCACTTGCCGCGGGTACGTGCCACCCGCGGCCCACGGTGGCCGTTTAGTGATCACAAGCTGATCGCGGAAATTATCATAAGCCAAAACGTCAAGCGCGGGATCTTGCTCCAAAATAGTTAAGCAGTTCCCCGCCGTTGCTCTTATGTGTCCCTCTTTTGTTTTCAGTAAACAGCCAAACCACGGCGGGGCGTTTTCGGCGGGCGGATCAAGCGCGGGTGCGGCGTTGCCGTCAAGCTCTGGCGGTGGCTCGCTTGCGCCCGGATCATCAGGATCAAGCGCCGGGTGATATTCCCGCCGCTTTTTTTGCGGCGGCGCATAGTTTCGCGGACTACGCGCGGCGGCGGCTTCCGCCCCCCTGATCGTGCGCTCAACTTCCGCCGCGCTCATGCCATTATTGATCGCGGCGATCGATATAGCATCCCGGGCCGCGTGCCAATCAAACCCGCCTTGATCGGCCCGCTGTTTTAGCTTGAAGGCTTCCGCGTTTAGCGTGTTGTTGCGGGTGCCCGGGTGGTCTCCGCTTCGGCCATAACTTGCCATGATAGCCGCCACCGCACGATCGACCGCGTGATCATCGGTCAACGCTTCGCGCGGCGCTTGCCTAATCACTGGCACGGGTTCCACCGATCGCGCTTCGGCTAAAATGCGATCAACGTCTAACCGCGGCCCGTCCAGCCTGATCGCGGTTCCTATTTCCCCGGGTGGGCAAGCTGGAACAAACCAAAGCCGCGCCGCGTCCTTAGTAGCCTTTTCGTCTAGCGTATGACCCGCCGCGCTTGCGCGCGTTAGCGCCCACCGTGCGATCTTCAAATGCTCCGCGGGTGTTACCGCCCGCGATAGCAGGACGATCACCCGGCACCGCGCAAAATGCGCCGTGTGACTTGGTGTGGTGTGTAAAAGCCCCAAAAACGGCCAACACGCGGCCAACGCTTTCAGTGGATCGCCCGCGTCGTAATCCAAAACAAGCGCGGTCACTTGCTCGACATGATCACGCCCGCGCCGATCGTCGGCAAATGTGGCGGGGCTCCAACCGGGCAAAGCGGCTTTTTTCACCGCCCCTTTAGGCTCGATCGCCATTTTTGAAAAGCGATCGAAAAAATCAGCAACGCGGACTAAGCGCCGATCGCCCTTGCTATTGGTGAGACTATGCCACCGCGTGATCTGCAAAGTTGCGTTTTTCGGCGGTTTGTGGTTTGTTCGATCTGGGTTTGCTTTCGTCAAAATTGTTGACCCTCCGGGCGTGGCTTTAGGGCCGCGCCCTTTTTTTTGTTTGTTCTAAAAGTTCTAAAAGTTCCGCCGCGGACCTTACCACAAAAAAGACGCCCCCGAATTTTTGGATCATCGCCCCAAAGTTTTTTTGCTTCTCCGACAAGCGCCCGCCCGGGGCTTTGACTTCTATTTCAAGCCGCCGCCCGTCGTTCAAAATGCCGGTAATGTCCGCGGAACCCGGCAAGCCAAACCGGACGAAGCGCCCGCCGTCCCTTGCGGCTCCTACGTTATTGCGCCACGCGCGAAGATCCCCGCGCCCGCTTAGTGCCTGCATCACCTCAGACATTACGGATTTTTCTGAGCGCCGCGGCTTTGAGTTCTTGCGTTGGCCATCGCCCACAACGTGCCTTATACCGCGCCGCGGCCCACCCGTCACGGTAGTTACGGCGATCCCCCTCGGCCACGTCTCGGACGTAAAGCCGATCGGCATTTTTCGCGGCTTTCGCTTGCCGTTCTTGCTGTTTTTCGCGCTTGTATTCGGTCAACGCCTCCCGCGTTTCTATTGGCGGTTTTCTCAGTTCGCTCCGCGGTAACGGATGGCCACACTCCGGGCAAGCCGTCCGCCCACGGCGGACAAATAGCGCAAAGCATCGCCCGCAATTTGAAAAACCGGGCAACCCTTCACCCGGCCTTGGCCGATCTTCCCTATCAGTCAAGGACCACACCCGATCCGCTGTAGGCCACCCGTGGGCGGCTACGCACCCCGCGTGGTCAATGATCAGGCCCTCGCCGCCGCTTGGCTTTGGACGTAGCACCCGGCCCACCATTTGGATGTATAAGCCCGGGCTCATGGTCGGACGGGCTAAGATCACGGCTCCAAGTTCGGGCAAGTCCCACCCCTCCGTTAAGATCTCGCAATTTGACACCACATCAAGCGGGTGATCGGGTGATCTCAAATTCGCCAAAATTTCCCGCCGTTCATTTGCCGGGGTGCTTCCGTCCAAATGCGCCGCGGTTACGCCCGCCGCGGTGAATTGCGCGACCAATGATCGCGAGTGCTCCACGCCCGCGGCAAAAACTACGGCGCGTTTGCCGCGGGCAAGTTTCATGTAGTGATCGACCACGGCCCCGGCCAATTCGCCCGAATTCATGGCCGCGCTTAGTTGCCCTTTGTGATAATCGCCCGCCTGTTTTTTGACGTTGCGGAGCAACCCGCCAAGCGGCCGCCCAAAGATCCGCGGCTCGATCAGGTGGCCCGCTTCGATCAATTCTTGCGGGTGGGCGGTGGTGATCATCTCACTAAATAGATCGCCCAACGGCTTGCCGTCCAAACGATAAGGGCTAGCAGTCAAACCGATGATCCGCGCGCGGGGCAATTCATCCAAGATTTTTTGGTATGACTTAGCAAGCGATCGATGGGCCTCATCTATGATCACCAATGAGACCGCCGCGGACGCCTGTTTTAACCACGCTTTGCGGCGGCTTAGTGTTTGGACACTTGCCACAAAAACGCGCGCGCCTAGCGGCCCCTCAATGCGCCCCGCGCTTATGGTTTGCGGGGCGTGGCCCGTGTTTTGTTCTATGCGCGCCGCGGCTTGGCTGATCAGTTCCTTGCGGTGTGCCAATACAATGATCAAGCGCCGCGGGGCTTGTGGGTGCGCCCGCGGTTTTTCTAATTCGCGGCGGATTATTTCGGCCGCGATCGTAGTCTTGCCCGCGCCGGGTGGCGCAACGATCAACCCACGGCGGGCGGCTTCGGAATCATCCACCGCCGCGCCTTGATATGGTCTTAATGTTTGCACTTAGTTTCTCGATCCGTCGTGCCTGTTTTCGGCTACTTTTTTTTGTTTTTCGATTATCTCTAAAATTGCGTTTAAAACGCTTTCTAGATCTTCATATAGATCAAGCTCGCTTTGTTTTATCAAATACATGCCCGGGATCGTTTCCACTGCCAGCGCAAGCTCCAAACCATGCGCGGCAAATAGGTTTCTGACCGTGGGGTTTTTGTTTGCTTTCGTCATCTTATTGATCCTTTTTTTCTCGGTTAACTCTTTTGCGGTTCTTGGGATTGCCATTTTCCTAGCTCCTAAATTTTTGATTTCAGTTGTTCAACCGTTTGCGCGTTGTGTTTTTCCGCCACGGCTTTTACGAATTTTTTCGATCTACACGCTTTTAGATAGCTGTACGGCCACGAGCGCGACGGCGATCGGATGTGACCAACAAGATCCGCGTTTTGCTCGGCGGGAAACCACCGCCCGCCCTTGTCAAATGTCCCGCTGGGGTGAATCGCGCGAGTCTTCAGCAATTCATAAACCGCCGCGATCGCTTTTTGTTGCTCTGTTTGTTTGTTTGCTTTCGTCATTTTCCTAACTCCTATTGAATTCGGGCCGCGTGCGCTTTGCTCGCTACGCTAACCGGGCGGGCGGCGTTGCCACTGATCGCGACAACCGCCACCAAAACCAAAACCGCCAATCTGCCCGCCGTGTTCATGTATATACATCTACACCCCGGGTTATGTATATACAAGCCCCCCTATCCAATAAAAACTACTTATTTTTTTGTGTAGTTATTCCGCCCACTTACATAGCAAATAGATCGCCTTGCCGCGTTGCGCGCTCTATTCGCGCCCGCGCGATCCTGTGGTAATCGGGATCAATCTCGATCGAGATCGAGGCCACCCGTTCCGCCGCCGCCGCGCACGCTAGGGATCCGGACCCCGCAAACGGATCTAAAATCACCGGCGGCGGCTTGCCCGGTATCGCGGGCGGCGTAACCAAGCGGACAAAATAGCGCAACACGGCAAGCGGCTTAAGTGTGGGGTGAAAGTTCGCCACCTGATCAGCGGTACGCCCCGCCCCCGCGCGTGGGTTTTCAAGCCCCGCGGATCCCTCGGTGCGGTTTGTGGCTTCCGCACCCGTGATCGCTGTCAGTTGCTCGCAACCCGCGTTGCGCTCCGCGGTGGATGCCTTGGGCGTGGCGTATATGTTGGCGGGCCATCGGCCTAGATCGTGCGCGTATTCGCTCACATAGTCCCTACCCGGAAGCGTAACCGATCTGGCTGTTCCCCCGCTAAGGCTCCCGTCCGATCTCCTTGCGTCCCTAACCTTGGACGTATCCCCCGGCCAAGCCTGATCACCATAAGCAAACCGCGCCCGATCAATATTAAGCCCGCCCGTCCCCCACTGCAAAGCGTTTTCGGCGTATGTCCCGATCATGGGCTTGCGAAAAATCAACGCGGGCTCATGGCTTGGCTTTAGGGCGGTCCCGTAGCCCGCAAAGCGGCGGGCGTCTTCGGTTGCGGGTGCGGTGATGTAGTGCTCTTCCGTCCAGCGTTCGCCCGACTTCTGATAGCCATAACTCGACGCTGTCTTGCTCACGATCTCCCGTTCCGCCCCATGCTTAGAATCGATCGCCCGATCTAGCGCCAAACTTTTTGGAAACCCCGAATAATAGATCCACGCACAGGTATCCCGCCGCTCTAGTTTTGCAAGCCGCATTGCAATCCCTAAAAGATCCGATGTGCGTGTCGATGAAAACGCTATGCACCACCCGCCCGGCTTGAGTACCCGCGCGGCTTCGCGCCAAACGCTAGGCCCTGGGACAAAGCTATCCCACTTTTTGCCCATGAAGCCGCCGCCGCCGTGGTGGTAGTCGTCCCCGGCTAACCAATGGCTTAACACTTCCGCCGCGTCCGGTTCGGCGCTCATGCCATAGGGCGGATCACACACGATCGCGTCTATCGAATTTTCAGGCATTGCGGCCATGGCTTCGCGGCAATCGCCCAAGATCAAACGGTGGCCGCTTATGTCTTCCGGCGTCATTTCGCCCACACCTGAAGCCACGCCCCGATCGCTTCCGCGGCTCGCTTGCGTTGCTCGATCACCCGCTTGTTATGGCTTTCGCGCTTCCGCTTGGCTTTCACGCCTTGCCACGAGCGATCGCCCCCGGTCGGATCGAATTCGTCACACTTGGGCGGTGCCAGTCGTCCGAAGCGCATGATCAAAACCCCCCGGCTTCTTCGTTCGCTAAAATCTCGGATAGACTATCAAGGGCTTTTTGTCGTCCCTTTGCGCTTCGCTTGTTTTCGAGTTTTATTGATGCGCAAGCCGCGCCCGTTTTTTCTTCCCCGATCAATTCAACTAAGCGATCGCGAAGCGTTCGCCACTGTTCCGCGGCGGCTTCGCGCGTTGGGTGTTCTTCCGCTTCTATCACTTCCACCGCTTCGGGCTCAACTTCCACCGCTTCGGGTTCCACGGCTTCGGGTTCAGCTAGCGCCGCTTTAAGGCCCGCCATCCCTTTGGTGGGCGGTGCCTTCGTTTTTGTGTTTTGTGGCTCCACGGCGGCAACTGTGACCGCTTGCGCGGTGGTGTCTTCAAGCGCGGCGTCCATAGGTACGCCCGCCAAAACTTCGGAGAAGTGGCGATCGACGGCGCGCGTTATTGCGCGGGCGATCAACATATCGCGCGGGTGTTTTCTCCACGGATCCGTGGATCCCCAAAGCCCCGCGTTTTTAGCATCCTCGATCGTGTATCTTACGATCTGCGATTCGCTCCATGTTACGTGCTGAACTTCCACAAGCCCGATCATTTCGTCCGTTTCGATCACCCGCCACAAGCGGCAAACGCTTGACGACTTAACGAGATTCGAGACAAGCCGTGCGCGGAATCCGATCACGCCATTGATGACGGTTAGTCCTTGAAGCGCGGCGCAACTGCTTAAGCCAAGTTCGCGGCCTTGAATACAGGCAAGCGCCACGGCTTGCGGTGTCTTCAGGCTACGCGGCGCAAGCCCCGATCGGATCACCATTTCCGAAAAGCCGTGAAGTTGCGTTATGTCTTGCGGTTCAAATGCGAAGCGATCAAGCCGCCCCGGTTTTTGTGGCGGCGCATAAGCCGCCGTACTTATCGCCGTGTTTTGCGTTGTCGTTAATGCTGTGGTTTGCGTGCCGTTGTTACTCATGCCTTGATCCTTTTTATGCTTAACCGTTTCGTCGGTTGCGTTTGTGTTGTGTGATTTTCCAAGATTTCCGCGAAGCGTTTCGCGTCCAGTTCTTGCGCTATCGCCTCGCGGGCGGTTTTCCAATTTATGCGGCTTGAAGACTTCGGGCGCTTGAAAGTTGCGCGCACCTTGTCCGCTTCGGTCATCGCCTCGATCCCGTCATCGCCGCCGATCGATTCTATGATCCTGTTTTCCGCGATCTTGATTTTTTGCTCGATCGCTTTTTTCTGAGACTCAAGCGCAAGCCACTCGGTTAACGCTTCCGTTTCGCCGTTTTCCGCGGGCCTAATGATCCCGCTTTGCTTGCGGAATTTACCGGCTAAATAGTTTCGGCACCCGTCCGAACCGTCGATCGGCGGCGGGATTTTCGGCAACACATAACGCCGCCGCCACGCCGCCACCCGTTCAAAAATGGCCGCGCCAAATTCATCATCAGCAAAAACGGTATATGATAAAAGCTCCTGTCCGCCGATCAAGACGGCCACAAAGCACCGATCGGGCGGCGCTAAATTCGGGACGTTCAAACGGCGGATCCGTTGCCGTTCGTGATACAAATACCACGCAACTTGCGTTGCGTAGTGGATCGGGATTTCATCGGATCCCGGTTGCCCCCAATTCGACCGACTAAAAGCGGACGTAGTTTTAACCTCAAGAATGGCCCCGGGCCTTTCAAAATCAACGGTGTAGCGGATCCAGTTTGGATCGTCCGGCTCGATCGATTTCCCGGGCGTCCACTCATGCGCCCGCGCGGCTTCGTTTTCTTCAATCCACGCTTGCGCCGTGGGCAGTTCTAAGCGTTGACCCCATCGCACGCGCTCTAAAGCGTGCGCGGGTAGGTCTGTGTGTACGCCTAGCGCCACACGTTGCCACACGTCGATCGGTGCCTTGAATGGGCTCAAGCCCAAGATCGGGGCTATGTCGGACCCGCCGATCTTTGCAAAATTTAGTCTGTTTGGAATCATGCGCGATCCGTATCACGCGCCGCGGACGGAATATGTCACGCTTCGATCGGCTCGCCTAGCACGCGCCGCCTGACTAGCTCGGACACGTTGCCCCCGCAAAGTTCCGCGGCTAGCTCTTTGACGCGTGCGGCTTCCGCTTCCGTTACTCTGATCGGCGGCAAGACCGCCGCCCGGTTAGGTTTTTTTTGCGGCGGTGGCGGCTCAACTGGCTCGGCCCACACGGGTAACGTTTTTCTCTTTGGCACTGGTCGTATATACACAACCGGGGCAAGAATAGCAAATACCGCCGTCTAGCGTGGCGATCCTGGCCATTTTGCAAGCGTTCGCCAAGTGAATATGCGCCGCGCGTTGCGCTAGCGCCCGAAGATCTCCAAAACTTTAGACAAGCCGCCACCCGCGGCCATGCCCCCCCCGCCCACTATGATCGCTAGCTTGACGATCGCTGATCGCGCGCTTTGGTATTCCGTCCGAAGTTCGGCCAATTCCGTTTCAAGCGCCCCAAGCCGTTGCTCGATCGCCGCGGTTTTTGCGAGCTGATCGATCGCGATTCCGCGCAATTCGCCGACCATTTCCGCCGCGGCTTTTACGCCCGCTTCGAGCGCGCCTATTGCCCGTTCATTTTCTCCGGTAGCCATGATTTCCGATAAGCCTTTTTTAATTCCTCAATGTCTTCAAGCATCAGCTCAAGAGTGGCGCATGTATTCGCGGCCCCTTCGATCTCGTCAATGACTTCCTTGACTGTGATCAATCCAAGATCGGGATCTTCGATCTTGTCAGTATCGGAGATCCGGCCCTTGCGCCGCATAAGCACCACATCCCCGGGGCGCTTTGCTTCTATTATCTGCCCGCGTTTGTGGATTTTATACATGTGATCACTTTGCGATAATGACGCCAAAAACAAGACCAAGCAACAAGGATCCCGCGGTCGTTCCGATCATAAGCGACCAATCAAGATCGGGCGGCGGCGGTTGCGGACACGGTGCCAAACTCGCCGCGGCGCTGCTTGTCACTAGCTCTAGCTTTTCCGCGCAACCCTCAAAACGTACACGCGTTTTTAGTGCTCGTTTTTTCCACATAACCGCATCCGTAAAAATCTGATTCTCGCAAGCCGTCAACGGCTGCTCGGGTTTGCACGCGGGACCATTAGCCACCGCCGCGGCTAACATCACCGCGATCACTGTATCGGCTACCACTCGCCCCCCGTTGCGTCTTTGTGTAATTCGTTGGCGTCCGCCCCCGTGGGGTTTTCCGGTGGCGTGTGTTGCGCTGTGACTTTGCGGATCTTGGCTTCGGTTTTTTTGTCGATCTTGTCCGTGGCTTTTTTGACGCCCACGCGGACGATTTTCGCCCGCTTGGCCTCACCCGCGATCGCGCTCTGCTTTGCTTTCGTGATCTGTTTTTTATGCCAAAACACGCCGCCAAAGATCGCCGCAAAAACCGCCGCAATCGCTGTGACAATATCGGCCATTTATTCGGCCTTCGGTTTTTCTATCGCGGAATCTCTACCGAGCCCCGTTTGTTTCAAGATCTTATGCGCTTGACCCGCGCCCGCGCCTAACACCACGCCAAGCATGATCCGCGGGCCTACCTGGATCCCGTCCGGCGCAAGCCCTGGAATCCATACCGCCCCCGAACACAACGCGATCGGAATAAGCGGCAACACCCGCGCAACGATCGCGAGTTGCATTTTATCCGGAAAAACTTTTTTAGCGGCGGACATAAGCACCCACACCGCGGCCATAATCAAAACGCTCTCAAGCCGCCATAACAGATCGGTGAATTCGGTCATTGTCTGAACTCCTCAAGCCTTGGATCTTGCGGGTTGAATTTTTCAAAACTTCCCGCGCTTAGGCTCATCAATAAAACCCCGCGCGGCGCGCGGTTTACGTTTCTTATTTGGACGTGTATCCACGGCGATCGCCCGCGGTATTCAAAGATCGCCTTGTCAAACGGAATCCCGTCAAGCGCCGCCATCACATCAAGCGCCGATATATCCCGCGCAAGTGGCACCACGTCCGCCGCGCGTCCGTAAGTATGCGCGCTGTTATTCGCGCCGCCGATCGCGGTGTTTACCTCGGGCGATCGGTAGCCACTGTTTACGCGAAGCGCACCCACGATCGCCCGCAGCGGCTCCAAAACGTCACAGCATAGACGAGTCATGTTGATCCACGCGTCAAGCGTGGGCCGATTCTCGATCCCGCTTTGCGTTGTCGTCATTTCCGACCGGTTGAAATGTTCGGTCAATTTCACGGCGGCAACACCACCGGCCCCACAACGCACAACGCTAAACCGTCAACAGGGTCAGCGAGTATACGACCTAGCGCAAAGCCTGTTTCAACTTTGACAGCTAGCCCGGCCCCGTCCGATGTGAACCAATCACCCGCAACACACGTTGACGTTGACACGCTGCATTCTCCGCTTGTTGAGACTTCGCAGGAATCAGCAGACAAAACAGTCATCGTTGGGATATCATAGATAACACTCACCTCTTGCGCTATGCCAACGGGAGATGCGCCGCCGAGGACGGCCTTGCCGCCAGACACAGAGATTATTTTGTTCTTTGCT
>Ga0098052_1001622_pt1 | contig 13925 bp, 6 predicted proteins | sample 15_taG_FD_81591 | JGI IMG/M metagenome (GOLD analysis project Ga0098052, IMG submission 81591) | Marine viral communities from the Subarctic Pacific Ocean - 15_ETSP_OMZ_AT15312 metaG | ecosystem: Environmental > Aquatic > Marine > Oceanic | place: Pacific Ocean | collected 2015-01-18 | reverse complement strand
TTCTGATGGTAAGCTTTCCAAGAAAGAAAAAGAAGGTATCATGAAAGAAGCATTAGATGTGCTTAAAGCTATTATTAATTTGAAATGGAAACTGTTTAAACTTTAAGGATATATATGCCTAAAAAGATCCATAAGATCGATAAGTTTCATGGGGGTCTGAATAACAATGCAGACCCACGTGATATTGCTGAAGAAGAACTATCTGCAGCTACTGATGTAATGGTAGATGAGCTGGGTAAGATCAGGACCTTAGGTGGTACTGCTGATCACGATGCTGGTTCTTCTACTGCTGTGGATATCGAAGCTGGATATGGACTGTTTCAATTTAGTCATGATAGGATAAATGGTCACGTAGGAGAACATTTAGCAAATACTGACGATTTTAGTTCTAATTGGGCTAGAACAGATGATATGGCGGTAGATGCAACTGATGCTACATATACACATTCATCAGGGGCTGGCACATTAATTCAAACTGCTGCTAATCGTTTGGAAAAAGGAGTAGCCAATGTTACTTATGCCTTTACTTATACAATTAGTGGTTTTGCTGAAACTATTACACTTTTTGAGATTTCAGGAGGAGGCTCTCAGTTTGCAGCTGCAACTACAGCTTTAGAACAATCTGATGGAACCCATACCACTACCTTTACATCTCATGCTACAGATCCAGACCAACCTTTTACAATCAATGTTACTTCTGATTCTTCTGGAACATTTAGTATAGATAATATGTCACTTGTAATATATAGTGCTGCAGAAACTGGAGATAATTATTTAGCAATAGCTGATAATGAAAGTAGTGATCCTGCTATATATATATATAGTGCTAATCAAGATAGTTGGAGTAATACTCAAATTGTAACTTTAGGAGCTACTAATAATTTTGCTCCTTGTTTTTACTATGTAGATGGAGCGTTAAGGGTAAGTGATGGAAACTTTGGGAAGACTAATACAAATAAATGGCATGGATATGTAAAAAATACTTGGTTTCCAGATATAGGTAGTGGTTATGCTATTGATCAATGGTATCAAACTGAGCAGCGACCTTTACCACCAGGTACTTCTTATTTTCAAAAAGATTGGACAAAGACAAGCGGAGAAACTACAACAACTGTTACAATACCTACTGGTGCAGTTAGCGTAGGTGGTCAAGTTGGTACTCACCAAGAGGTGACTAAGGAGACTATAAATAATGCATTTGCGGCTGATGATGATCAAACTAGGGCTGTGGTTAGATGTGTGGTTCAGATGCATGCCACCACGATAACGCCAGATAATCAGACTGTATCTTGTACTATTAAAGCTGGATTTTGGAATGATAATGGTGATGGTATAGCAGGTGAAACTGGCGGTGATGGTGTATGGTCTGCTTATGCTCAGGAGCATGAAATATTTGATGAAGAAGTAATTAATGATTTGACCTATACTCATACTTTTAATTATGATACTACTGTGACTGATACCGATGATACAAATTTACCTGGTGGAAGTGGAACCGATTATTTTAGAGTAGAAATTACTTCGTTTACTGATCATAGTACTAATTATCAGTCTGTATTTCAATTTGGAGCTACTGTTCTGTATGAGGGGACTACTACAACGTTTCCAGAACTTGATAGTGGGGGGTCCGCTTTTACTAACGGATATTCTACTGGAAATAATGTTTGTATGTTGTGGAGTTGGGATGCTGCTAGTTCTGATGGTGATGATTGGGTTCCTTCTGATAATGCTGGGTTATGGGGGGTAGGAGCAACTTTTATTTATGATGGAGTACAAGAAAGTCAGTTAACTGAACTTATTGATGAAGCTGATAATTCTATAGATGGTATGAATCTTGCTGGTTTAAGTAGTGGTAATCTTACAACAACTGATCGACCTGCGATAGTTTTAGCTATTGCTGATCCTACACATAATGGCGCAGGAGATGGTGATGGAACGACATGGAATAAAAGGATAACAGGATGTAATATATATCTGAAAGATCTACATGCTGCTACTGAAGGTACTTTTGAAAATCCATGGTTATTACAATATAGCGCAGATTTTCTAACAGGTAAATTAAGGGTTCAAAGTACACAAGCTGAATTTAATGCATTGCTTCAAAGTGATGCTACTAATCAGTCGTATTATTATTGGTTTTTAGATACAACACATTCAACATCACCGTCTACATTGACGTCTTATGAAATGAATAGTGGGTTTGATAGTACTTCAGAAGCTTATATATCTGCATATAAAACGGCTGTAGTAACTAATAGAATGACTTATATTGGTAATATACAAATTACAAAATCTGATGGTAGTTCAGAAATAAAGGGTGATGCTATGGCTAAATCATTAGTTGGCAAGTTCGATGTATTCCCTGCCTCTAGATTGATAGAAGTTTCTATAAATGATGGAGATAATATTGTTCAACTTCATGAATATGCAGATAGAATCTTGCAATTTAAAAAGAATAAAATGCATTTAATTAATATATCTCAAGAATTAGAATTTTTAGAAGATACATTTATGCATAAAGGGGTACTTCATCCTGCGGCTACTTGTAAGACTGATTTTGGTATAGCATGGGTAAATAAGCTAGGATGTTATTTATATGATGGTAAAGAAGTACATAATTTACTTGAGAGAAAAGGTAGGCAGATAATAAAAGAAAGTGAATGGGATACATTTGCTACTAATCAGCCCATGATTAGCTATATTCCAAAGAAAAGACAGCTTATTGTTGTAGATGATATTACTACTGCTGGTACTGGTAAAATATTTTTATATGATATGGTTACACAGTCTTGGGTAAGAGGAACAAATGGGACTTTCCCTGACCAAAATAAAACAAACTTTGTTACAGATTGGAATGGTGATTTAATCGCTGCTCATACAAATGGTACTGTAGTTAAGTGGGATGATACAAGTTACCCTTCTGGTTCCTTTGATTGTAGAACGAAGGATATAGATTTTGGACATCCTGGAGTGCGTAAAAAGATATATAAAATATATGTTACATATCAATCTAGTAATGATACGACTAATGTACAAGTTGATTATGATGTTGATGGTGGGACTACATTCCCATATGATTTTACAGTGCCAGAATTACCGGCTGCTAATGGTTGGCAAGTTGCTGAATTAAAACCAGATACATCATCAGAGTCAAATAATATTAAATCTATTAGATTGAGATTTGCAACTGATGGAACTGTTCCATCAGGGTTTGAAATTAATGATATATCGATAGTATATAGATTGAAGAATATAAAATAGGAGGATATGATGGGAATGACCCGACAGGAAAGAATTGCTTTACATAAAAAACAGGAGAGATTACAGATTAAGAATGGTGCTCCCAATAGGTCAGAAATAAAAGAGGGCGTTCCTGTATTAAGATCTACAAATGAAGGTGTAGTAGAGTATGTTAAGTTTAAAGGGATACTACATAAAAAAGTATTAGATAGGGGGTAGTTATGAGTGGAATAGAGCAGTTAGGTTCAGCACGAATAGCGCTAAAAAAGAATCAAAAGAAACATAATATGCTTGCCAATGTCTTTGCTGATCTTGCCGCTACTAGCGTTTGGCTTAAAGATAGATTAGGAAAAGCTACAACAGCATGGGGAGACTACGAAAAGGGATATACATCTTTAGGTGGAGAGCCAGGAGGGATGGAAGAAAGACCAACTGGTATATTAAATGTATTGAAAAAACCTACAGGAACAGTGACTATAGATAACTTAAAATATGATAAAGAGAATATTATCAAAGTAGGTGCGTTTGAATCATCTATAGGTTCTCATCCGGATCTAATAACTAGTGAAGATTCTTGGTTGTCAGAGATAGTGACAAAGTATGCAAAGTTAGTTACTCAACCTGAGGATCTTTTTGATATAAAAGATGAGGACAATTTTACTAATGAAGAAATTGATCAAATATTGGAAGGGGTTAAGTAATGACATCGTTTTTGGAATATTATCAACAAAATTTAGAATTTTCTCCAGCAAGTATGTACGACAAGCAAGATATGTTAAATTGGGATGGAATGATGAAAGACATGGGTTTAGATCTTCCTACAATAGTAGAGCCTACTAAAGCAGTTGCAGAAACAGGGCCTATTAAAGCAGTTGCAGGAGGGGGTTTGGAAAAATTTATGGGTAACGTTACTTCTATGTTAGGTATAGCTAGTAGCGTTTTTGGGGGTATTGATGCTATGAAAAATAAATCAAAAGTCAACAAAGCTAGAGAAGGAGCTTACCAAATTTATGAGGAAGAACTTGATTTATTAGGTCAGAAAAGAGATATTTCAATGGATACTTATGATTTAAATTATGATATAGCTACTACAGAAGCTGGTACACAAATCGATACGCTCAAAGATTATGCTGACACTGCTTATTCGAAGTCTGGTTTAGTTACATCGGGAGATATTGATGATAATGTAGACACTAAAAGAAAGGACGTATTTTCTCAACTTGAGAAAGATAAAGAAAAATTAGTTTTATCACAAGAGCAAGCTGATTTAGCATTTACAGCGGGTGAGCGGACATTAAAAACAAACCTTCAAAGGACATTAGAAGAATTAGAACATATACCAACAACCTTTATGGAAGGCTTTTTTGGTTAGCAATATTAAAACAAAGGAATAATTATGTCAGCAATAACAGAAATAATACAAATGCAGATGCAACAAGAAGCTTTGGAGTATCAAAAAGATCAAGATAAAATGAATACAGCTTTTAAGTTACTTGCATTAGAAGCAGATAAAGAAAATTTTTACCTAACATTAGAAGCAGATAAAGAAAATTCTAAAAAAGATTTTCATTTAAATGCTTTGAATGCAATTAATAATGCTGGAGGATTGGAGTATGTTGATGTTACTTATGATAAACAAAAGGATGGGACTAGTTTAATTACAAGTGTTACACCTTTACCTCCTGATGAAACACCAGATTTAACTAGTACGCAACGACAAGCAAGATATGTTAAAATGCTTGATGATACAGAACTACGTCATTTGGTAGTAGAAGGTGATATATCTGCAAGTTTGAAGAATTTCGACGAGCATAATCAGACTATATCTAGAGTAATAGCAAAATATAGACCGTCAGATTCATTTTTATCTCAAGAAGCACAAGTATATATTAGTGGATCAGATGCTACTCCTGACTTTTTAACCGCTCATGATATTGATGTAACACGTGAGTTCCTATTTGAAGTAGATGAGGAGATGATACCTGCATGGAAAGGTACGGATGTAGGTCTAGCTGTGGCACATCAGTTAGGTCTTTTAGCTGATGATGAAGACGTAGCACAGATTTCTGATGAGAATATGGAACGCAGATGGGTGGCAGCTAAGGGGGCCTGGGAAGGACAGGAGGATTATAAAACACAGACAGAATATGCTAAAATTGAACAGGAGACAATGGCAGCGAATAGTCGGGCTGCTCAAAATATTCTAGATGATCCATTTTATATACAAACGGCAGATAGGTTACAATCTAATCTTACAGCTATGGATAGCTGGGTAACAGTAGATACAAGTGGTTATTTAGTAGCATATGATGCAAGTAAAAATACAACTGTTAAATTAAATGAACTCAAAGTTCGTAAGGATACAGATGATATGATAGATATGTTAATGGACGGTACGGCAAGTGCTTATATTAATTATCTAGCAGAATTACCAGTAACTGTAGGTAGCGAAATAATTAAAAATATCAATGCAGATAATCCTAATTGGGGTGCGATTGTGCAAATGTCAGTTAAAGCAAAACGGGAAATAGATAGTAAGAATATGCTATATAACAACTATAAAAAGGTTGCAATGAACCAGCCAGGTGTTTCTACTGAAGAAGTTGCAGTAAAAAATAAATCGTTTATTGATAGGATTAAAAACTGGGTTGGAGATGAAAAGGTATGGGATCAAGGTGTAATTAAATTAATGGATGAAATAAGTATGTTAGAAAATATTGATGAAGATAATATTTCCCTAACAGAAAAAAAGCAGTTAGGTGTATTAAAGAAAGAATTAGATAAATTTTATGGTTATATATATCAAGAAGATTATCAAGTAGAATTTAGGAATTGGTTAAATTTATATCAAGGCATGAAATCTTTTTAAAATAATTAAAGGAAAGTATAGGTAATAATATGGCAACAGATTTTGTAAGTGATTTTGAGTCAGCAGTAGCTAAGAGAGATAGCTTGGCAGCAATAGGGGCACAAAATAAACAACAAGCTATTATAGATAGTATAGCTGCTGAAACAGCTAGAGCTAAACAAGATAGTATAGCCCCTCCCAAAACTGAAGAGACAAAACCGTCTAGAAGATTACCATTGCAGATTGCAGATATACCTATCTTATCTCCTGACATAATGGAAGCCAAAAATATAGAACTTGGAAAAGAATTAACTGTAATGGAACAGGAAATTCAAGATAGAGATACTCGAAGACAGAATATGGCTGGGCGTCAAACAGAAATTTTAAATTCATTATCACATTTGCAAAAGATTTATAATGAGACTGAGGCAGAATATGCTACTGCTTCACGGCCTGCGTATTGGGATACTGTATTTAATACTTATGATTCAGATAATCCTGAAGATCAAGCTATTATAAGTTTAACAAATCAAATGAATAAATTACGAACTGAACTTAGTGAGATTGAAAGACAGCGTTTAGGGGAGTTACCAGTTTCTTATAAAGGAGGTGGGACAGGTGGTGGATATTCAGTATCTGAAAGTGAATATGATGATATGTTATATCAATCTAAAGTAGCAGAATATAAACAAAGAGAGAAGCTTATAAAAAGTCAGAGAAAAACTCAGATCTATCATAAGATTGATAAATTATCTCCAACAGATACAACTAGTGTAGATTCTCTTCTAAATACTATATTTCCAACAAATGATGAATAGGAGTATTAATGCCTTTATCAACTGAATTTCAATTATTATTAGAAGAAGAAGAACAGCGTAAAGCTGGGATAGATACTAGTAGTAATTTAGTATCCTTAGCAGAATTAAGGGAGGCTAAAGCTCCTCCTGTACCACGAGAGCAAAAGAATGCTTTATTAGATATGGTAGGTTCTGCTGTTTGGGGTTTTGCTGAAGAAGGTTCTTTTGGTCTTGCTGGCTATCTTATACCAGAAGAAGAAAGAGAAAAGTTTGTATTATTAGAAGATGAGCCAGAAACAAGGCTTGGTAAACTTGGTATGGCTATTGGTAGTTTAGGCGGGTTTATAGCTGGTGCACCTATGAAAATAGGTACTAAAATAGCTACTACGGCTGCACGTCCATTCATTAAAGGAGCAACAACTGCTGGCCTATTAAAAACAACACAAAAGGCTGTTAAAGCATCTAAAGTTAGTCATTCTGCTCAGAAATTCTCCAAAGAAGCTATGGAAAATGTTATTAAAGGTTCTGCTAATACTGCTAGATGGGATGCCAAGATAGCTAAAAATTGGCCTAAGCATGCAGGAAATAACATTGATAATGCTGTCAAAGATGGTATTAGAATGGGTAAGATAACTAAAGCTGAGGGTGAAGTTATTGGCAATCTTTATAAAACTAATTTTAAAAAGCGTCCTGTTCAAGATTTTATTGATATAATGCTAAAACAATATGCACATAATCCTAAGAAGGGATTTGTTATTGGGCATATGCTGCATGGAGCTGCTACATTTGGGGCTATTGATGCAATATTTGAAGCTTCTCATTCATTTCAAGAAGGCAGGGAGTACGATTGGTCAGCTCCTTTATGGGGTGTTGGAGTAGGTGCCGGATTTGGAACTTTAAGAATGATGAAACCAAAAGGTAAAGCATCAATGACTAGTGAAGATCTAAAGAGTGGTATACGAACTATCTTTAAACGTAATCCTTGGAAAAATATGGATTATTCTATATTAGAAAAACATGCTAAATGGCTTGGTAGGGATATGGAAAAAGTAGGTCATAGTACAACTATTAAATATGGTGGTAAAGGTCAATATGTTGATTTACTTAATCCATCTTGGGTTGGTAACTTGACAAGAGCTGAAAAAACTCAAGCCTTAGAAATAGCTTTAAATAAAGTCAAATTTAAATATGGTCGTCAGATGCTATCAAGTGCTGCTAAAAATGAATTAGAATCTATGGCAGTTAACTGGCAGCATATGGTTGCTGGTTCAGCTATGATGAATGCACGTAGTATTTTAGCTATCACACAGGGAGCAGAAGTAGATCCTCAAGATATATTGACTTCTATTGTTATTGGTGCATGGCTTAATAGAAAAGGTATGCCTAAAACAAAGGATATGCGTAGTTTAGAAATGAGTAGATTACGTCGTGGTTTGCATACTATGGGCATTAGTAATAAAAATATGTTGAATGATTTTCCATCTTTACATGATGCAAAATTTGAGTGGCTCGATCCTATGAAGAATCCTGAATTTAATAGCATTAGAGAGTTTGCTGAGGAACGTCATATGCTTTCTAATGAAGAAATATTGTTAGATAGAGCATTACCAGAAGGAGAAGTTTCAGCTGAAGTATCACAAAAAGATTTAAGTTTGTTTAAAGAAATTCATCCTTGGCTAAAAGGTTCATCTGGTAAAAGATATCTTATGTCTAAAGATCATATATCTGAAAGAGATGCATTAGCACTACAAGATTTCATTAGGTCTTCTAAATTTGAAGGACATAAAATAGAGAATGCTGAAGATTTAAGAGATTTATTAAAAACATCTAGTGATAAAATAACAGATATGTTTGAAAAAGAGTTGGTTACTACTTTAGAAGAATTGCTTAAACCTATGGATGCTAAACTGATTATTGATGCAGCAAGTGAGAACTTGGGTAGACTACCGACATATATGAATTTTACAACTAAGTTAAAAACAATGGCTGAAGAAGGTAAGTTTCCAGATATATTGGGTAATGGAGAAGCAGCTGTACATGAGCTATCTAAGTTGCAAGCAAAATTAGATAATATTTTATCTTCCCTTACAGGTGTTGGTCGTCTTAAACGCTCTACTAATACTTCTGATACTGCTAATATACCATTTATATATGAAATGTCTACTGAAGCAGAGTTAAGGGGTATATATGATGCATTGATAAATGGGGAGGCCCGTATTAATGAGCATTATATTAATAGAAATGTAGATAATAGATTTGAGTTTTCTAAACTAGATGAAATGAATTTACCGTTACAGGTACGATATTTTCATCGTACTGTTGCAAAAATTGAAGATTTATTTGATTCAGATGTTAATCCTAGTTGGGTTAATTTAAAAGAATTACTTGTTAAAACAGGTGTTTTAGTACCGCAAGGGCCAGGTAAAGGTTTTGGATTAGTCTCAGATTTTTCTAAAATTCAAGTGGATTATGGAAAGACAGACGAGAATGGTTTAAAGGGTATTGAAGGAACAAATTTACTTAAAAGTATGATAGCTATATTAGGAGCCAAGGGTAAAGGCTTTGAGGTTGTAGATACTAGAGATGTTCCTAACACTCCTTCATATCAATCTGTAGTAAGATTACAAGAGTATTTAAATGAAAATGGTATGCTTACAGATCCTGTACTGTTAGATATGTTTAGAAATCAAGTAGTTGAGACTATAATGCTTAGAAAGATGGGAGATGCTAATTTAACTGATGCTCATGTAGCATTAGTTTCTGAGTTAATGGCATATGATACTCCATTGGCTGCTTATGCAACTGGGGCTGATGGTGGTGCTGGCTATATATTATCTAAAGTAGAATCTATAGGCAGAACTGAGGCTGATTCTAAAATAGCTGAATATAATCTGAAAGTAGATGAAATTATTAAAGCTGGAACGCAATCAGATAAGAGCCGATTTATTAAACCTGGAGATGTTAAGGTATTAAAAGATCCTTCTAGTGTTGATGTATTGAAGGATTTAGTGGATCGTATTACAACTGAACAAGGGAAAGCATCACAAGAGACTTTGTTTGATTTAATCAAAGCAATAGATCCTACTGATACATTACGAGATTCATTTAGTGTTTATTTAAAGTTAACTCAAAACCCAGATAGATTAATTACTATGATGCGTAGTAATGGTATTATTACTACCAAAAGGAAGAAAACTAGTATTGAATACTTATTTAAGACTAATGATAAAGGTGAGATTATAGCTTTAAAAAATAAGAAAACTCGTCAAGAACTTTATCATTGGTTGGACACTCATGGGGTACGTGTTGCTGATATTGAAAAGCTATATAAGGATAATGCTATTAGGGTAGAGAAACTTATTGAAGTAGCTCGTAGTGGATCCAGTAAGATTACTCAACAAAGTTTCTTTGAAAAGTATTTTCCAGCAGAAGGTAAGGTTAAGCAATCTATATATATTGCTGCTGAAAAACAACAAGAACTTTTAGATGGTACTATTTATGATTTTAATGGAAGCATTAAAGATACTGCTGTTAATGACTTGCTAGTTAAGATGTCGGTGCCAAATACTAAACTTACTGGTAAAGATGTTTTAACAGATTTAAAAACACATAGTGTTAAATATGAACAGATGTATGATGATGTAGTAGCAATCATGTCTAATCGAGTTGGTTCTATGGGTAAAGAAGTATTATCGTATAATAGAGGTAATATAACAAGTAAACCTATTACTATGCAGCGTACACGATTGACAGAATATTTAGATACTTCGGGTATACCATATATATTTGTTGATGGGTTAATGAATGCTCGTATTAATCGAGGTACACAATATGTCAATAAATTTATTAATGTTTTTGATGTTGATTCTGAACGTAGTTTATTTTCTGCTGAAGAACGTACAAAATATACTGAAGAGTTTAATAGAGCATTATCAAGGTTTAGTTTTAAAGATCCTGATTTAAATATGGATCGCCAAGGTATAACAGTTATTCGTCTTGGGAACGCTAAGCAAGCTATAGGTATTTCTAAGGAGCATGCTAAAAGTGTAGCTCAATTATTTAAAAAAGAAATATATGATGTATATTATGAGAAAGCTGGATCTAAGGATCAAAAAACTATGGCTGATCTATTACAGTCATTAGGTTTTACTAGAAATAAAAAGACTAAAGAGTTAGAATATACTGGTACTGAATTATGGACTGGAGCACATACTGAGGTAATGCGTTCTATGATATTACGCAATATTGTTGTAGGTAAAAAAAATGATAGATATTTAGATTTATTATCTGCACCTGATAGTGAGATAAAGAATCTGGCAAAACGGATTTCCTTATTCCATACTCCATCATTTGCAAAGCATAGTCAAGAATTTACTAGAATATTATCTAATGCGTCTTTAACAAAAAAAGATAGACATGTATTACGTGGTTATGCTGATGCCAATAAAGTAGGCATAATACAATGGAATGATACAGATAGAAATGGATTAGAACAAACTTCTGAAAAATGGCTTGCAAAGCGTAAGTTAAAATGGGAAAGCGTATTAGGGCAACGAAAAAATGTCTCTGCATTTGATAGTATCTCTTTTATTAGTGGACAATATAAAAGATATTTAGAATTACGTTATGGTCGTACTAGTGAAGGTGCTGGTGCATTTAAACCTGTTATTTCATCAGGTGGTGAAGAGTTTTTAATGTTAGGTAAAACTGTTTTTGTATATGATCCAACAATACAAGAGAAAGTCTTTTCTAAGAATGGTAAGATAGATATCCTAATGTCTCGTACTGCTGATAAAATTAATTCTTCTAGAAGTAGAGCAGAAACTAATTTTGAAAGTCCTACTTATATAGATAAGTCGATTGAAGAAATTTTAGAAATGGGTCGTAGTGAATTAAGTGAGTATATTTTTGAATTACCTTTAGATGCAGTAGGTATTAGTATGATTCCTCATAATGAAATGCTTGCTAAGCAGTCACAATCATTGTATAATTATATGGATTCTAGAGAAGCTGGTGAGATGTTTGGTGCTCATTATGTAGAACGTATTGCTAAAGCTAGTAGAAATATTAATGAAATTATGGGCAACCCAATGTTACGTAATTTAGCAGTTAGAGAAATGAATAATTTGGGATACGAGGTAGACTTTGAGGGGTTAGGTTCTTCACAAGAAGCATTAGATGCTTTAGGCTATCAATTGCAATGGTCTGCCTTACATGAACTTTCAGATCCATCGGTATTGGGAGAGAATATTCTATTAAATAAATTAAAAGCTAGATTATTAGATCCTATTATAGATCAAACGGCTATGTCAAGTTCTGGTATGGAATATGGTGGCAAATCTGTTATAAAACAATCTATGAAATACAGAGAGCTTGAAGGTAGTACTATTAAGACAGATGTAAAGGGAAAGAAACGTGTTCAAAGAGGCGATGTAGTTCTACCGTATCATATTTATGATAAGCCTATTAAGTTTGCAGAAGCAGATAATTTAGAAATGCGAGTTGTAAATAAACAAGGTTCAGTATTGCCTATCAAATCTACGATAGTCCGAGAAATAATAAAAGCTAATAAAAATGAGTTATATAAAGATATGTCTAATGAACAGATTAATGAATTATTAGATTCAGCTGAAACTGTAGGTCAATTATATGAAAATATAGCAAAACTAACAGATGGGCAATTCCATTTAGGGATTTTAACTAGTCGCTATCCCAGAACAACGCCTAATGATTTAGCTATATTAAGATTGAAAGGCTTTCTTAGTAAAGAAGAAGGTAATACAATGGTTGTTAATGACTGGGATGTATTTAATATTTTTGAAGGAGATTATGATGTAGATGAAGTAGATTTTTTCTTTGCTGGACATGGCTCTATGTATAAAAATGTGGATAGAGTTTCTCACCTTTGGAATAATACTGTTAATCCTGAGATAGTTGCACCACCAAGAAAAACAGAATTGAAGTTATTAGATTCTAATTTTGAGAAGAATGAACGGAATTGGAACTCATTTGATGCAGATAATAGGGTATTCCAATCTGGCATTGGTATTGTCCAGAAAAGTTTACGGACAATAAATCATTTAAAAGATTTAGGGGTCATCAATGAAGAGACTGGAAATTATACTTTGTTTACTTCTTCTGATAAAGCTGGTAAAGGTGAGTATATTGTAGAGTTAATGTATGATAATAAAGATTGGTTTGCACGTACTGCATTAGAAGCTCAATTAATTATAGATTATTGGGGTGGTGTGTCACATGAAATAGTAGATAGGATACCTTTATGGAAGCCTGAATATCTATTTGATAATAAGGGTACAAAAAGTCTATCTGAATTTTCATCTACAGAAAGAAATGTTAATGATTTTGCTAGTAACATTAAAAATAATACTGGTAAACGTATACAATTATTTAGAAAGGTTGATCTAAATGGTGCTCCAGTAGAATTAACTAAGTTAGATCGAGAGATTATTCTTACAATGCTTAAGGAACATAGTAATTTCTTACAATTAGGAACTAAAACATATTCTGGAGGTATCGGTAAGACACCTGGTTATAATGAAATAATGGATTATAGTGTTAATTTCTTTAAGAATCATTTGCAGGATATAAATAAATCTATATTTATGAAATTACAATCTAGATATGGTGAAGGCAGTGGAAGTGAAAAACAATTCAAAGCAATGTTTAAGCCTAAATGGAGAGCAAAAGCTTGGGTTCGAAGAGCAATGCAAAAGCAACCACATGAAAAAGGATATATCTCAGATCAAGAGGTTAAGGATAAGAAAACTGCTTATTCTTATAAATGGTTTACTACATCTCCTTTTCTTCAAGGGGTAGAAGATAATGCTAATTTAATATATAGAGGCCAGCGTGGTTCTGTGTTTGATAGATCAATGAATAAAATTTGGGAACAAGATGTTTTACATAAGGATAAAGACAAGGGTAGAATGTTTTTTGTTCCAGAAGGAAACCTGTTAAAAGATTTAGAGGCTATGCATGCATATGTATTGGGAGATCAAGGATATAAAATAGATGAGATG
>Ga0098052_1001618_pt1 | contig 13956 bp, 7 predicted proteins | sample 15_taG_FD_81591 | JGI IMG/M metagenome (GOLD analysis project Ga0098052, IMG submission 81591) | Marine viral communities from the Subarctic Pacific Ocean - 15_ETSP_OMZ_AT15312 metaG | ecosystem: Environmental > Aquatic > Marine > Oceanic | place: Pacific Ocean | collected 2015-01-18 | reverse complement strand
TGAGATCTGGGTAAACAGATATGTCTATGGATCCTGGGATGCATTTGAAGGACAGATCTATCCAGACTTTGAGCCCAGTAGTCATGTTATTAATGATTTTAATCCTGATCCGGGCTGGAGACGATTAATTGCGGTTGATCATGGGCGTACAAATCCCACAGCGGTCTTATGGGGGGCCATTGATCAAGATGACCAGTTATGGATATACCGTGAGCATTATGAAGCGGGTCAGGATGTAGAGTATCATATACGAGCCATTAAAGCCCATATGAATGAAGGGCAATACGAAACATATCTGATCGATCCGTCCACAGGAGCAGGTAAAAAGGGCGATCCCGAAACCATTGGCAACCGTTATAGATCGATGGAAGTGCCTGTTGTGGGAGCCAATAATGATGTTCAGGGTGGGATTGATAAGGTGACTCAATATTTTAAGGCCAATAAGATTAAGATAACCAGGTCTTGTGAAAACTTAAGGCGAGAGTTGATTAATTATCAGTGGGAGCAACCCAGTGCATCCCGATTAGACTTAAATCAGCCCGAGAAACCTTTAAAGAAGGATGACCACGCCGTGGATGCATTGCGGTATTTAGTGGGAGAAGCGGTAGATATGCGTCACGTGATAGATGTCCGGACAGAGACAGAAAAATTTATAGATACAATCGTGGTTAATGTCGATACCACACAACCAGTATGGGACAACATTTAGATGTCATTAGATTATTATCCAGCATCAGACCAAATATTAGAACAAATTGCAGATACAGCCACACGTATTCCACAGGTGCGTGATTGGTTGGACCGGAGTAAGAAGGCTCGAGAGACACAAGTGCGTCGCTGGCGTAAAAATGAACGCTTGTATTATGGCCGTCATTGGGCATCCCCGGGGAAAGGTCAAGAGAATCAACCCCGCATGGTCTTTAACTTTCCGCTGGCCGTGGTGGAAACGATTCTTCCTATTGTGAATGATTTTCAGCCCACCGTAGATGTGATGCCACGGGAAAAGAATGATATATTCTTCGCTGAAATGATGAAGAAGCGATTCCAGCAGATTGTAGAAGAAACTGATTTGTATGGTCAAATATTGCAAGCAGTTAAAGATAGTCTTATTTATTCGAATGGGTTTGTGCAAATCTTGCCAGAAGTGACAGATGAAGGTGTCTTTAAGGGGTTTGATATTCAGGTGGTGGATCCCTTTAGCGTCGTTCCTCATCCATATGCAACGGACTTAGGGCTTGATGCAGGGGAATATTTCTTATTTGCGGTGCCGATGGAAACGACCAAGATTGAACGGGAGTATGGCGTAAAAGTGAATGCAGATGGAAAATTGGATGAGTATAAAGCATTTCAAAAAGTAGATGAAACAGATCAAAATTCCAATCCAGATCATGATATGGCTTTAGTGATTGAGTGTTACTCAAACGAAAAAGATACAGACGCATATCCGTATGGCAGACATACGGTTGTGGTTGGGGACCAGTTAATTGTAGATGAACCCTTAGAATTATATCGGATGCCTGTCTTTATGGTATCTAACTATAAATCTCCCCATAACTTCTGGGGAATTGGGGAAACAGATTTAGTGCGGACGCAAACGAAGGCGATTAATGAAACATTCTCTGCTGTGAATGAGAATATACGTAGAACGGGTTTTCCAATTCGGACGGTGACTCAGCGAGCAAAGGCTCAAATGAAGCGACCGATTACAGGATCCCCGGGAGAAGAGATTACGGTGGTAGACCCAAGCGATGTTACTTTTATTTCTCCCCCACCCATTCCGGGATATGTTCAAAACTTCATTGCTCAAACCGGGCAATTCATGGAACATATTACTGGGGTGACTGATGTGACGCAAGGGCGTAAACCCGGTGGGGTAGTATCTGGACGGGCTATTGTGGCTCTTCGGGAAGCCAGCCAAACCCGCCAGCGATTTAAAATTAATAAAGAGGTTGCTCGATTCACCAAAGAAATCGGGGAATATATGGTCCAAATGATACTCACTTATGATGAAGAGATTCGGAGTATTCGTGAGCGAGGTTCAGAAGGAACTTTTGAGTTTACGGACTTTAATCCTGTGGGTGTGTATGATGCGGATGGGAATCCAGAAGGAACCCCAGAATTTAATCCAGGAACAGCGAAGCGTTTACAGGACAGTGAGTTTGATATTAATGTAACCACTGGAAGTCGATATGCTCAAGGGCGAGTGGCGAATGAAGAACGGGCCTTGGAATTATTTCAAGCGGGTATTTATGGCATTGAAGATGTGGTTAATGCATTAAATATCACAGATAAGCAGGATGTGATTCAATCGTGGTATGTGCGTAATCAGATGATTCCCCCGAAACAGCAAGTGGAACAGGCAGAGAATATTCAGGCCCAATTTGGGCAGGCGGTGGCTCTGGCCATGCAAGAAGGACCTGGTGGTCCCGCAGAAGAAATAATTGCCCAAATGATTATGGCTAACCCAACATTAGTAGAATCACCAGATTTTGATGCATTGCCACCCGAAATGAAAGATAGAATTATTACAGTCGCAGGTTTAGTTGGCGGGCAGGGGAAACAAGAAGATCAACCCGGGGCATAAAGGTATGATCCCCCTGCTCCCATCCATCAATAACAGTGTCGAAAGACCAACTGAAAGGAACGAAATATGCCAGAAGTACATATAGCAGGAACCCAAAATTTGAATGTCTCAGATCCGGCCAAAGAATTGGTGGTGGGAAACTACCAAGTGGCACCTGAGAACCAGAACGATAAAGAATTAACCAGTGATCCGCAGGTCCAAGAAATGTCTTCAACAGCTACTTTTGCCCAGGATTACGACAAAATTTCGATTCCAGATGAACTCTTTCAGGAGCAATCTAAAGGAAATGAATCAAAACCGGCTGAGACCACAGTGTCACCCGAATCAGCCACCGAAGAGAGTATAGATGCAACAAACGATGAATCGTCATCGGGTGATGAGCAATCCCTTACGGATAGTAACGCGGATAAGACTCCGGTCTTATATACGTCAAAAGATGGCTCAGAATATACCGAAGATGATATTGTATCGTGGAAGAAAGATGCTGAGAATAAGCAGAACTGGAGCAAATCCAATACGGAGAAGGCTCAAGAAGTTGCTGATCAGCGTAAGGCCGTAGAGCCATTCGTGCAACTTATATCATCTCTTAATAAGTCGGAAGAATTCACTGATACGCTGTTTGAAGCGATTGAAGATGAATTAGGTAAAGATGCAGGGCAACTCTTTAAAGAGTCCCTAAAGATGGATAATAAAGATCTTCCGAACCCTTGGGAAGCGGAACTCGCTGATGCCAAGGATCAACTGGTCAGAATGGAATCTGAACGGGCCTTAGATAAAAGTATGACGGATCTTCAAGCTCAGTTTAATATTAGTGAAGTAGATGCTCAAAGGGTATTAGATCACGCTATTAAGACGCATGAAGAAACGGGACGCTTACTCACCTTAGAAGAATCATACAAAGTGATGAATTTTGATCGGGTGAAGCCAGAGCCTAAAAAGAAACCATCCGTGCCAGTCAACGTCAAGAAGAATGTCGGAATCAAGGCAGACGTTAAAAAACGTCCTGCCAGCTATGACGAGATTGATATTTCTTCTTTTTTTAATACATAAAACAAAAAGAAAGGACAGTTAAATGTCAAACATAGTAACAACAAGTTCTTCTCTTTCCGCTCTAATTCAAGAGTATTATATGCCGGTTTTGTATGATAACATCTTTAAGAAAAGTCATCCATTACTTGCTATATTAAAACAGAAAGCGAAAACATTCAATGGCCGTCAAATCACCGTTCCGGTTGAATACAATGATGGCAGTGTCAGTGCATGGGGCGATCAACATAGTTTAGGGTCATCCTATACACCTGCATTAGCTGAGATTGCTAAAACAGCATCTTATAACCCAAGTATGCTCACAGGTCATATTCTATTGACGAAGGAAGAGACTCTTTTAATGAACTCTCAACAGGCAATTAAGAATATTGTGAGTGCAAAGGTGAAAAACCTGCAAAAAGGGTTAGAAGTAGATGTAGCTACCAACCTTTGGGCTCGTTCACAAACAACCGATGCATGGACCCCTGTTGATCTTTTATGCGATGCCACAACCGATGTCGGTGGAATAGATGTTTCAGTTGACACTTGGTTCCAAACACCTATTCTTACAGACGCTTCTTTTGCGGACGCATCTGGAGATACAGGTTCAGCAGGTGTGGATCATATCGCTGAAGATGATATGGTAAACTCATCCAAAGATACGTATATCTTACGGATGTTGGCTCGGGGTGTAGCGAATAGCCGTTCTTATTCCGGTGAAAACCCAGACTTAATTGTCGTGCCACAATATGTATTCGATCTAATCGAAACAGAACTGGATACAAAGAAGCAAGGGTCTCCACTCTCAGAACGTATGGGTGCCATGGGATTTACGTCTCTTAATTACCGTGGAATTGATATTGTCGCTGACCAAGATATGGTTGGGGCACAAACCGGGGATTATGATGGTAAAATATTCTTCTTGAACACAAATTACCTTTATATGTTCTTCAACTCGGGTGCAAAGTTTACTGCGTCTGATATGATTGAAGATACAAAAAGTAATACATTCGTTCAGAAGGTACATGCTTATGGTGGCATGGTGACATCAAACCGTAGAGCACATTGTGTGATAACGGATGTGTATTCACCAGCATCTTACGCTTAATTTGAAATAAGTTAGCCGTAATGGGGGAAGCATCTAAATAGGTGCTTCCCCCTCCTTAAAGGAAAGTAATTATGACAGTAGTTGATATGTTAACCATTTTAGGGGATCGATTAGAAGACCCGAATGGGACTTTTTTTACCGACACTATGAAATACCGGTATTTAAACCGGGCTCAAGATAAACTTATTCATTTACTCAACAACCATTTACTAACAGATTTACAGGTGGTTGAGACAGACATTTCATTAACAACAGATTCAGATATGGAAAGCCATTTTACGCGGTACATCACCCCATCATCTACTGGAGATTTAACATCCGACCCATTTGGGGGAGCCTTGGGCGTGATTGGGATTCGGTCCAATAATTCAAATTATTTTAGAAAAATATCTTACGAAATGGTTCAAGATTTTACCACAGGTTTAACTGCGTTTAATACCACTGAACCGGTGTACTTCATATATAAAAACAGAATGTATCTTTATAATACCACAGCGAATGTAGATGTGTATTATATTAAAGAACCGGCTCAAATGGGGGCCAGTACCGAGTGTGACTTAAATGGGGTATTCCATGATGCATTGCTGGAATTGGCTGAAGCGGAGCTGTGGCGTACATCCAACACGCAAGATCGGAAATCCGAAGCGGAACAGCGTGCCTTTGGGATGATATCTCAATACAATGGATATCCCGCCACGGGTATTGTAGGCGAAGGACATGCCTTTGATTATGGCAGTAACTCTGCGGTTGTAGATCCTATTTATCCCAACTACCCGGTGAATTAATGGCACAATTGATTGATATAACAGATTTTAATGGGGTTACTACCTTTGCGGATGTTGAAGATTTGCCTGATATTGTCGCTCAAAACATGGAAAACTTGCGGATTCTTTCAGGTAAGTTAGAAAAAACATTTGGAGCAGGACAACCGTCTGATATTCCTTCATTCCCAAAGGATGCAGTAGAAACAGAATTTACGGGCACATGGACGGTATATAATATATTTACCTTTGTCAGCGATAAATTTACCACAAATGAGTATCGGTATATCTTAGTACTGATTTCAGACAATAATGTAGCTCGTTTCTTTTGGTGGGATCCATCGTTGCCTGATGTGAGCGATACATTACAGATTACAGATACATCATTATTTTTTACCACAGCATCATCCAATGGAATTAGTACAGCTGATTCTATTATTATTCAATCCACCGAAGATAATTTAGGGGCCAGCATTGGACAAGATGTATATAAATCCCCTGATGCGGTGAGCGGGAATAAGGTTTATATCAATACGGATGCTACAAAAGCATGGCATGGCGGTCTTTTAGGACAAAATCCTTATTCGGATGGAACCGTAGCCAATCAATCTTTCGGCGGAAAAGATGCCACTCATTTATTAGTGGATGGAAGTGTAGGTGTTGGGGGAACAGATTATAATACCATCAATGATATTGCCATTGTAGATACGTCAGGTGAAGCCTTAATGATGGCAATTACAGATTCTAACCGTCAAATGGTGTACTCTAAAGGTTCTGTTGTAACTGATATGTCAGCTACTTATTATAATTCGATAACAGACGCATCAACCTATACCACAACCATAACAGGTTTATTTGGATTTAATAATGCTATTTATGTTCATTATTCTGCATCTAAAATATTATCTGGGGCATTAATAAATAACCTGTATAAATATGCGTTAGATGAAAGCGGAAATATCACAGAATCATCCGTAGGGAGTATGTCGATATCATCCGCCAGCAGTAAATCTTATTGGTATAAAGGGAATAATGGTAAATGTTATGTATTGGCTCAAGATTTAGGTTTATATGAGATTAATACCAGCGATACGGTTACATCTTTAACCCTTCCCACTCAAACCAGTGGAATGGAATGGTGTGGTCTCGCTACGGTCGTTCAAGAATTTTCAGCCGAGCCAAAAAAAGAATATATCTTTATTGCAGAAACATCATCCACTCAGTTTAAAATCTATTATAGAGACATATTAGATGAATCTGTGAGTACGTTTACTGGGGGGTATTATATTGAGAATAACAACAACTATACATGGTCTGGACAATTATTTGGAATGACCAGTGTGGATTTTGGGCAAGAAAACGGGGAAAGTGAAAGTTTAATCCTGAATTATGTGGAAGAATCTTCGGGAAATTATTCAACAAAGGTTAAATACTCATTATCCAGTGATAGTTCAGGATATATCTTTGATTTATGGGATGATGTGGATGTCGTAAACTTTGCCCCAGAAACCACCACATCCACCACATCCACCATTAGTTTAGTTCAAGGGGTATCTTCCCCAAATGGTTCTTATTTAATGGTGGGGAAATCATCGTTACCTTTATCAGGAACGCTTACATCTTGTGGGGCTTTATACCAGGTGACAGGGTCTTATAATGGGACCTATTCAACCCTTTCAACCGCCTTAATTAACCAGCAGGGATTAGGGAACTACGATAAAGGTTGGAAGCCGACCTGTTTTGCAGGAACAACCACAGGCGTTGTTGCAGGAAATCAATTTTATGCTCATGCGAAAGCGTTTATAGGCGTTTATGGGACAGAATCATCGGATGGATCTACCCCATTATCAACCATTTTTAGATGTACGGATATTGGCTGGAAATCGGGCACATGGAACGGTTCAGGAGATTGTGAGTACCGTTGGATAGATCTAATCGATAAATACGATTTAACGGATACATATTATCACGCCAAAGATCAAAACCCCATTATCCCTTTTTCAGATAGCATACGGTTTAATGCAGGAGCCATTGGGCAAGTATCCAGCACAGAAGGGAAAGGAGTGTGGTTAGGATATATTGATCGCAGTGTCTTTAATGGACTTGTAACACATGGCCCAGACTTTTTTGCTTATACGAATAATTTAAGCAACCCATTTTCGTTTACAGCCCATACAGAAATTAAAACCAATAACGCATTGAGAGCAGGAGATAGCGTAAAATATAACCTGACAGCCGTTTATGACGGGGTGCAGGAAACATTATTTGATAAATCCAAAGAAAAACTATTAAACGACACAGATATTAATAAAAATATTGTGGAATTAGACATTGGTTTTGATGCCAATGCCATTTCTAAACGCATCACAGGCATCAATATTTATCGGTCTATTGGCACCACGGGAACGTATGATAATTGGCAACTTCTTGGGCACATGACATTTGTAGATACCCAAGAAGCCATGACAGCATGGGATAGCAGTAACACCACAGGACAAATAGAGTTTACAGATAATAATATTTTTTATATTGATACAGATGATTCTATTACTGATAATGATTATACAGAATCTCTATTAGGGGCGAATGCCTTTGCCTTGTTTACGGCCGATGGAATGGATGGGATTGATAGTGTAGCCAGCGATGGGGGTGTCTATGTGGATTTAGGAACCAACCAACGGAAAGTGGGAGTAGAGCCAACCTTTATTGTATTAAACACATCCACAGGCATAACAGATGGCCTGAATATTACTGTTGGCTCAGAAATAATGACCATAGATACAACGGCAGATCCAGATACCACATTAACGGGAAATGGGTATGATGGATATAGTACAATTAGTGATATAGAAGGCGTTCCGTCAGGGTTAAATTTATCAGATTTAATTTCAGCTGGGGATGTGTTGCAGTTTGGACGCGACGATAGTAGTATAGATGAATCTGTAACTATTGCAAGCGTTGGGACAACAACCTTAACCTTAACGGCTCCGCTTTCAAATTCACATTCAACGTCGCCACATAATATGTTATTTTTAATGACTCCGGCAGGAACCGATGCTGTGTATAGCGTGACACGTGGAGCATCATCCACAACGGCTCGTAGTCATAATATAGGGGATACCGTTTTAAAAACACAATCTACGGGTTATTATAAAGTAACCTTAGATACCAATGCAGATATAGGCAACGCATACTTAGACGGATCATCCTTTATAGGTGATGATTGGAAAATTAAACGCAGGCTGTTTGGGGGAACCTATACCACAGCATCATCCGAAGGTGGCTTTACAGGGTCATCTGGGGGATGTTTTGGGGGTAAAAATGTGGCCCGTTTTTCAACAGACGATACAACCATCACAGAAAACTCATTAGTGGGAACCCTAATAAAATTTGGATCTAAAACATACGAAATTGAAGCAAATGGGGCTCATAATACAGATATTAATGGCGTTTGGCTTAAAACCGTGGAAGAAGGGCCGGGGAATGCAACCTACTTTAATGCCATGTTTTTAAGTAACTACGCCCAAGATGACGCATCAGGTGCCACAACACCGGGAGTAGGATTTATTCAGGGAACTGGAACCAATGTAACCGTTCGGTGCCAAGACTACCAATTAGAAGATTTAGGCGAATCTGCTGTTCAAACGGTATATTCTAATCGAGTGAATGGCCAATATGCACGCTTACTCAAAGGACGATTATTCTTAGGTAATATTTATCTGAACCCTGACGATAAAGCGGAAGAACGCTCCGATTGGGTCGCGTATTCTGAACTTAATCAATTTGATTCCACCCCTGTAAGCAATGTCATGACCTTTGAAGATCGAGAAGGTGGGTCTATCACAGGAATAGCAGATTTATTTGGAAGGCTCGTTGTCTTCAAACCACAAGCAATTTTTGTTGTGAATATTGTAGATCCAATGTACCCTGCATCATGGGCGGTGGCTGAATCTAAGCATAATATAGGTAACATTGCACCAAAGGGTTTTGTGCAAGTGCATGATTCTATTTACTTTGTGTATCATGATGGTATTTATATATTAAACAGTAATACAGTGGCATCATCCACAGCTACCCCATCTATTATGGGAAAAGTCTCTTTAGACATTGAAGATCAATTTTTATTAGCCGATGACAAAACAGCCGTAAAGGGGTTTTGGGATATTAACCGTCAGGAAGTGATTTATACGTGGGAAGCATCCAGCGTACAAGTGATATGGGCGTATCATATTCAAACGAAAACATGGCGAAAAATTGATATGACTGGAGCCTTAGATGTACTGGATTATGACGAAAATGGGTCTCCTATGTCGTATGATAGAACGAATAATAATATAATTATGTTTGATACATCGTCTGCATCATCCACAAAATGGAAAAGTAAGCGATTCCCATTAAACTTACACCGGAAAGAACTCATTCGAGAAATGACCCTTCAGTATACAGGCACAGATGCGTTAACAGCTAACGTATATTTAGACGGCAGTGCCAGTGCAGATTTTACCCAAAGTATATCCAGTGGAACCACTCGATTCCCCGTCAAACGATATGCTCATCGGATGGAAGTGGAACTCACAAGCCCATCCAGTACAAACAATTTAACCATTGAACGCATACAAATAGAAATAGGACAATAATATAATGGATCCCTTTACCATGATGATGATCGCCCAAGGCGTACAAAGTGGAGCCAAATATGGCTCACGTTTATTACAACCTAAATTTGGGGCCACGAAATATGGCTCACGTTTAAAACGTCAAGGAGAGCAGGGGAATCTTACTCCCGGACAAGAAGCGAATATTTTAGGGAAAACAGCCAGAACAGCGGGAAGGCAGTCTGCCCTTAGTACATCTCGGTATGCAGGAGAACTCATCAATAGGGGGCAATTTGGGAGCGTGAGTGCCCAACGGGGGCTTCGAGAAGCAGAAGCTGATGTTCGAAGAACGGTTGCAGACACAACTAAAGATATTTATGGCAGTGAAGAATCTGCGAAAACATCCGCTAAAGATGCCTATGCTCAAGCGGTCGATCAGGATAAAGCAGAACGCCGAGATGCTGTCACGGGTTTAGTCACCGTTGGTGCGGATTTTGCGGGGAATATGGCCCGTAAAAAATACGCAGAACAGCAAGCATCAAAAACTTTAACCGACGCAGAACAGCAAGCATCAAAAACTTTAACCGACACATCTTATCGAGATGCAACGGCTAAATATGGAGAAAATATCCAACAACGTAAAGATCCGTCTGGAAATACCTTTTACACTGGAGCGAAAGATGCCAAATCTATTGACACGTTAGAGAACTTATTCAGCTATGAAGAAAAACTCAAATTCGATAAGCAATATGGTCCCGAAAAATCAGAACGCGTGGATGGTTTTTTAAAAGCCTATGAAACAGACAAAAACTATACTCAATTGTATAGTCGCTTAATTGCTGTGGGATTTGCTCCAGCAGATATTGTAAATATTTTAACCCAACTAAATCAATAGAGATTATTATGCCAGATCCAAACTTGACAGAATTTATTAAAAATATTAAAAAACGCAACTACGAACAAGCCATAATAAAAGAAACAACAAAGAAAACCGTGAAAGATGCGGTTCAGGATCCAGTGAAAAAAGAAGCAGATCGATTAAAAAATAAACGGTTACTGGAAGAAGAGAAAGTAAAACTGAAACAAGAATCAGGAGATGATGCTACAGACCGACTCTTGAATGAATATTCTCAAGCGACTGGGAAAGTGTATACATCGTCCGGACAGCCTAAATACCCAGATGATTTTCCATCATCCGATTTCGGTTTTAAAGGAGACCCTTATTTAAAGAGTGGTTACCCAGACTCCCCATCTGCTATTGGGATTAAACGTATGGCTGAAATTAAAGGGCAGTTAAAAGTAGCCCAATCTGCAAAGGATGAAAAGATTTCTTTTGAACAAGCTCAACGTATAAAAACAATAAAAGATAAATATGCAGAATTTTATAAAGAATTTAATAGACCAGAAGTCCACCCAAAAAAAGTACAATATTTAACCGATATATCTACTCGTGAATGGTATAATAAAACATACGGAAAATAAATGCCCGAACCTACCTTATTTGATCCACAACTTCAGCGGAATTATTTAGACGATATATTAGACCAAGCTCGGCAAGACATAAAACTGGAGCGTCAACGCCAAGAATCCATTATTAATGCTCCCGATCCTGGAAAACGACTGGGGGAAGTTCAACGGGTTGAAAAGCAAGTCACGGACGAACCAGAAGATGTGCAACGGGCAGTCTTAAAAAAGACGTATAACGATACATCGTACTGGGGAGGTGTAGGCGATTTAACATCTAAGATTAAAAAAGAGAGAGATGAAGAGCCTTACGATGAGTTAGTTGCTCGATTCCATGAGTATAATGAAAAACTTACACCATATATCAAGCAGGAATATGATAGAATCAGTCAGGAAAAATTAGGAACCATTAAATCCCGAGCAAAACGAGAAAGAATGCAAGGGGAATATTTTGATTATCCAGAAGTATTCTACACCGAAGAAGATATAAAAAACGAAGCATTATCTTCAGCAAAAGCCAGACTATCTGAAGAAGGATTAATTAAGCCAAAAGCCACTGGGATAACTGCCTTAAAAGAAACATTCACCGATTGGAAGAGGTTCGGCAAGAAACTACCTTGGATCGGTGGAGGTGCTGAAGCACTGGAAGCATTTGGTATAATAAATGCCATAAGGGATGTAAAAGCCGGCACAGCAGACGAAGATGACTATCGTGTACTGATTGAAACACAGATGGAAATGGAACGGGACAGTGACTGGACCAATATGGCTACAGAGATATTCTTAACTCTGCCGGGATATGCTATTGAGTTTGCATCCACAGGGTCTATGGCAACTGGTGCAAGAGTGGTTACAAAAGAAGGGGTCAGAAAATTATTAAACTGGGCACTGACAAAGCAGGGCAAGAAACTGATCAAGGAAGGATCTGAATCTTTTGCCTTAAGGGCCACACAGGGCGTATTAGGCACAACCGTTGGTGCAGTAGCAAGAACCATTAATCCAAAGACCTGGAACCGGACACTGGGGAACGCCACCCAACAAATGATACCGGACTATGAACTGGACCAGGCCCAAAATGGAAAAATTGAAGTTATAGCCGATGAGTTTAAAGATTGGGGCACAGCCCTGACAGAAGGGGCACTGCTGACCTTCACAGAGAATTTAGGTGAAGAGTTTGGGGAAGTGTTTGCCTTTGGCGGTAAAGAATTTAGAGCCTACATGAAAACCAACCCGGAATCAGCAGTTTCTGGGCTTATTAAATCAATTATACGAAAGAATCCGAATGTACCAGTAGGTAAAGTAATGCAGTCGGTCAGGCAGGCAGGGATCCATTCAGTCCCTGTTGAAATATTAGAAGAACGAGTCACGGACTTTTTGCAATCCGGTATTGAAGGGCATGAGTTCCATTGGCCCACTCCTGAAGAATGGTTGGCAGAAATCGTAGCCATTGGTGGTTTTGCTGGTGGGGCACGGGGCATTGGTAAGATAGCGGACTCCAGAACACGGAAACGTAAGGAGTCAGCAAAGCAAAAAGGACTTAAAGCATTAGAAACAGGACAACTTCGCCAACTAACCGATGAAGAAATCTCTTACTTCGCTGGCTCTTTAAGTGAAGAAGAAGCCATGGAAGTGGGTTTGAATAAAGACACACGACAATTTGAAGCCCAATCAGAGATGGGTAAAGAATTAACTCGGAGAGACCTTGGATTAGATCAGGTCCCAGAGACCATGCGTGAAGCCCGAGAAATGCTCTCGAAAAAGAATATTGCCCAACAAAAAGAAGAAGGTAAGGATTTTGTTGGTTCGTTGATAAATAAAATTAATGAAATGACTGGTGGTGCTGTTGAAGTAGAAAGGGAGTACCTGGACCGTAGACTGGCAGATGAGATCGAAGAAGAAGGATTATCAGATGACCGTGTAAAAGAAATATTAAGAGAACATGGGATTGATGAGAATACAGATCCAAAAAAAATAATGATCACGGGTCGTACATCAGGATTTGTGGTACGACTATCAACAGCAGGCACAGAAGCACGATTAGCCGATGAATTTGTAGCAGTCAGTGAAGAAATGGCTGAAGTGTCTTACAATGCAGAATCTCAAAACAGAGATGATTTTAATGAAGATACCCAAGAATCCAAATCCTGGGAAAATGAGATAACTGAAGACAGGAGAAAATACCATGAAGCAACAGGAGAACAAGACACAGGAGAATCTAACAAAGAATGGTTCAGTACGATGGCAATACGGTTTGCGACCCAAGGCAAAGTACATCAATCGATCGGAGCAAAACTTACAGAGATCTTCAACCGATTTATTGACAATGCTCGAACCATTCTCAAGGATGCCTTCCAACTCCGGAAAGCAATCAAAGCAGGAAAGGTAAGTGATTCATTATTAAAGAAACTGGAAGAAGCC
>Ga0098052_1001615_pt1 | contig 13965 bp, 8 predicted proteins | sample 15_taG_FD_81591 | JGI IMG/M metagenome (GOLD analysis project Ga0098052, IMG submission 81591) | Marine viral communities from the Subarctic Pacific Ocean - 15_ETSP_OMZ_AT15312 metaG | ecosystem: Environmental > Aquatic > Marine > Oceanic | place: Pacific Ocean | collected 2015-01-18 | reverse complement strand
TGCGATACTACTGATATTAGAGGGTACGAGTGCTTTATCTGTCGCAGTCCCTGCGGTAGCCTCTGCATTAGTAGCGATCTCAATGATACCTTGAACTGTCTCTGAAGCAGGTGAAGCCGCCCCGGGCTTATTAGAGAGATCGTTATAGTCTCCTGTGCTCGCTACTAGCGCATTTACGTTATCAAAGATGAACCAGTTTGAGCCGTTCCAACGCATGGTCATCTGTTGATTATTGTTAGTCAACGTATGACTACTCGCCGCAGTAGGCCCATAGAATATGAGTGTCCCTGCGTCTCCCCCGTTCTGTTGAATGATGAGCTCGCCATTCCGCGCTCTAATCGCGACTACAGTGTCACCGTCGCTTAACCCACTCGATAAGGGAAGGGTAAGAGTACAAGAGGTCGCCGACACGGCAGTGAACCATATCGCAGTGTTCGCGTTCGCTGAACTTGAACTTGTAGCTGTGAACACATCAAGACTAAAAGAGGACCCACCAGAGATCCCTGTCAAATTCGACCCGTCCATAACTCCTAGTCCTGGGTTTCCGCCTACGTCTATCAGAACAGGGATGTCACCAGTGGTTAATCCCGTGTCTAGTGCGGCGGCAGTGCCGAGTGTCGGCGCACCTGTGAGGTCTGAGTAGGCCCCTGTGTTCGCGACAGTGGATAATCCTGTGATATCGGTGTGTACTAGCGTGACCGCGCCTGTTCGTCCAGCGACGGAGCTCACAGCATCGGTACTGTCTAGTTTATCGACCTTTGCGTCTGCGAGAGTACCTCCCATATCATCATTGACTACTAGATGATCCCCTACTTCAAAGTCTTTTGAGAACTGGGTACCTGCGACATCTATGATATAGAAATCACCCTTCAGCGCATTGGTAAGAGCAGGCGCACCTGTCGTCGCGTTATAGGTCCCTTTGTATGTGAGCTTCCCGAGAAAAGACTGATTCTCCCACTCGGTCCCTGTGTAGACAGGAACATGCCCATTGCTGAGACCTGCGAAGTTCGTGTCAGTCAAGCCTACAAAGGACCCTGGTGTGACACCTTCGAGAGTCGTAACTCGCGTATCGATCGCATCGACCGTGGCGTCCATAGTATCTACAGCGGAGACCCACTCCCAGGCTCTTGTGTGCCAATCGCGCTCTCCGGGAGAGACCTTCTCAAGACCTAGATTAGTAGAATTAACACGCACATGTACAAATGCTGAGTTAGGGGCTTTTAGGAAGTCCGTTTCACTCGTATCGCTCGTCGCTGTATTGGTAGCGATCAAGAAGAGTCTATAGTTGCCCCATGTGTCGATGCTGTTCAGTGTGACATTTGCGACATTAGCAGCGGACAGTGCCGCGTTGCTCCCTGTAGGCTTCTGTAGAAGATGCCAAGAGAACGTGAACGTCGCTGTAGGGTTTTCTGTATCGGTAGCGCCGCCGTACACGTTCTGCGTTGTCGTTAAAGTCGCCTGTTCGATCTCTGCATCTGCTTGAGAGAAAGTAGGATTCGCTACTGCGCTTGTGTATGCAATAATCATAGAATAGCCTCAGATCCTGCCTCGTTGGGGTACACAATTATATCTACTTTCAAACCGACCTCCATATATTCACCTGTGAAAAGCGCATTAAATTGATCATCGAAGGCACGCTCACACACTACACGAAAACCGTGGTGGTCCGTTTCCGGTGTGTTATCTCTTGCTGATGCTGTCGTAGGGAAGTATGTGCGTTTCTTTATGATATTAAGTGCTTCTATTTGACTTACAGTGTCGTTCGGAGGGTCCGAGATACCCTCGTCCACGATATGCCAAGTCTGTCTAAGCAGGTCAAATATGTGAGTGTGAGCATTGCCTGGCGCAGGTGACGTGTACTCTATATAGTTTTGTCTAAAGACAGGTGTCAACGAGACAGAGAAGCGCCGGCCTGCAAGTCCGGCAGGAAGCCGAATAAACAGAGAATAAAAATAGGCACTCATTTGGGAGAGATGTGCGCTCGTCCAGGCAGAACTGTACTGGTCTTGTGCGCTTCCGTCTGACATGTGTCGCCATAGGGGCATCGTATGATCAGTCTCTATATATATTTGGAAGTCGCCGTCATCCGCAGTCATAAGTTTTTTACTATATACATAAGAGTCATCGATAGCCGCAAAGAAAGTCGCTGACGATCTTAGTGTTCGTCGATGATATAATCCCTGTAAACTGAGATATGGTTGCTCCCAATCTTTACGATTGACTGTGTATGAGGGGTCTTGTGTGCCGTTGTCGAGCATCTGATTCATAAGACCTAATAAGGTGCGGAATGTACTCCGCAGGCCCCTATTAACAGTATCAAATCCGAGGTCCCCTACAAGTTTTTCAGGAGCATCCGCGAAATTGAGCAGGTCATCAGAGAGGGTCCACGCATAAACGCCATCATTCTTTAAATTGACGACACCGCCCGTAACTTCCCATTCCCTTAACTGCGCGATCTTAGCCCATTTATATGGTGAGTCATCATTTGGACGGACATGATCAATTTTAATCTCTACTGAGGTCTCGATTCGAGTATCGACCGCAGTGCTGATCTCGTCAGCGTTAGCTACGGACCAGAAACGTCTAGTGCTCTGAGCGCCGTCATACTCAACAACCCGCGCCCAAACAAAGGGATAAAACCCAGGGTTCCATCCTGCGGCACCTATCGCAGCAGGTAAAGCCGTGTTCGCGGTATATTGATTTTGTACATGTATCTTGTACAAGTCAAAAGAAGCATTCACGTTATTAGCGTTATTAGACTCATACTTGCCGACATAGCCAGGGCGACTATTTGCATTACCGTCACTCTCCGCATATTTACCCAAAAACACGAAGTCATTCCAGCCTATGGTCTCATCATTGTTCACAGTATAAGACAGAGGCGTTAGCAGTCCTTCAACATCCCCACAGATATTCCCGATCTGATCATCGATATCTTTATGAGATAGATCTTGAAGAGCCTCAATATCGATTTTATCGACCCGCTCTAAAGCGTGGAATTTTACTTTCTTGCCGGACATATAGGCTCCTAATTATTAGGCGTCGTGGAAATTGACGCCTCTGTGATCCTAAGCGCCTTTTTAAGCGCAGGGAATACATTATCTTTACGAACATCTGACCGCGGCTCATAGAATTTGATATCTACAACACCGGAGATCGCGACACATGCGTCGACTAATTGACTAATATATAAGGGCTCACCAGGCGCAAGATTGTTCACAAATGCCGCGATGGCGACCTTCACATCACGAGCCACAATATCGAAGTCAGAAGCTGTCGATGAGATAAGGCTCATATCTAAATTTAAAGTAGCGGGGGTAACAGGCTTAACTACGATCCGAGTCCCTGCTGCACGAAAACCTGTCAATCTATCGGGGTTATTTAGATCCCCTTCGATTTCACGTTGTACCTCTGCGATTAGGCCCGTAAACACCTCATAATTTTGAACCCATACGACATCACCAGACTGTAAAAAGCCTTCTGGGAAGTATAAGAGCCCACGCTCATGTATAGATGTATAGTCCGCAGTGGTGACGTTTATCTGACCTGCTCCGCGAGTGATCGTAATAGAGTTTGGAGCGATAGGCGCTACCGCAGGAGCCTCGTGAGGCACAATGATCGCACCTCCCGCAGGCACTGTGATTCCTGAACTCACACCTGCGCGTTTCATGCTGTCTGCTGAGAGGTCACTGCCGTCATCAACATATAACTCTGAGTACCCTGGCGTGTTCACGTCTTCATACATCTTAGCGTATCGAAAACGATCGTTGCTTGAACCTATAAAAGAGGACGCCATATATTCGATCGAGGACGCTTGGCACCTATTTAGCGAGTTTAGATATAGATATGCGCGTTCGCGAAGCTCTTGATCTGTCTCTTCATCGAGGCCATTCGTGATCGCGAGTGTGTTTCTCGCGCTGATAATCTCTGAAGGCGCGTTCTCTATAATATAGATATCGCCTACTGATTTGTTACCTTCCTTGCCTGGGAAGGTCGCGCTGATGTGGACATTTGTTACCTCCGCGTCACCTACGCCGATAATAGCGTCAGCTGTGGTCGCGAAGGTCGTCCCATCGGCGCTCCTGAAGCGTGATCCTTCAGGGATCGTAAGCGTCGTCGTTGTGAGCGCAGGGTCACGGTCTAGTTTTAATACTGCCCCTGAAGCGTTTGTATTCTTTATACGAGTGACACCCACAGCAGGAAGCTCACTCACGCGCTCATCAAGGTCACTACCGGAGGCTCCATTTAAGAAGAAGGACTCTCTGAGGTTATATAATCGACGTTCGCTGCTCGCGAGCTCGTTAGCGACAGAGCCTAACAGTATAGACATAACCGAGCCTGCGCTAATGTCGTCCAAATCAGAGCGACCAAGCACGCTGCCTTTGAGGTCTCGTAAGATCTCACCACTGGTCTTTGGAATGTACGGCATATTATAATCCTACTTCGAGGGGTGCTCTAAATGTAATCGATTCTGAACCTAAAGGCTGTACAGAAAACTGTATATCCACATAATCAGACTCGCTGACAAACGAGATGTCGCTCACATCAGTGATTCTAACATCTTTTAATAATTCTTCACGAATAAGTGCAGAATAAAGAAGAGATGTTTGTGTGCTCATGCGTGCGCCCACCAGAGGGAAGCCTCCGTACTGCGGTGTCGTCGTAATCTCACCCGCGATCGTCTTAACTCTAGTAGTCACGAATTGAATGACGTTATCGTCTCCTGACACGAGTTTCAGGTCTTCACCGAGGACAAGATCACCATCGACGACCTGTAAGTCAGTCCCGATACTGTCTGAAATACTCTGGTTATCAGAGCTTTGTATCTGCTGTAGAACATCTGTGTCGAGCGGGATATAGATCCGGTCTCCTGTGTTCGCTCTGTCCCCGTTTCTCTTCGTATGGGCATCTTTATAGTCGTTAATCTCTGCGAGCTCGTGCCATCGAGATGTGTCTCCGAGAAATGTGTGCGCTATATTGAGTAGATTTTCACCACTCCTCAGAACATATTGGACCTGTGACTGGTTGTTCTTCGTTCTCCGCACAGGCACAGACTCTACAGATGTTAGTAATTGTGCGAGCCTGTTGTACCCTGTCTCGCTCCCTAAGAATCCCTTCAATTCGGCTTGTTGGAATGTTCGTCTATTCACTCGCCCTAAGTATCCTTCGAGTACAAACATCTGATACATAATATCTGCGACCATGAGCGCAGCAGAGGTCGTTCCCAATTCCGTATTTGCGCCTTCTCCAGATGCTGCTATTTCTGCGAGTTCCGCTTTTTCCTTTTGTGCCGCGTGTAGTCGTTCATCGAAGCTGTTTAATTGGTCTGTTAATAAATAATGCCGAGGAGCGAGCGCGGCAACATTAAGGGACATGGTTTTATTCCAAAGACTTTGGATTTGGACCGCTAACCCGCGCACGCCTTCAGCTACAGTGTTGGGCAGATCTAAGATATCCTGCGTTGCGTCTACTGCACCCTCCGCAGCTTTAAGGATGCTCCTAGTCATCCCTGTCGCTTGTCCTATTGTACCGGCTATAGCCCCTGATGTAGCGTCGAGCACACCTGTGAAAGCATTAATCCCGTCAACAACAATATCTTCAAAGTTATTTAGTATATCGAACTCGAATGGGTTATCCGTGACCTTGGCGCTGTCATAAATCTTGAGGGTCATGTTCCATTCGTAAGTGAAGCGTGAGGTCTTCGCGCTACGGGTCCACATGAAGTTCTGGATAGCGACCTTCACATGTAGATCCTCTTTAAGCGCACGAAGGACCAAATATTGGCTCCCGCCGTCTTCTATGCTCTTCATATAATCTTCAATGAATTTCTCAAAGTTGCGAAGATGATTCTCGCCCTTCGTGTTCACTAAATTCCCCTTAGCGTCTATCCCTAAATATGTATATAGCCTAGAGAAACCAAATAATTGAGCAGTACCCTTCCGCAGTCGCGACACCTCACGAGACACTTGAGTTTGGTCTAACGTGAATATAGGATTCTCAAAGAAGTCTCCGGATGTCGTAAAACTAAAGGGCTGTGTAGGGAAGGGGATAAGTCCTTTAAGTCCAGAATCGTCGCGTACCTCTAAGATATAATCGACATCTATAACTCCCGCATTGAGTGCGAAGGCTACAAGTGGGTTCTTTATACTCGCTATGCCGAGGCCTAGATCAGGTGCTTTAGGATTGAACATTTAAGGTATCCTCACGTTATCATTAATATCTTGATCACTAGCTGACCGTATAGTGGTAGCAGGGGTAAGCGGCCCAAGTGCCGATATTGTTGTCGTTGCTGTGGTGAGGTCAGCCAATCGTTTTTGGGCTTGCTCCAGTAGTGGAATTGCAGCCAGAACACCTGAATCGACCGCCGCTTCTTGAATGACTATTTCTGCCACGATGACCATTTCATTTATAGGTGCCATCGCAGTAACGGCCTTCTCTAACGCATCGATTTTAAGTTGTAGTGAAGAGATATAAGAGTAGAGACGGTCCAGATGAGGTGTGGCGTTAAGTACCTGATTATTCGCAGTTCCTGCACTAGAGACTCTAAAGAGCCCTGTCGTGGGTATTTGTACTGACACTCTGTTCTCTGAAGAGAGCGTGATCCCGTTCTCTCCTATATTGATAAAGTTATCCGTGTTCTCTAAGTGGTAATCTTCGAGATGAACATCATCATAATCTACGTTCTGTGCCGCGAGTGTGCGTGTTTGATTAACATCAAGACTCCCAGTCACTTGCTCTGCTGCGTATGCTGTGTCTATACCGTCTACACCGACAGCGAGCGCGTCTCTAGCATCTGCGATGCCTCCGATAATATAAAACGCATTACCGGGGTTATTGTTCGCGACCAATGCGACCTTCGCGCCTACACGCAGGCTCGGTGAAGAGAAGACGCCATGAAAGCCTGCTGTTACGCTCAGAGAAGAACAGGGGTAATAGTAGTTGTCGGCACCGTCTATAACGGCACATACAGGTAACCCCTCTTGATTCAGATGTATTGTGTCGATCGTGCCGATATAAATCATTATTTAGTCTTCTTTCTATCGGTTTTCTTCTTCTTTGGGTTTGTTTTGCGTGGGGCTGTTGTTTGGATCTTTACCTGTTGTGGTTCAAAATTCGGAGAGTGGTCTCCATAACTCGCACGCTCAACCTCAATAAAAGATCGTGCTATCGGCACTCCTGACATCGGATCGACCGCGAAGCTGTTACGGACATTCGTGATATAGAAGGTCAATTTCATCTTTTTTGTACTGATTTCAGCCCAGGACCCTATATATGAGATTAACGCAGCGTCATATAGACAAGTTATCGTCCCTGAAGCGTATTTCTCACCTTCACCGAGCAACAGATACAGCCGTTCAGCGAGAGCACTCGGAGCCTTTGTGTTATACAAAGCGATCTTATCCGGTTGGCTACCCTGGGCGATAAAAGGCGTATTCGCAGTGTACATCCGCAGGCCATTCGTATTTATATCTATTTGATCGAATACCGGAGAGCACCCTACTCCAAACAAGAGAGAATCGCCTCCTTCGCCGATCTCGAAGGGGATCGACAAATTAATAGCGTTTATACGAGAACCTTCGCTCCAAGATAATGATATTGAGGATACGATCTTCTCTTCGATCTTCAAGTGCTCTTTTGGTGCTCTTTTCCCGAAGAATGTACTCGCGTATGCGCCGGGAGGGACATCAACAGTAGGGTTTACAGGCTTATAGCGATACACCATAGCCATACCCTCTTTTAGATGCTCTAAAGAGGTATGTTCAAGTCTCGGGAACATCTCTAGCATATCTTGGTTTGGAAGGAATATAGACTGTAAAATACCCCACATCGTTGCAGTTCTTTGTCTAAAAGCGGATGTATAATAACTAGGTGCTGGTCGTCCTTGAATCTTATCGAAGCCTACTTGAGCCACTACTTTGATAGGAGATTTTGTAGGCGAGGGCGGTACATAATATGCGAAATGTCCGAGCGCATCTAAAAAGTATTGTAGTGCCACTTCGATACTCTCATCGCTTCTAGTCTCCGCAAACCGCTCCAAACCTGCGAGTATAACATTGTTCTTTGTTTGTGCTTCGCCTATCGCGGCAGGGTGTATCTCTTTTATTTTACCTACGCGGAGCGGTGTTCTTCGCGTTTGGGCGAGCATAAAGGGTGAGAAGAAGTGCGCGACATTGATCGTGATCTCGGAGAAAGGGACCCCGTCATCTATAGCGATCGCGAGGGATTGTTGAACACTTGATACTCTCCCATAAAACACAACCGATAATTGATTTGAGAAAGAACTTGTCTGTGCATCAGAGTCCAAGAAATCACCTTTTGACTCTATGGTGATCCAGCTACCAGTCTCTATAGATGTGCCTGGTCTTAACTCTAATAGGTCTTCGATTTCCTCTGGAGGGATACGAAGTGTAATGGAGGCGCTACCGTAAGGAGGGTATATGCTCGCGCTGTAATCACAATTCGTACAGTATTTCGTGAGGTATATTTTGTTCGTATACGATGCCCATTGTTCTTTAGGTGGGGTAAATTCGGGACTGCGATCTTTTTCCCACAAACTAGGAAGTGTGGAGAGATCGTACTTGTGTAGGAAAATACGAGGCGCGAGTGCTGTGCTGTATGTGTTTCCCATTATTTCGTAATTCCTATCCAATCTTTACCGATGCCCCAGGCCAAATCATTCATTATGGTCCAGACGCTACTGTCCGATGCGGCTCTTGTCGTCATCTGAGCCTTTGTAGCAGCCTTAATCGCACTATCTTGTGATTCCATGAGTTTTTGAACTGCTTCAGTGAGTTTTTTTATAGATGTTGTGTTATTCCCTGTCGCGTCAGCGGATTCCCTGAGTCGCTCTAGGTGCAGATTTTGCACCTGACGCTCTGCGCCCTCGATAGTTTTAAGTTGCTCCATGCCCATTGTCCCTACTCTACCCATTCGCGATGTTTGTCTCTTTTGTAGTTCTCTACTTTTCGCGAGGAACCCCGCTGTGACTCCTTTGATATCTTTAAGCTCTCTGTGCTCTATTATTTTTTGCGGGCCTCCTCTGATTGAAGCGAGGTCTCTTGTTGTGGCCTGCGAGTCAGCCATGAAAGCGAGACCCGCTGTATCCTTTGATAAGCCTGCTTCACCTAGTCTTTTTAATGCTGTGTGGGGGGCCATAGCCTCTAATTCCTCAGCAGCGGCAGTACGATCGCCCTTATGTTTTGCGAGGGCCTGTGAGAAGAGAATAGTGCTCGCTACGCCTTCAAACCCGGCAGACGCCATTCGTGACGCTGTTTGTGAGGGTGCGAGACCTCTCTGCCGGATCGCTGCACCTCTTCGAGGATCGCCATCGCCGTATCCAAGAATCTGACTTGTGACAGCGCGTCGGCCTATTCCACGGTTACGGGTTCTCTCTAAGATCCCTTCCTGAATAAAGAACCGCTGTCCTCTCATCGCGAGACTGCCCTTGAGACCTAAATTCTTTGTCGCGGCACCTAATTCTAAATTACCCGATTGTGTTGATCTGGTAAATACCCCACTAAATGTCAGGTCCCCCAAATTACTAGCATACGCTAGAGGGTCATGCCCTTGAACCATCCGTTGCGCGAGCAAATTTTCATCTGTGAGTATATTAGATTGTGACACAAAGGCTGTAGCGAGTCTCGCGGCTTGTGGGACTCCCATACCTGTCATATCTGCGAGATCCCAGGGTACCGTAGAGTCAGTGCCACCCATAGCACGACGCTGAAGTTGCGGGAGCTCTATAGACGCTAATTCCCTTGCGCCTCTGTGATATATCGGCAGTCCCTCGAAGCCTTGAGCGAACCCTCCTTGTTGGCGAAGCGTTCCGAGTAGATCCGTACCAACGCCACGACCCATGAACCCTGTAACAGCCCCCCATAGTCTCCGCCCTCCCGCGACACCTGCACGTTCAGCTAAGAGGTCATCTCTCCGCACTAACCCACCGGTCATACCACGAACGATAGGATTTTGTGAGAACCGCTCATAGAACCCACCGCCACCCGAAGACCCTCCTGGTCCTCCTGGTCCTCCTGGTCCTCCGCTATGTATCCGATTTACGAAGTTAGGATAGTTGTTGCTTCCTTGAGCAGGGTTTGCTAACCATTGCTGGAAGTTTTGTTGATTAGTTAAAGGCGTGGGTGCCGGCGCAGGCGTGGGCGCTGGCGCAGGGGTAACTGTATAACTGGAAGGAGTGACAGGGGCCTGAAATATAGGATTAGAAGTTGGTACGTTTATCCTACTCGCCTGTGCAGCCTGTGGCGCATTACTGAAGACATTATCCCCGAAGGCGAGGTGTGAATACTGCGGTATACCTGGGCGCATTGTTCCTGTTGACGCAGGCCCTAGTGTAGTAGGCGCTGCGGGTAACATAGGAGTTGTGGACGGGAATTGAGGGGGAGGAGCCCCGTAAGGTAGTGTGCTGTGAGGTGATCTAATAGCACCTGCGCCTAAAGTAGGCGCTACAGCGCCGTAAGGTAATGTGCTGTGAGGCGACCTAATAGCACCCGCTCCCATGCTCATAGCGGGAGACTCCACAGCAGGTGCTCCCAGGCTCGTAGCGGGAGACGCCACAGCACCTGCGCTTAGAGGATTCCCACCACTCGTTTGCTTCAGTGCGCTTACGAGTTCTTTCAATGCGCTTACGAGTTCTTTATTAGAAGAGCCTGCGCCTGCGCTTACGCTTACGCCTGCGCTTACGCTTGCGCCTGCGCCAGCGCCTCCTAGTGCTCTTTCCTGCCCATCAAAGAGAAAAGATTGTGCCCCTACTTGTTGCAGACTCGCTTGAGACATTAGGTTTTGTTGGCCCTGTGGCGCTCCTGGGTTGTAGAATCCCCCCGCGAACTGTTGCCTGCCGGCAATTATACTAGAGACAGGGTTCGCCCCGTACATTTGAGTACCTAGTGGGACCCCATGAGGTAGCAGACTACGAATTTGTGCAGGGATACCTGCGGCGTGAAACTGCTGCTGCATAGCCGGTGGCAGCTGACCAAAGCCGCCACCTGGGGAGTAGAAACCCGCTACATTATATGCCTGTTCCGCTGTATCGAATATCCCACCAGGGGCCTTTGTAAACGCCCCCGTCTTAGTCCCGCCCCCAGTCATCTCTAATGCTGATTGGAGTGCTCCATTTCTCTTATGTGCCTCTAACATCGCTTCAAAGGTGCCTATTTCTGCGGTCGCAGATGGATCGTGTGCTCCTACGACACCACCGAAAGGAGAATTAGAACCGTTATTTGAGGAGGTCATCGAGGCTTTCTCCCTTAGCGAGACGCCTCTCCATTTCATCAATGAGAGGGTCGCCTGTGATTACATTTCCGTCTTCTCCTTCTACTATACTAGGTGTTATGAGTTTATTCCACGACTCTTGCTCTAGGGATAATAAACCGAGCTCTATGTTCTCTACACAGAACAGATCAGCAGATACAGGGAGCCTATGTAAGAGCGGACGAATCAATAGAAATTCGGGGTTTTCTCTTATCCGGATCACCCGCGCCATCGTCTCTGCGAAAGTACCGGTTTTCATGCTCCATCAGCACCTTATGAATCTCAATCAGAAACTCATTATCCTCGCTCATCGCATCAAGGACCCACTGTGCAGGGTCTTGAATCTGCGCGACACACTTAGATAAAACGTCCAATCGATAACGCTCCTCTGCACCGATCGTGTCTACAGAGACACCTCCGGCTAATTGTGCCATTAGGCGCATCTTCACCAAGCGACCATCGCCGTCCAATACTTTTGATCGGAGCTTCGTCTTTTTAACATCGCCCTCGGGGGAATCATACTCGATCCCAAACTCGATCTCACGAGCGATTAACTTCCCTGTCTCTTCTGGGACAGGCGTTGACGCTTTCTCTTTAGCTTCTCTTAAATTGACCTTTTTACTCATTCGAGTCTCCTAAAATATATGTGCAGATATACTTTACATACTCTACACACATATTCAAGAGACTATGCTAAAGCAGGCTGGTCCATTTCAGCCATATGGAGAGCCTCGAACGTGATGTTGACGCCCATGAGCGTGCCACGCGAGAGCGAGAACGTGTGCGAGCTTGGTCTACACCCTTCGATCTTGTATCTGAGATCTTTATCACCTACAGAGTCTCGGATAAGTAGACTGAACCCTTCGTCCATATAAGAGAGTACCTGCTCTGTTCGCGTCTGCGCATCATATGAGTCTGTACTATGAGAAGGACTGAGGTCCTGTGCTACAGCGCCACCGCCTTCAGTGCTATCTACGGACAAGATCATTCGCATGAACCCGATCGTACCATTGACCATTCGCCCAATCGGCTCAATATCTTTAGTGTCGATTTGTCCGAGCACGTCAATTCGTTGTAGTGCTGTAAACTCTGTTACAGTAATGCCTGTAGCGTAACCCGCGACCTTATCACCAATAAGGATTTCAGCGGTAGCTCCGTTAATGCTTCTTAGATTAGCAGCCATCGGTCACTCCTTAGAATTGTGCCACGTTAGCAGTGGTCGTGATGAAATTAAGAGGTTCGATAACCGCGACATCATAGATAATGTTCATAGTATCGCCTGCGGAGGTGCTGCGGACATTCTTGAAGTCTTTGATAACACCCTCGGCTTTTTGGAAATTTAGGCGCTTGATCGCTCTTTGGAGCACGAGCCCTTCTGAGTCAGCAGTGACTTTCCCCCCGATCATCTTCTCGAGCTGCGCCCTGAGATCTTTTACGGAGGTGTTCAGTGACTCGTTAGCGGAGACCTCAGAGTACACAGGATTCGCGTTCTGAAATGTAGTCACAGATCGCTCAATACGAATACCGATACTTCCAGGGTTACCAAGTACGATGATCCCCTTCTTGATCGCGTCATCAACATCCTGCTCTGCGTTAAACGCTTGAGAGGTCTTGATGATTCGAGGCTCCTTACGAGTCATAGGCTCTGCGACGGGAGTCGCGCCCTGTACGCACGCGAGCACTAACGCCATCCAATACGGCTCAGTCTTGGTGATCTCTTTATTGTTATTATCGATAAAGGTGAGACCTTGAGCACACACTGCGACGTTACGGTCGTTTAAGACTTTACTGTGCGTGTTATGTACTTGGAGTAGCGTTTGAGCAGGTGCGGCACCTACAAACGCATTACGCTCCATACCGGCGTCGGTACTGGCCTTTAGGCAATGAGCCTTCACTTTGATGTGTGTATCGACAGCGTTAGTCCAGGGTACGACAGTATTAATATCTTTATGGACCAGCGCGTCAAACGCATTATCCCAATCACTAGACGCGATTGACGTGCCCTCAGACCCCAATCTCAAATCGCTATTTTCGAAAATGCTCATCTTTTCATTATTTTGCTTCGACGCCGTGACATAGGCGCTCCCGTTTGTAATCGCGGTGATCACGTCCGAGAGGTCTGTAGTGAGACCTACAACAGCGGCCTGAATCGATGCAACAGATAGTCTATCGAGGTCCTCACCCTTAGTTGTCACAGAGGGTGAAACGATCACAAAGTCTGAATCCTTCATGACGATCTCATTTAAGAGGCCTTCAACATCGCTGATATCAGTGAGTGCGCGGTCAATCATCTCAAAAGAGAGCTCCGCGTCACCATCAAAACTATTAACGTCCCACGCGAGTGATGTGACATATGAGAACACATTTGTGCTTGAGACTGTCTCATCGGCGAGCAGTGTATTTCCGATGGTCACAACCTCTGTTTGAGGTGCTCCGGTCGCGTCAAGACCTGTGATGGTCATATCAACATCCGCGCCTCCTTGATTTGAGAGGCATTTGAAGCGGACGAGACCTTCACAGCTTTTACCGATAGCCTCTGTTTGATCCACGATCCCCGCGTTGGCGAGGTCTTTTTGAACAGTGACTTTGAAGTTCGTTGCAGTAACTTCCATGCTCGAGGCATCAAAGAAGGCACCATCATATTTAAGACTCGCGATATCGGCACCTTCACCGAGGTTATCTAAGGTCTCAACAGCCTGA
>Ga0098052_1001614_pt1 | contig 13992 bp, 8 predicted proteins | sample 15_taG_FD_81591 | JGI IMG/M metagenome (GOLD analysis project Ga0098052, IMG submission 81591) | Marine viral communities from the Subarctic Pacific Ocean - 15_ETSP_OMZ_AT15312 metaG | ecosystem: Environmental > Aquatic > Marine > Oceanic | place: Pacific Ocean | collected 2015-01-18 | reverse complement strand
TGGTTTTTCCTGTACCTGGGCCACCGGTAATCACAGCAAAGGGGGCGCGTGCGCCAATCGCACACGCCATTTTTTGCCACCGTACATCGTCTGCATGAGGTGCATCAGGCGGAAACAGACGGTTCAGCAGGTCGGCGGCTTGATCGCTGGGCCAATCGGTCACGTGTTCAAGGCGCGCGTTCACTGCCGCGGTGATGCGCTGCTCGTGCTGCCAATAGCGGCGCAGATAGAGCGTGGAGCCGACCAGTACAAGAGGCTCATTGCCGTTAGTGCCGGTGCCCACCGCCGACCAAGCCCGTAATGTTTCTTCCCAGCCGGTGTCTGCATATTGGACAATAAGTGCGTCGGGTGTGGGCAGCTCGGGCATGGCTTCCTGAGCTTGTACAGCGATCAGCGAGCGGGGCTGTGTGGTTAATGTCTTAAGATCGAGCAAGAGATGCCCTTGCCCGGCTAAATGGCTGACCATCGCCGCCGCTAGCAAGCAGGGGCCATCGGCCTCTGGTGCAAGCCGTGCTAGCTGGTCAGCGAACGCTGCGTCCAGGTCGCGAATCCACCCCACGCGCGCCCAGTCGAAAAGCGTGGTCAGTAAGGTCTCGTTATCCGATAAGTGCAGGGTATTCATACCGTCACCTCCTTGTGATTTTCTCCGGCCATCAGGTCATCCAAGCGCTCGATAAACGCAAGGGGTGGCTTAACACGCAGAACGCCACGGCTAGGCGCTTGTATGCCCCGCAGAAAGACCAGCATGGCACCGCCAATATGGTGGTCATAGTCGTAGTCGGGCAGGGTTTGGCGAAGATGGCGATGCAGTGCCAGCAAGTAAATACACAGCTGCATGTCGTAGCGCTTATCCAAGGTTGCCCGAGTAAGTGCATCCTCGGTGTAAGCCGCATCAGAAGGCCCCAGCCAGTTCGACTTCCAATCAATCACGTAATACTGGCCATTGTGCTCTGCGAGTAGGTCGATAAAACCTTTCATCAAACCGTTGAGCTGTTGAAAACCAAGTGCTGGACGTGGCTCTCCTGGAAATAGCGTCTCCTTCACCAGCTTATCGAGTACCGGAGTCTTGGCATTTACTGTGGCAAACCAAAAATCAGGTTCAGCGCGGTAATGGGTGAGCGATGCCAACACCGGGCCTTCCTCGCCTTCTACTGCTAGTGGGGTATGTAACCACGCAGTGATACCGGCTTTTAAGGCAGGTGCATGTGCCTCCCAACCTCGTTGAGCGCAGCGCTGCAGCATACGCTGAGTAAGCTCTGGGTCACGGCTAGCGTTATCAAAACCTTCGTTCGCCAGCGTTTCTAATACGCCGTGCAAAAAGGTGCCGGGGTTAGGGCCTTTAGGAAACGCATGCAGCGAGCCCTCTTCAGGCGTGCCTTGGATAAGGGCGGTGCGTATCGGCTGGTGCTCTTCCGTTTCAATTTCTGCCTGAGGCGTCTCAGGGGCATTCACACCTTTCTGCTGCAGAGCCGAGTAGCTGGCAATCCACCATGGGGTGAACGCTTGGTGGCTCGGTGTTCGTGCGGTCTTTAACGCAGGGTTAGTCGCCTGTACTTGGTAGCTAACCTCCTCGCTCGTGGCGGGATGGGAGGTAATATGAGCGCAGGCTTCTGAGTGTACCTGCCACGCGCTTTTAATCGACCCCAGGTCGGGTAATACCTTCCCACCACCTAACAGGTAACCAATACCGGATTTATCGATTTGAGCTTTTTTGCTGCGACCATGCTTCAGGGCGGCTAACCCGATAAACGTCGCGTGGCGAGCGCGTGTTAGCGCGACATACAGCAGGCGCATATCTTCAGAAAGCCGCTCATCATTAGCCGCTTCAAAGCCCTCTTTAGCCTCATCTTTACTATTGGCTAGCTCTAAAAACGCGTTGCCGCTTTCATCGTGGAACAGAGGTGTGCCCCATTTCCCGTTAATTTCTTTAAACGTCGCGATAAAGGGCAGGGCGACAATCGGGTACTCCAGTCCTTTGGATTTGAAAATGGTCACCACCTGGATCAGGTCGGCATCGCTTTCTAGGCGCAGGATTTGCTCATCGCGTTTTGGGTCTTGAATATGTTCACCGAGAACGCGAATCAGCGCCTGGTCACCGTCTAAGGTATCGCTCGCCTGTTGGGCCCATTCGGCAAGGTGCAGTAGGTTAGTTAAGCAGCGCTCCCCTTGTGGTTTAGCGAGCAGCTGCTCCGGCACACGATAATCGTGCATCAGCTGACGTAATGCAGGCAGTACGCCCTGGCGATGCCAGCGTGCGCGATACTCAGCAAAACGTTCTTGCGTTGCCTCCCAGGCGAGCTCGTTATGGTGAAGTTCATCCAGTTGAGCAAGGCTCATTCCCAGCGTGGGCGTGGCAAGTGCTGCGCGAAGCGTCGAGACCGATTCAAGATGAGCAATGGCTTTAAGCCAGCGCCAGCAATCTTTCGCTTCTGGGGTAGCGAATACGCTGTCGCGGTCAGATAGGTAAACACTAGCTAGCTGGCGTTCGCTCAATGCTGAACGGATAGCAGCTGCCTCTGTGCGGTCGCGCACCAAAATAGCAATGTCGCTCGCCTGAAGTGGCCGAAACGCTTGGCCGGTAGTGTTTTCAAAGCCTGAGGCGTTTGAGGCTGCGTCGTTAAGCCAGCTGGCGATTTGATTGGCGCAGTGGCGTGCGGCCTGCGCAAGGTAGCGCTTCTTATTCACCGGTTCGTCATCTTCACCCACCCACCACGCTGTTAGCGCCGCTATCGGCTTGCTATTCAGCACTAGCGCTTCTTTTCGGCCATTCGCGCCTGCCGGTGTAAACGGCATGGGGTTTTCTTGGGTTGTTTCGTTGGCAAACCTGAAGGCTTTTCGAGTAAACGCATTTTCGGCATGCTGAAAAAGTTGATTTACCGAGGCCACTACGTTCGCGCTTGAACGGAAGTTCGTTGCCAGGGTGTGATGACGAGGATACGTGGCAGCACGTGCCTTTAAATACGTATAGATATCGCCACCGCGAAAGCCGTAAATGGCTTGTTTGGGGTCACCAATCAGGATTAGTGCTGACGAAGGGTCGTTCTCTTGCACCTGATAGATCGCATCAAAAATACGGTATTGCGCAGGGTCGGTATCTTGGAACTCATCGATCATTGCCACAGGAAACTGCGTGCGTAGCCTGTGTGCGAGCGCATCGCCGCCTTTGCCGCTAAGGGCATCAGCAAGGCCCTGGATCATACCGTCAAACCCCATCTCAGCACGTTGTGATAGCTGCTTGTTTACTCGGTTGGAGACCCACTCGCGTGCGTCGGCCAGCACCAGCGGCTTCAGTTCTTTGGTTTGAGTGTGAAGACTGGTAGACAGCTCATGCCATGCCTCTAACGCATCATGAACCTCAAAGGTGGGTAGCGTGGTGCCTTTGTTCACTAACAGCTGGCTGGTGGCAAGTTTAGGGACAAACTTACACCCGGCTAGGCAACGCTTTTCCTGCCCCCAAGCGTCCAGCTCTTCTAACCAGTTAGCAAACGTTGCATCGTCATTCTTACCCGTAAACCTTTTACCATTGAGTTTGGGACGAAGGGTGTGCAGCGCTTGGTGAATCGCTTCTGCATCTTGGCAATAAGCCTGCCGTGCCTTGTCTTCAGCCTCATTGAGCGCTTCACGAGCGGGAGGCAGCCCACGTAGCTGTGCCTGCAGGTCTTTTTTGGGTAACGGCGCGCCCGCAAAGCAGAGTTGAACATCATGACGCTGCAATAACGTGCGTAAGGCACCATGTAGCGCTATTGGCGATGCGAATAACTCCATCATCACTCCGGCCATAGGAGCGTCCATGGGGTAAATGCGTGTTCGCCAATAATCAAATACGGCCTCCTGTGTTAAGGAGGTGAGGTCTTTCACTATCTCCTGGTGAAATAGTTTCCCGCTATCGAAGGCATGCTCCTTGAGCATCCTCTGTGCCCAGCTGTGGATGGTAGAAATAGCGGCGTCATCCATCCACTCGGCGGCCACTTCTAACCTGCGGGCACAGAGCGGCCAATGATCGTGAGGATAATCGTCGCGCAGCTGCGCCAGCAGGGGATCGCTTTGATGCAAGCCATCGTCTCCCTCTGTTGCCCTAAACGCCTCTGCGGCTTGCACCAAGCGGGCACGAATGCGGTCTTTCAGCTCTTGGCTGGCGGCCTCTGTAAAGGTGACGACCAAGATATCCGGCGGCACCAGCGGCATCATAAAGCCATTAGTGGACGAGTGGCTGTCATCATCGGGCTGTCCGTGGCCGAGTACCAATCGCACGTACAAGAGAGCAATCGTAAAGGTTTTGCCTGTTCCGGCACTAGCTTCAATAAGCTGGCTGCCGCGTAGGGGAAGGCCCAGGGCTAATGGAGTAGAAGACGACTCAGTGGAAGGGAGCGTGGTCATTAGCGTGCCTCCTGTTCAGTATCTGGGTGCTCAGCGGTTGGATGCTCAGTGGCTGTTAGCTCGGCTACCCAGTCGTAGAGGTCACGGTAAACATCCTGGCAAGTAGTCAAAAACTGGTCGTTAGATAAAAAATCTTCCAGGGTAGGTAACTCACGCACTGTCATAGGACTTCGCTGCGAGAGCTTGTCGAAAGCCTTTTCCCATTCCTCCACTAGCTTTTCGTTTTGGCATAACGCCTCTATATCGAGTGGGTCAACGCCATCAGGTGCGTATTCAAATAGCGTAAATGCCAGTGAAGAATGCGTGGGTAATGGCGCCTGCATGGCGCTAAACCATTGACGAATTAGCCTATCCAACCACTCTGCCGCCTGGGCTTTGGGAAAGCCGGGTATGGCCAAGGTACCGCTTGGTGAGACCAAGAGCGTAGTTGATTCTGGGTGGGTGAGCTGTAGTGCTAGGTGTGCTGGCCAGTGGCGCATGATCTGGTTCCAATGCCAGCTGTTACCTTGGTGCAGATGGCTGGAAAGTAATACGATCCGTGCTGTTTCTGTGTTGCTACAGAACACATTATCCAGCGTATCGTTCAGGGTGATATGCACTGGCTGAGTGTGGTTAAAAGGCGCTAGCGTGTCAGGTGTGATTTCTGCAGCGTGAGACACCGAGACCACCGGGTGGGCGGCGTCAGGATAGCGACACAGCAGTGTCTGGTAGGTGGAGAGGGTGTCAGGCAAATGCTCTAACAATGCATGTTGCACGAGGGGGCCTACCGGTGAAGGCGGGTAGTGGCCTGCGCGCTGGCGTGTGTCGACTGTTTCTTGAAAAAGAAGATCAATGTCGGCATTTCGATCGCTGGTGAGGCGCTGGCCTAGATACTGCAATATGGCGTCGCGCTGTTGCCACTTTTCAAGAGAGTCAAAGTCAAACGGTTCGTCGTCTTCACTCGTCGTGTGATCGTCACGCATGGACGTTGCTAGCCGCTGCTGAAACAGTGCACTCACGGGATCGCGCATAAAGCTGGCCAGGGCACTCAGCGTCACCGTGCTTTCTGGTTGCCATAACGGTAGCGAGGCAGAGACTTGCAACAATGAGGGCCCAGAGGTTGTTGAGCGGACGCCTTGCCACTCGCGGGCATACGTAAACAGTGGCGAGGTTTTATCAAAATACGCATGACCAAAGGGTTGAAGTGGATGCTCTACGGTTAAGGTGGCCAGCAGGCTACGCCGCTGTTTTTCGCGCTCATCGGCGGATAAACGCGCTGTCGTGTCCTGCGCTGCTAGCCGCCAACCAGCGGCAATATGATCACGCAGTTGCCCCACTAGCACGCTAGGCGGCTGTTCTTGGTTATCTTGTGCGCTAAAACCACACCAACTAATCACTAGACGCTCGCGTGCTGACAACAAGGCTTCGAGGAACAGATATCGATCGTCGTCACGTCGTGAGCGATCACCCGGGCGGTAGTGTCCGCGAATGGCCATGAGATCAAAGTCGGGAGCTTGGCTTTTACGAGGGTAGGCGCCTTCCTGCATACCCAGCATGTACACGTGGCGGAAGGGGATCGCGCGCATCGGCATCAGTGTCGCAAAGGTGACGCGCCCCACGATAAAGTTCTGTGCCAGCTGAGGTTCATCGATACGCGACAGCCAGCTCTCGCGTACTACCGCCAAGTTAATAGGCAGATCCATTTGAGCATCGTGAATCTCTTGCTGCCACGCGTCTAACGTGGTTTGCACGTGCCCTAACAGCTGTTCTTCGCGTGGAGAAGTAGGCGCTAAGAAGGTAACGATCAGTTTGCCTAATACCGCTGACCAGCCGTCCGCTGACTGTGAGGTATCCAAGCGCTCTCGATAGTCCTCAAGGGTGGAAATGAGCCGGTAAAGTGAGCCGGCAATGCGTGCATCTAGGCCGGCCACTTCATCAAACGGCACAATGCCTTCCCAGTCATCGCCGGTCTCAGCAGGGGCACCAATGGCATACCCCATGAGCATGCGCTCAAGACCAAAGCGCCACGTATGTAACTCATCGTGCTCGGGCAGATCAAGTGAAGCGCGTTGCTGAGCATTGAGTCCCCAGCGGATATTGGTGTCACGAACCCAGCGCTGAAGGATGGGGAGGTCGCTCTCTTCAAGACCAAAGGCATGGCGTAATGGTGGAATATCAAGGAGCTCCAACACTTCGCTGGTGCGAAAGCGCCGCTGTGGCAGCGTTAATAACGTTTCGAGCGCGACTAAGAGAGGCTCGCGGTGGCGGCGCTGTTGGTCGGCAAGATGATAGGGCAGGTAGCGGCGTTCATGGGGCGAAAACTGGCCGAATACGGCTTCAATGTAAGGGGCATAGTCGTTGATGTTCGGCACCATGACGATAATATCGCGTGGCTGTAGCGAGGCATCCTCCCCAAAGGCCGCTAACAGCTGGTCGTGGAGCACTTCCAGCTCGCGCTGTGGCCCATGACAGACCGTAAAGGTGATTGAACGATCCGTGGCGCTCAGCGCTGGCCAGCGGCGCTGGCTTTCAGCCACCGGCCGTAAATCTAAGAAGTCATCCTGTAACTGGCCCAATAAATGACGCGTATCCGGTGCGACAAAGCAGTCAACGGGCTGTTGGAGCGCCGTAAAGGCGTCTTGATACTGTTCTGTCGCGTCGTATTCGCCGAGCAGGTGTAGATAATCACGTCCCTGCTTTCCCCAGGCGGCCAGCAGTGGGTGCGCATGTAGATGCAACGCTTCCGGTGTCGCATGTAAATCGGCAGGCATGCCTTGTTTACGACGTTGTCGATGATGGCGCCGCAGTGCATCTCGCGTCTCAATAATATCGCCCCAATAGTGCTGGCAAGGATTGAGCAAACATAAAACCACTTCTGATAGCGGCGAAAGCGCGGCAAGCACTTCGATCATCTGAAGGGGCAGGGATGAAATGCCAAACACCACGATTCTGGGGGAGAGGCCTTCTGGTCGTTGAGAGAGTTCGTTAGCCGCCGTTTTAAAGCGCTGATGTATCGCGCCGCGGTGACTATGGCGAGCCTCCTCCCCCAAGCGCTCAGCAATCGTGTCACCCAGTAAGCGCCATAGCGTGGGTTGCCATAAGTGCTCATCGTCTAACGGCTGTTGGCGTGCTGCGCTATCTAAAAACCCCTGCGTGAGGATGTCATCGCCTCGCTCCCAGGCCGTTAGCCAGTCTGCGCGATAGACCTGATACTGATCGAACAGATCGGCAATGCGTTCGGCTAACTGATACCGCTTGCGTGTATCCGGATCCTCCTCAAGATAGCGAGCCAGTGGCTCAAAGCGGGGATCCTTTAACACGTCGGGCAATACAGTGAGGATCTGCCAACGTAGCTGGCCCTTATCAAAGGGCGAGCTTTTGGGCACGCTGTTGTCACCCGTCGCGGCGTCAATCACTTGGCGGTAAGCCTGCCACTGGAAGCGCGCTGGCAGCATGACATCTGCGCCAAGGCTGATGCCTCTGCCTACTCCACCCTGCGTCTCGGCCATAGAAATCTTCAGCCATTGGGCAATGCCGTTGCTTTGTACGAGAAACGTGGTTTTCTCCAGCGGATGCAGGGGGCGGTGGGCTAGCCACGCCATCGTGACATCACGCAGATCTTCCATGCGGTTGCCCTGAAGGACAATAAGGCCTTGGGTTCGTTTTTCATGGGCATTAGGAGCAGAGTAGGCAGCCATAAGAACTTCCTTGTTAAGAAAGATTTAAACGCCAGTGTAGCGCCAAACTAAGTGTATTGAGAGTATCAGTATGTCTGAATAATGCGACACAGAGCGTCGCACCCGTGCCGTATGCTGCTTCTTATGCAACAAAGAGGAGTGGGCATGGATACATTATTGCTGGACGATAATGGTGGCGGTGCTTTGGTAGGTGAATGTGGTAACGCGCATCAAGGTACTTGGCTAGTCGTTAAAGAGATGCATCTGCGTGCCTTGGATATCCACGATGATCCGGTGCTGGAAGTGTTGGACTTTCGCGACTGTGGCGCGCAAACACACCTGCACTTACAGCTAGACCGACTGCCTAACTTGCGCATGATCTATTTGCCTGAGCTCTCCCAAGGTGCTGTTATCCATCTGTTCTGTATGGATGTGCCACGCTCATTATTCATTCATGGAAACGTCACTGAGTTAGATGCGGATTGGCAAGCAGGTACGCTACGTTTGGTGTCTCACAAGGCAGCCTACGAGGGCGTACGTCTTTTGGGCCATGATGCACACAGTGACGATCTTTGCCCTTCGACAGGGAAGAAGGGGGAGGACGATGAATTAACGGTTAATCCCAATCAGTTGTCTGTTGTGCTCAACCCACGTCTTTTGCCTGCAAGCTTACGGCTCTCAGGCGAGGGCACATGGATGTTGCCCGATGCGTCTCATGTCGAACAGTGCGTCATTGATGGCCCCACTAAGGTGAGTATAGAGAAAGCATCCGTTCTTAACACGCTGACCATTCAATCTAGCGGTTCCTATGAGGTGGCAGGGATAAAAGCCTTAGCGACCGTAAAAGGAGCGCATAATCAATTACGTGAGACGCCGGATGCTCGGCCTTCTTCATCCTTACGCCATACAGCTCGCAAACATCTCACGTTACGAGGGAGCGTAAAAGCACTAACCTTCGCCGACGCCTGGGATCATGTGCAACTGCATATGCCACACTTAACAACCCTCACGCTTAGCTGGGCAAAACATGTCGCGTTACATCATTGCCGCGCCTTAACCACCGTATCGCTGCCCGATGGTGTGCCCGTAGACTGTTACGGCAGTGTTCCGCACTCACTGTTGAACCAGGCGCGCTTTTTTATTGATGAGTCGACGCTGGCGCAGTGCTTGACCCGAATAGAGGCGGGAGAGCATGGATTACTAGAAGGTGTGTTAAACGTGCTTGCGCAACGCCACACTCCTCATGGCGTGTTTTACACATTAAGTACGCTGGTACGTTTGGCCAAACAAGGCATAGCACTCAACGCGCTCTGGCAGTGCCGACGCGCTTTAAGTGGCTGGCAGCGCTTGGGTGGACGCAAGCGCAAACGCCTATCATTAACCCACCAAGACTACCAACGTGCTGATAAGCGTTGGGCTTGGCAGCTGCCCGTGGATCGTGTTGAAGAGGGCTTTAGTGCGGATTTACACCTTTGGGCGTTGTGTATGCCTCACTGTTCTGATGCACGGGCGTATCGCACAACCCTATTAAAAGAAGCACAAAAACGTGACGGTTTAGTGCATCTTCTACGTGTGGCAACTGTGGAGCAAGGTTTACCCACCTTGAGTGAGTTAGCAACGGATGTACTCGTCGCGCTGTATGGCCAGGGGGAGTGGCCACGATTGTCACTACCGAATGGCCAGGCAGGCGTTGCACGCTATTTGCCACGGTTGCTACGTGCGCGAGACTTAACGCCCATGCAAACGACAGCCTTATTAAATGCTATCGCTAATCTTGCTCCATGGACATCACTACCGGCGCTGTTAGCCCATCAGCTCGCCTACAACTTAGGTCCTACTCGGGCGCTGCTGATGACGTTATCTCGCCAGTCCGATGAATGGTTTCGGTGGCGTATGCCGGGGTTTCCAAACAACCAGCATATTGCTACGGCTAAGCAACAACTGTTGCAGCTAGCACTAGTGCCTGCCTCTGGCGCGCGCACGCTAGTAAAGCAAATGGAGCAATCGGCCGTGATTCCCGAGCCTGACTGGATGGTAGATGATGGGTTTTTGGGTGACTGTTAGAAAATAATTACAGTTAATTTTGATAAGGAAGCTCTGAAAAAAACCTGGCTTCAGAGATAGTACGGTCATCATCAACGCGTTGGTGCCTCAAGCCTGTTGTGTTATTGCGCGTACCTGTAAAGGAGTAAACGAGATAAAGCATGCACTGGAAGTTCGCCAGCAACTTTGCGATTTGCTGGATGGCCGCATCACGCGCACGCCAGATGGTGCGCTTAACCTTGCCACGATGCACCGAGTAAAAGGCCTTGAGTTTGATGCAGTATTCATCGCCTCTGTTAATCGATGACGGTTTCCGCTCGATGTTGTAGTGAGCGCTGCTGCAGATGCCGTTACCCGCCGTCAGCGAGAGAACGAAGTGCAGGCTTTGGTGTAGTCAGCTTAACGCACGCACGTAAGCTGGCGTTTGTGTATGGCTATGGCTATGGGCAGATGAGCGAGTGGTTTAGCCCAGATGTTAAAGCTACAGCGCTGTAGTGAACATTGGCTGAAAAACGGTTCCCTCCGCTAAATGCTGCTCGACATGGGCAGCTTCTAACATTTCTCGCTTTGATGGGTAATGCCGCAATAGCCTCTTGGCTTCCGTGCGGATGTCTTCAGCTAGGTGGTGACTTCGGCTAAGTTCGGTCAGAAATTCATGGGTTTGAATAATGGCGCGAGTGCGCTCGCTTGGGGTAGTCATAACCTTTACTCCTTATGATGAAAAGCCATCACAAGCTTATTATGACGGCTCTTGAAATGCTTGTGATGCTTCGATGTTATGGTGTCAATGAGTGCGCTAGCTGAGGCCGCCAAAAAACGTTTTGCCCAATCCGGCTAAAGCCCCACTGGCTTTTGCTACGAAACGCACGCTGCTGGTTATCTGTCATTGCACTCTGCCCATCTGCATCACGAATGTAGCGAGCCAGTGTCATGGCGGCTGGCTGGCCATAACGCGCACCCGGGGAGGCGCATGTCCAGATATGGCGTAAGGTCATCGCAATATCAGGTTCATGTTGGTCTAAGTAGGCAAGGCCATAGGCACACGCTTCTAGCGTAAACGCATCGTGGCTACAGAGCTTCCACGCCGCGTTGGGCTTGCCTTTCGAGTCGTATGTATACGTCTTACCAATATCGTGCAACAGCCCCGCTACAAAGCACGTTTCCTGCATCAGGCGCTGCATAGCTGGCTCATTTAAGCGCAGCATGGCAACAGCATTATTCGCGACGTTCAGCGAATGCTCTAGCAGCCCACCTGGATAGGCGTGGTGGTAGGTCACGCTGGCGGGTGCATTCAGAAACGCCTCGATACGGTCCTTACGTTCCAATACCCGTGTTAAAAAACTGCGTAAGTGCTCCGATTGCAGAGACTGTACGGTCTTCACTAATTGATCGAAAACCGCTGGTGCGGGGGCGTACACACGTGGTAGCGATTGTAGCGTGTCCAGTGAGTGGACTTCCTCACGGGTCGCCTTGCGGAACTCATCAAGTAGGAATTGGCCCGATAAGCACTTTACTCCTGATGCAGTAACAAAATCCAAATGGCCAATGCGCTCAGGAACGTGTGTCTTTGCTAAATTCAGCATTGCGATACGATCACCTTCGCAGTCGCTTAGCCGAAGCTTTAGAAAAGGCGTTTTTGCATTGTCGAACTCCACCACGCGCCCTGTAAGGCGATAAGTGCCCGTAAAAGTGCGAGACAGGTGTGCTGGAGCTTGTTGATTAGGCCGTTTCATGGCGGTGCTCCTTCTCGGGCTTGGTAGACGTGGCATTGCCTAATAAACGCTCGAAAGCAGAGCCGTCCATACGTGTGGCATTAGGCACATAGCGCGAATAGACCTTAAACAGCATCTCGGTTGAGCTGTGTCCTAACATCCGTGCCACCCACTCTGGATTCTCACCCGAGGCTAGAAACAGCGTCGCGGCAGTATGGCGAGTTTGGTACGGGCGGCGTTTCGTCAGCCCAAGCGACCTCAGCAAGGGATACCACACGCGCTTCGTCACGTTATTGTGATCAAGCGGCTGCCCCAGTTGATTGCTGAACACGTACTGGCTCATACGCCCGGTGGCCGCATACTGCGTTTTTAAGGCGTCGTATACCGGACCAAACATGGGAATTTCACGCTGCGAGCCATCGGTCTTGGTGTATTCGGTCTCGCCGTTAATTAACGTCTCGCGCACTAAGATTTCCCTCTTTGCGAAATCTACATTCTTCCACTTCAATCCATCGACCTCACCGGTACGCATACCAGTAAAAAAGCGCACCGTGTAGTAGTTACGATAGTCGGGGCGCACGTTATCAATGATGCGGTGGACTTCATGGAGCGAGAAGGGCTCGATGTGGGTCTTCTGTAGCTTTAACGGTTTGATATTTTTGTAGGGCGTCTCGAAATCGAATCGCTCGGCGGCCTCATCCAGCACCATGCGCAGAATGGTCATATGGCTGTTGATAGTCTTTGGCGATACTAGCCCTGTGGTGCCTCGTCCCTTGCGCTTGGCCAGCTTGGCGCGAAACCCCATGATGTCGGCCTTGGTGATATCGCCGACGGGCTTTTTACCGAATGCGGGCTTAAGTGAGCTATCCAAGATCGAGTTCACGTTACGTACATGAGAAGAGCGCCACTGGATCTTGCTCTCTTCAAACCACTGCTCGGCAAAGTCGTTGAAGAGTGGTGTGTCCAAAACCGCTGCATCTTGATGCTCAGTGGTGGTAGGCGCTGGCTGGTGGCCTTTCAGTTTCTGTAAATTGCTGCTGTTAGGAAAGAACTCAGCATATTTGAATTCTCCAAGCAGCATTTTTGCTTTCATACGCTGTAACAGTAGCTCCAGCTGTTTACGATTTTTTGCGTTATCGTCAAGCAGGGTCTGCTCACGAAAACGCTGGCCGTCAAACCGAAAGTCGATAAAAAGCTTTTTGCTTTCTTTGCGTGCACGCACCTTACCCATGGCAGACTCCCCCATTAGCCATCGGTATGGCGACTTGTTGTTGGCGAGGTGTCGCTTGCAGCATTTCTTCTTGAATAGCTTCCCAGATATACAGGATTTTCCGACGACCAAAGGGGCGGATGTAATGGGTGCCTTCGATAAGCACGCTGTCTTTGAGTTGCTGGCGGATGGTCCGTGCATCGTATTTGATACGAGAGGCGAGTTCTTCCGTTGTCAGAAAAGTGCAGTCCATGAGACTATCTCCTCATGCGGTGATCATTTGATAATATTTTTAATCGCTCGATTAGAAATATATACAATCAAATGATTATTTCAAGCACTTTTTGATAATTTTTATGATCAATAATAGAGAAGACGATGATTCGGTATCACTTAAAAGAGCTGATTGCTGAGAAGGAATTTGCCGAGCGGCGCAGAATTACGATCGGGGAGATAGCGAAAGAAACGGGCATAAACCGGATGACGTTATCGAAAATTATCAATCACCCCGGTCACAGCACTGTGACAGATAATTTAGATAGGCTTTGCTACTACTTTGATTGTGAGATCGAACAGCTAGTGACTCACATCAAGGAACCTAGTTCAGAACCAGCATCCTAACTCGGTAAGCAGGAAAAGAAGGAGAAGCTGAATAAATTGTTCGGTGCCTGAAGGTCGCCGCTTTTTTCACCTACCAATAGGCATTTTTAAAAAATGGGCACGGTGTAGGCACAATTTGGGCACAGAGCTTTTTGGAAGGGCAGGCAACAAAAAAGGCAGATCAGTAAGTAACTGATCTGCCTTTCAAAATATTGGTAGCGGGGACCGGATTTGAACCGATGACCTTCGGGTTATGAGCCCGACGAGCTACTTGACTGCGCGTCCCCGCAACAACGAGTCTCGTATTCTACGCATTTTTGACGCTAAGTCAACCCCTCATTTAAACCTCTGTATGGTTTGATGTCAACTGCATCATGCTGCAACATTGAGGGAG
>Ga0098052_1001605_pt1 | contig 14043 bp, 31 predicted proteins | sample 15_taG_FD_81591 | JGI IMG/M metagenome (GOLD analysis project Ga0098052, IMG submission 81591) | Marine viral communities from the Subarctic Pacific Ocean - 15_ETSP_OMZ_AT15312 metaG | ecosystem: Environmental > Aquatic > Marine > Oceanic | place: Pacific Ocean | collected 2015-01-18 | reverse complement strand
AGGGGGCATCACCCTATTCGCGCGGGCTCGCATTGGGGGGCTGACCCCCTTCGCTTCACCCTCGCTTGGTGCCTCCGGTAGGGTCCGGTTGGACCCCTGACACGTCAGCACCATGGACCAGAGAGAGACCCTACCCCTTGCGTCAGGTTCCCTTCCCGGTGGAGGGTTGGCCTTGGGCCCTACCCCTGCCAGCTATCGGGCTTGCTGCCCTCGTCAGCTGCACTTGACCCCCGACCCCCGCTCGCTTGCGCTCGCTGCCCCCTACCCCCACGGGCATGGTAGCACGTCCGGTGGTGGCATGCGGTCCAAAGATAAATCGGCCACTACGCCTAAGTGGGGGCACATTTACGACGAATCGCGCAGATAGTGCTTGCACTTTTCTCCATAATCGGTGTAGGATGGGTCATCGGAAACAAACACCGGTACCACACCCACCACGGACACAGCATGCCCATTCACCCTGCCGACTACTCCACACCCGACACCCGAGCCCTAAGGCGAGATCAGTACAGTCTTGCGGACGCCGTACAGATCGGAATTCGTGCAACCGAGGTATTCGGATACGACCACGCTTGTGTGGACATGGGACAAGACGACATCTGGATCGTCTGCGCATGGTACGGCGACGGCGCACCCGACGGCCCCTGACAAACCCCACACCCACCCAAGGATACTGACATGCGCATCATATGCCAGATTGAACCATGCCCCGAATGTGAAGGCTATCCACGCGGCCCCAATGGCGAGTTCTGCCACTGGTGTAGCGGCTCTGGATACTGGACGCCCTGAACCCCACACCCAACCACACCCACCCAAGGATCCTGACATGGTAATCATCACCAACACCCACGAACTAGCAGTGCACAACGCAGCCGCGGACGCGTCGCGTCACCTTAGCCCGGAACGTATCGCCAGAATCAAGGATGAAAACGCACAACGCCTAGCATGGTGGCTGGACCAACCCAAGGACAAGCGTGAGGCATTCCTTGCACACTTCCGAGACCTAGCGGCATGCTACCGTCCAACATGGGGCGGAGCAGCTTGCAACTATTGCGACGCATGCCGCGCACGGTACAGCAACCACACCACACCCACCCAAGGATCCTGACATGCTTAGAGACCACAGCCTACTAGCCACCCTCATTGCCTCTGGAAAGATCCAGATCAACCACAGCACACCATGCACGACGCAAGGTTGTGAGAACCCTCTGCTGAGCCCCATCGCATTCAACCCCACAAGCAAGCTTGACGGGCAGTACCTATGCGATGCCTGCGATGGGTGGGAATGGACCCATCAGACCAAGTGCCCAGCCTAAACACCACACCCACCAAAGGATCCTGACATGCGACCACGTAAAACCACCAGCGTAGAAGACCTGATCGACACCGCGAACCACATGCTAGAGCATAGCACCTGCTCAAGGGAAGCACGGTGCGGGATGATTGCCCTTCTTGAGTCGATGCTCCACGCCACCGGCAATTATCGCGGGTTCTCATACCTAAACGGGTGGCCTTGCAAAGACTCGACGCGTGTGAAGTACCACAAGCGATAACCACACCCAACCACACCCACCAAACCACCACGAGCTCAGGGCACACCTACGCCCTGGCCAGGAGACCACCATGCCCATCAAAAAGAACAAGTGGCGCAAGCCATACCGCCAACATCTAAAGACCATGCTTGGGCTGACACGGGTAGCCGATATTCCCACATCCTTCGTTGTGTGGGCGGGCCTATCCCAGCTTGACGGAACCCCGATTATGGTAGTCGCAAGCTGTGTCCGAGACCCAAGCGGGAATATCAAGACAGGGGACGCGATCCAAGTATCAATCATGCGTCAAGACATGAACCCAATGGATGCATGGAAACAAGGCCTTGACGGCGCTGTCTGCCCCGATGCATGCATTCACCGTAGCAAGCCACGGGGAGGCGATGGCACCTGCTACGTAAACAAAGCGCGCCTTGCGGATGCATGGGCAGGCGCCGTGCGCAGGCTGCAACATGGCCAACCCATGGCAACCACGGAACACCCGGGCGTGATGGGTGGGCGCATGTTTGCGGGTGCCGTGGTCCGCTTTGGAATGGAGGGTGACCCAAGCGCCGTGCCCTTGCATGTGTGGCAAGCCATGGCCAAGCATGCGAAACGATGGATGGGATACACGGCTTCATGGCGCACGCTTGACTCGGCATGGGCTGACCTGTTCATGGCCTCATGCTCCACACCTGCGGACGCGCTACGCGCACGATCCAAGGGATGGCGGGTATTCGCTGCGAGCGCATCACCTGAGCTTGACGCCGGCTTTCAGGATGCAGGCCTGCGGATGTGCCTTGCAGAATCCAACGCCCTCACGTGCGTCACTTGTGGCGGATGCGATGGCACGGCCAAGGGCGCCAAGCGACCCGGCTGGTATCTCTCCCTACATGGTGCAGTAGGCGCAGCCAAGCGCCGGGCATCCTCCTAAACACTCACCCCAACGGGGGCTCACGCCCCCACCACACCACAACCACAGGAAACACCATGAGAGGCACACTTAAAGACCGATATAACTGCTACGTTGATGCCATGATCGACCTAGGCCTGCCCTATGTAGACTTCGACACGTGGCTAAACCGATGACCTACCAGCCACACCCAATGCTAGCCATCGCCTTGGGCGCTGCCCTCGGTTTCATCTTCTGCACTTTGTGATATACACAAACCACAACCACTGTGCTATACTCCCGGTAGACATTCGGCACCATAGCCGGCTGACACTAACCACACCCACCATGACGGGGCGCTTGCCCCTACCACCAAACAAGGACTGAAACCATGAACAAGATCAAGACCATCAACGTCACCTGCCCCAAGTGTGGAGCTCGCCCAACCAGGCCGTGCATGGGCTCACGCATCCCATCGGCCAGCAGCTACGGTGGGGGATGGGGCGGCCCCGGTCCCCTGTCCCGTTCACACACCGAGAGGGTGCAGCATGAGCGGGAATGTGCCCGATGATTGGGGCTGCTACTATCTGAACTGTTCAGAGTGTGGGGCGTGGTACCACGCCTCAGAACACGAGGGATGCAATTGCGACGACGATGATGATGATGGTGATGAAGATGGCGAGTGAATCCGCCATGATGCTGCTGGCCTACATCGCCGTGCTCTATGCCTTCAGTCTGATGGACTGAACCATGCCCCTGTACATCTACAACCAAGAGAGAGAGACCATGTCCAAAGACACAACCACACCCACACCCAAGCGCATGGGGCGACCACCCCTGCCACCATCAGATAGAAAAACCGTGGTCGTGTTCGTCCGCATGTCACCGACAGATGCGGCGAAGCTCGACAAGCGGAGGGGAGACACACCCCGTGCTGAGTGGCTACGCAAGCTGGCGACACTATGAGAGGACCAGAGACCATGACACCGATAGACTTCGCACCCAGCATGGGGCCCGTGCCCATGTCGGCATGGGGTGACCTGAGGCTCACACCAGAGGAGATACTGATGGCCGCACGCAGGCATGGGCTCATGCCATGCAACGCTGCGGGTGAGTGGATCCCCTTCGACTACGTGGTGGATGAGGGGGTGGCTGGGGTATTCCTGGATGTGCCAGCCTCCACCACAGTGTGGTCTGCTGCTGATGCTGGCAGTGGAGAGGGTGACTACTTCTGGATGGATGGGGAGAGCCTGGCTGATGGGCACTATCGGCTCTTCAGTGTGAAGCCACGCCCAGATGGGGATGCGGGGGGCAGCCACAATGACACCGTGTTCACCCCGTGTGAACTCATCGAGCAAGAGAAGGTGCAGGACTGGTGGACCCTGATGGAACGCCTGACCGCAATGGATGACCCGTTCGTTGGGTTCCACCAGGACGGCATGGTCTATCGTGTCTACTGCTGGCTGAACTGATAGAGAGAAGTGCCTGTGGTGGCGTTGCAGCGCCATCCACACGACGGCAGGGGCCAACCGTTTCACGGCGGGATGGACCCAGGGATCCCTTCCTTTCGTGATTGGTGGGGAGGGTTCCCTCACCCTGCCCGTTGTGATATTCTGCAAGTGGTGCTGCTACACCGACCAATCACCCAGAGAGAACCATGACAAAGCGCGAGCTCAACCGAGCCATCCTTGAGGCATGCCTGCCTCCAATCCAGAAGCTGATCCTGTTTGGCTACCTTGAGCACGCAAACAAAGATGGCGTGGCATGGCCGAGCAAGGCCACCCTATGCACGTACACGGGTGCCAAGGTGCGAGCGGTACAGGCCAACCGCATGGCCCTCGTGGATGCTGGGTACCTGCACATGACACAGTGCCTTCCTGGCAAAACACCACGGTATCAACTCACCTTGACCCTAGCAGCAGATGCTCCCCTAGCAGCAGATGCTCCGGGGGGAGCAGCAAATGCCGGGGTGGGGGAGCAGGAGATGCCTGGGGGGGGAGCAGCAGATGCTCCCGAACCCTATAAGAGAACCCTGCCAATAGAAACCTCCCAAGAAACCTTACCCCCCAAGGGGTCTGACATATGGGATGAGATCAACGCACGTCTGGTAGACAAGGGCAGACGGAAGCTGAAGCTGACCACATCCAGGAGACGTGCCCTCAATGCCCGAGTGAAAGAGCACAGCAAAGAGGAGGTGCTCCAAGTCATTGACTGGTGGCTCACCTCAAGGCACCAGCGTGCCGTCTACGTCCGAGAGAACCACACCATTGACACGCTCTTCAGGGCAAAGAACTTCGATGCCTACCTGGACTTCTCGTCTGAGACTGAGTTGACCTACAGCGAGAAGCTTGGTGCTGCGATTGATGAGTATGTCCCTGAGTACGCCAACCTGATGGAGAAACGATGAGCTACCGACAAGAGAATCCCTGCCGCCCTGCCGTGATGTTCTTGGGTGATGTCTTTGGATGGAGCCAAGAGCGGAGCCTGCGTCTTGCTGGTGCATGGCGCACTGAACTCGGTGAGTATGATGCCGAGGAGATCATGGAGGCAGCACGGCGATACGCCCGCACCTCTGAGTACATGCCCAAGCTGGTGAACATGCTGGACCTACTGAAGGACTCCAGATCCCGAGACCTCACACGAGACTCTCCGGGGTGCGATGACTGTGGCCACACTGGCACACGCCACCTGGCATGGCACCGCACCGATGAACATGGCGCGTTCCACGCTGACACCTATGTGTGCTCATGCGACTGCGACAAGGGGAGAGCCCTGAAGTCCCACGTCCCATGGAAGCAGATGCTGACACACTGGCAGCAGAAGCCGAACCACATCGAATGCTGGTATACGGATCAACACACATCCAAGCTTCCACTGGAGGCCCAGGTTGGCCCTGAGCGGGCCCGTGAGCTTCGTGAAGCCGGGGGTAAGCCAAGAGCAGGGTCTTCCCTGGGGGCACTGTTGTCCCCTACCTTTGGAGGGCAGCCATGAGCCCCAACGTGAAAGACCCCACCAAGCCATTGCATGATGAGGTCTACCACACCCACCGGTCAACCAAGAGAGACCGATGGACTGAGCCGCCACCACGCGCTGCTCACTGGGAACCTATCGCTCACATGGGGTGCTCGTCAACTTTGGTGATGACGATTCGGACGTGTGCTTCCTCCCCGACGGCAGCCACCATGGACCGGGCCAGGAGTTCCACCACGAGTGCGTCATCTTCCAAGATGCCCCCCTTCACTAGGGCGTCGAGCGATGCCTTGGCTTCATTGTCCACGTCGGGTCTCTTCGCTCGCCACATGCGGCCATCGGGATCCTTCTTCCGCATCAGATTCTTGGGCCGGGGATGCACGGCGGTCACCGACACGGACACGGGGAAGTCGATGGGCTTGCCCTGGTACACGGCGCGGCACACCCCAGCGGCCAGCTTCTCCCATGCCTGCGTGGCGCGTGGGGTCCAGGCACGAGCTCGCCCGTTGACCACACCAAAGCGTGGCCTGCCCTTGGCAACTGGCTTGCCAGGGATGGTGATGTCAATCAACATCGACAACATCCATCAGCTTCCGCCCCACCTTCCGGGTCATCTCATGGGGGTGAACTTTCAGGTGGGTCTGACGCCAAAGACGCACAGCACGGGTGAGTCTGGGCTCTTTCACACGATAGACGTAGCTGGCAAAGGTTGCCTTGTTAAGTCCAAGGTGCTTGGCCCCCTCCTCCATCGTCAAACATTTCCATTCCAACCATTCTTTGAAGGTCATTGATACTCCCGGTCTATTATTGGCTTGCCTTCCGCAGCTACTCTGGGTAGTATACCCTCACCCCACAAGGAGAACAACATGTCATTCCTCGACACACTGAGGCAACGCAAGCAGATCATCAACCTGCAAGGGCGCGAGTACGTCACCCATGAGGGGCTGCTGGCTCTGGCTGTGGAGCAAGGCCTGACCGGTGTGACCACCACCCTGCTGAGCTACGATGCCGACCGCAACCAGGCCATCGTGCAGGCCACCGCCACTGGTGAGCGTGGAACATACAGCGACATCGGTGACGCCTCCCCCCAGAACGTGGGCAAGATGATCGCCAACGCATGCATCCGAATGGCTAGCACACGAGCAATCTCGCGCAGCCTGCGGCTTTTCTGTGGCATCGGAATGACGGCATACGATGAACTCCCACCGGAGGCCCAGTCCCAGTCCGACTCCGACCCTGAGCCAGTGGTGACAACGCGCAAGCGAGCCGCCCCACGACGGGCTGCTGCCCCATCTGCTGGGGGTGACCACATCCCAGAGGGCTGCCCCAAGTGCGGCAAGGAGATGTGGGACAACCGCGTGGACAAGCGCAACCCAAGGGGCCCCGACTTCAAGTGCAAGGACAAGGCCTGCGGTGAAGCCATCTGGATCGACACATGGCGCCGGGCCAACCCAGCCCCCACCTCCACACCAACCCAGCCACACCACCACCCATCGTGGGACGCTGACAGCAAGTCCTTCTGTGCCACCCTCGGTGAGACATGCGGCACCAGCTATGAGCCCATTGCTGACTGGTGTGAGCGGGAAGGTTGGGGCCGTCCCTCCTCGTGGACCAAGGCTGACCGGGACTCATTCCTGGTGGACCTGGCCAACGGAACGCAGACCCCGCCTGTCGCTCTTGAAGAGATCCCTTTCTAAACCCACACCCACCACAGGAGAGAACAATGAAGTTCACAGATGAAGACCGCGCTGCCATCAAGAAAGCGTGCCACATTCTCAAGAAGCTGGCGGCAATCGCCGTGTCAGACCTGACGCGGGACACCGCACTGAAGCTGAAGGAAGACCTGGAGGAGCTCGACCACTTGGTGTTCGCTGTCTCCGACGCTGTCAATGAGGCCAACCATGCTTCCTGATCTTGCAACACTCGTGAAGAGAAGGCTCGCAGAGCCACGACCCATGACCATCAACGCTGACCCAGCAGCCATGGGGGCAACAGTCCTCCGGCAGCTTGAGCCAAACTCAGCACCCGGTGGGGAGATCGCACTGCGGATGTCCAGCCTGGGCAAGTGTGCCAGGGCTCTGTCATACAAGTACAACGGGGTGCCTGAGAACGGACGCCGCATTGATGGGAGGGCTCGTGCAACCTTCGCCATGGGGGACATGGCTGAGCTACTGCTGACCACCGCACTGGCTGATGCCCTCACCGACGTGGAGGGGTGGAGCCTGGGCGACTACCGGGAGGACGGGCAGGTGGCCATCTCATGGCATGTGGATGGTCACGAGATCAAGGGTCACCCTGATGGGACCATCATTGGGCCGGACGGCACCTATCTGTTGGAGGTGAAGTCAGCCTCCAGCTACGGGTTCTCCACCTGGCAGAAAGCTCTTGAAGAGGGCCGTGAGCCGTGGACCCCCGAGGAGGGGTACTACTTCCAGATCCAAGGGTACATGTACGCCCTCGATGTGGACCGCGCATACATCCTGGTGCTGGGCAAGGACAGCGGAGCCATCATGGGATGGTGGACGCAGCGTGACCCACGCTTCACCACCCTGCTTGAGAAGCACCTGCGGCTGGCGACATCCACCAACCCGGAGACGGTGCCCCGGCTGTTGCCCAGTGGGAAGCCCATCACCCCGGTCTCCAAGCTGTCCAAGAGGACCGGGGCTCCACTCAAGGGGCATGGTGCGCTGCCGTGGAACTGCACATACTGCTCTCACTTCCGCACCTGCTACGGGTCTCGGCTCGAGGAACGGGTAGAGACAGACTATCGAGGGCGGCCAAGCATGAAGTTGTATCTGGGCTGAGAGGGCACAGGGCGCGCAGGGGGGCATGGCGTCACAGATGCCCCACACCACACACCACCAGGAGAATGAGATGTTCACACTAAGCACCGACATTGATCTACCCAAGGGTAGTGCCGAGTTCCGCAAGCTGATGCCTGAGCTTGCATCTTTCCTCCAGGGAGGTGGCGAGATTGTCAGACCGAACCGACGCTACGTGCCTGGGCACATGCACCTGGGCTTGGGAGATGGCACCACGCTGTGCGGACGCCCCGGCGAAGACGCCGATCACCTTATCGAAGGTGTTGAGTACCAAGTCTGCGACAAGTGCGCGCGGAAGGCGTTCCGTGATGCTTGACCAAGTACGCGCAGCCCTTGAGCCCAGCCTCCTCAAGCCCCAGTACCGCAAGCCAGGGGCTCACCCCATGGCAGGCCACTGCTACGTGGCGTCCGAGGCGCTGTACCACCTGCTGGGGGGAAGCTCGTCGGGCTACACGCCCACCAGCCTGCGCGTCGGGGACTCAATCCACTGGTGGCTGACCGGCCCCAAGGGTGAGGTGCTTGACCCCACCGCTGACCAGTTCACTGAGCCTGTGCAGTACGACCAAGGCAGAGGCCGGGGCTTCCTGACCAAGCAACCATCCAGGCGGGCCGCTGTGGTGATCCGGCGAGCGAGAGAGTATGCCAATCTATGAGTACAGATGCGGTGAGTGTCAACTCACCACTGAGCACCTGCGGTCACTGGCTGACAGGGACAGGGCAGTGAGGTGTCCAAGCTGTGATGAGCCAACCAAGCGGGCCATCAGCCGAACCAGCTTCGCTCTCAAGGGTGGCGGCTGGTACGCAGATGGCTACCAGAAGAAGCAGGGCTAACAGCCCACCGCAGCACACAGGCGGGCCAGCATAATCTGCTGCTCATCGAGCTTGTCAGAGTTCCGCTCTACCATGTCCTCGATGTTCCCCAGATTCTCCATCGCCACGGGGTGGCCAGGCTCTGCCTGATGGTGGGCCATTGCCTTCACAGACTCGCCCATGTCACGCACCTCATAGATGGTTCCACCAGCCGCAGCAGCCAAGACCAGAACAGGCCACATCTTCCCGATTGATGCTGCGAGCAAGTCAGTCGACATCGAGAGAATCCTCTTCCACGACAGGTGGGGGCTCAACAGGCTCAACAGGCTCTACGGGCTCAACCGTTTCAGGAACACCCTCCTCTGCCTCCTCCAGCAGCTCAAGGATCTCTTGGAGATTCTCGTTAATCTGCTTGGCTTCTTCCACGGACTCAGGGGTGTCTCCAGCCAGGGCTGCACTGATCATCAGAGCTGTGAGCATGGTGGATCCTACTGGCGGGGGTGGACGCGTTCGATTGTGGACAGGATCTTGTCGGATACAGCGCTCATCTCAGCGACTTCACGCTTGAGCAATGCAATCTCTGTCTTCGTTTCTTGGACGAAAGTAAGCCCCCCAAGAACACCAGCAGCCAAGATACCGGTGATCAGCTTGTGGACTGTCTCCATCATCGCAGATGCTTCCTTAGCCATGGTTCCCTCTCATTGTATCAGACTGACTGCGTAGGCCCCGGCGATGCAGGTTCCCACACCCCCGATAACGCCGATGACCAGCGGGACGTAGGGCTGTTGCCAAAAAGGTACGGGCGCGTTTGCTTCAACCAGCGCATCCTTGTACCATTCGATCTGCCACTCAAGGTGGGCCACGTCAACCACGTACCTGTCATTCACGGCGTTCGCCCACGCTTCTGTGGCTAGCAGGTCTTGCATCTCCGAAATCGGGAGCGCAACCGCACTGCACCTCGCGACACGACTGTCAAACTGTAGGTCAGCAGGTACAAGCTCACCACGCTCAATGCCAATGGCCTCTTCACACTCTCCCTCCACAGGCTCTGGAGGCCCCGGTCTGGCGATAGGCTCCAAGCCATGCGCAGAAGATAAGGCGAGTAGCAGCAGGGCGGCATTCACTTCCGGCTCCGACCCTTCGCCTTGCTCGCCAAGTCCTTGGCCTTCGTTGTCTTCTTGATGACCTTGACCTCTTTGGCCAGGGCCTTCTCAATCACCACACGGGCTGCCTTCACCCCATCATCATCAGGGGCCTGCGGCACCTTCTTGGATGTCGAAGACTTCCCATCATCTCGTCCGTATATGTATGCAAAGACGATGGCCACGATGGGGCCCAGGGCAGCGAGTGCAGATGGAAGCCAATCAGGCATTGCCACTCTTCAGTGCGCCCATCATCTTGGGGGCTGCCTCACCAGCGATGAACGCCAGCGACAGGTACAACCACACCTCGGCATCGACGCGACCCACCAGGAGCAGGCCTGTGCCAGTACCCCAGCAGAGCAGACGCCGGTACGAGACCCGGCTGGTGGCTGAGAAGAATGTGTCGAATGCTTTTGTGATCATGTCACCCTCGTGTGTCTGTTGATCTTGTCCCGGGTCATCGCTTGCTGTGACTTGGGTTCCTATCCAACCTTCGCAACAATAGAGATGCGGATGTTGGCGCCGGGGGCTCCAGCGTTGTTGTCTGCCGCTGTCGCAACAGCAGCAAAAGACAAACCAGTGGCAAACTGAATCCCACCAGGGAACGTCACAATGTTCCTGAAGTTGTCGACAACCTCGAACACGAAGTCTGGGATCGTGACCCCGACTTCTGGGCTCAGGTGGTCCCAGAACTTGACGTACTTTATTCCGCCTGTGCTGTCGTTGTGCATCTCCATCGAGTACACAGTGCAGGGGCCACCACAAATGTTGTTGTTCGCTGTTTGAATCACGTCTTCCATGCGGAAAGCAAACTGCGTGAGTTGGTCGTTTGTATAGGTTCTAGTCAAAGGCATTGTTCGTCCCTCAGGTTGCGACCACGATCACGCGGGTGTTGTTGGTTGGCGCGGTTGTTCCGGCTGTTCCCGGCTCCTGCACGCAAGCAAAGGTGCAAGCATTGCCAAGCGTTGGGCCGACCGGCCAGAACAGCGTAAACGTGGAAGACGCCTGTACCTTCAAAAGAATGGCAGGGAGAGTTGTGCCAACGGTCGGGGTCGCATGGTTGTATATCTTCAGGTATGTGGCGTGGCTGTTGAGCGAGTTGTCAACGTAGACCGAGTAAACCACCGTAGAACTACCCTTGACGAGCGAATAGGTAGCGTTTGCAGCCGATTGGTCTACGAGAAAGCTTGCCAGATTGCCGGCGACTGTTCCGCGTGAAAGCATTAGACTCTCCTGTATCCGTTGGTTTTGTCCCAGGTCATAGCCTGTCTGGACTTAGATTCTTTACGCCATGGCTCACCAAGGCTCATGTGGATCCACGTTGGCTCACCGTTCCTGATGCCCTCAAGGATGAGCTGACCATAGGGCAACCCACTCTCCAGGCGCACCCAATCAAACACCCGCTCAAGGGGTACGTCAAGGACATGGAAGTCCGCCGCCTCTCCCTTGACATGCTGTGAGTACACGCTGCCACCCACTGCCTCGTTGAGGGCCTGGCATCGAAAGCCAGAGTGAACAAAGACTGGTGACCTGAAGCGATCCCTGACTGCCTGTAGCATCTCAGCCAAAGCAGTCAGCTCTTCCATGTGGTCAAGCCCGAGCTCAGCGTTCACATCCAAGAGTTCTCGGTGCGATGTTCGCACCAACTCATAGAATGAGAAGTTTGGCGCAAGCTGTGTCACGCCACCAAGACCCATGGGTTTGACTTGCCTTCAGCAGCAGCCACCAGGGCATCCCGGTCCATGCTGGAGAAGAGTGCATACATCCCACAGACACCAAGGCAGACAGAGGTTGTATCCTCCACCCACTGTGGTTCATCTGGGTACACGGCGTTCAGAGCCTGTGTGGTAGGGGCCAGCAGCAAAGCCGTCTCTCCATCCACATAGGGCAGCTTGGCCCCAGCAATGGCAGCGATAGCCCCAGCTGTGGCCATCTCTTTGTCCAGATCCTCGGCCAGCGTGTAGGTCGAGCGTCGGTCAGGCGTCAGGATCACGCAGTGTCCCGAGTCATCGTCATCGTGCTTGCACACACCAAACAGGACACCGTCTTCGTCTTCGCACATGACGATGGTGTTTGTCATGAAAGCGAGGGCTTGTGCTTCAGTCATCAGATCCCCCAGTCCAGTTCGTCTTTTTCGGTGCTGGCCATGTAATATGGTTTGAAGATGATGGAGCTGTCGCTATTTGAGTTTCCCGTCCGGCCTACCTGTAAGAATATCTTGAGATCGCCAACGGGCTGCATAGCCGAAGCGGCGTAGGATACTGCCAACTTCGCCGCGCCCCCGGTCGGGCTTGGCCTATAGATCGAGGTCTGCACGTTCATGATGGTGCTGGAGTTCTTCGTGATCTCGATGATCGCGATGGTGCATGCGCCATTAGCCGCCGAGACAGCACTCGATACAGTCGGACTGGAGCCTCCCGCATCTATACCATACCGAATATCGGGCACGATCTTGCCGCTGGACTCGACAGAGTCATTGCTGAAACCGCCGACTGCCGCCCATCGGCTGGGGTCCCACATCGCCGAGTTCCCAACATCAGCGAGTCCGAGCACGACCATGTCATTTTTATTGGGGACGGTGAAGTCGATCAGCTCAAGCTTCAAGATGATCTTGTTGGACTTGTTGAAGGTCATATTGTCGGGGAGATCCCAGAACCAGTAAGAGCCCCACCCCATGGCCGAGCTTACCTTGTAGCCGCCTGCGGGGGTATTGCTGGTGTACTGGTCGTTGTCCAGTTCCACCTCCCACTGGGTGCCGTTATCGCTGCTGGAGATGACCTTGTTGTACCAGTTGTTTTGGGCGTCTTGATGCTGAGCTGCCCAGTAGGTCGCATCTGCCTTGGCCAGATACTGCCAGCCACGCTTGAAACCTTGGTCTGGGGCGGCACCGCCACCGCCACCACCACCAGCACCTGGGAATGTTGGAAACTGAAGAGCCATCAGATTGCCGGCTCGATGAAGAGTTCTATGGAGATGGCGTTGTCGGCAGCCGCATCAGGCTTTGGGCGGATGAACAACTTGCTGCCCGACGAGAAGGGGATGGGCTCAGTTGGAACCTCATCAATGTGAATGCCGGACGATGCGGCCACCAGCAGAATCTGGGCGAGCGTACCCTCTGGGTTTGTCGCAGTGCCAACCACAGGTTGGATGTGTGCCGCGCTACCAGCAGTCTTCACTGCGTGGATGCGGGTGATGTATCCCTTTTCGGGGACGCCAGAGATGATGGCCTCTGCGTTTGCGTCAGCGCCCGTAAAGGACACTGTGTAGCGGGAAATAGGTGGTCGGATATTAGACATTGGGGTCTCCTTGACATTGCAAGAGTATCATGGTTTATCGTGCCCGCAGGCGGGACAGCTCACGGTAGACGTTCTCGAGGGCTCTGTTCTGCCTGGCGATGTCGTCAGGGATTGCGAGTGGTGTCGAAACATTGCCGGCAACCATAGCCCACGATCCATCTCCGAGGCGCTTGGGTTTGGCGTCTTCCGGGTGCAGACCCGCAGCAATGGAGATCTTCGCCGCGTCCTCGATGTTGCGCTTTAGGCCCATCATGTTCGCAAGGGCCATCCACGCCAGGAACCGCTCCTCGTCTTGTTTGCCGTGGAACTTCCACTGCATTCCACCAACCTCAACCTTTCCTGGTCTCCGGTCTTTGCCGACAGCAGGAACAATGCCGAGCTCTGTGCGGAATGAGTCCCACATCCCAGACTGGTGCGCGGCCAGGAGAATGTGGTCTGGGACTATGCGGCCCTCTGCCCCCCGTTCGTGCCAGCCTGAGAGGGCTGTGAAGATGTCGAACCATGGGTTGTAGAGGCGTTCGCTCGCTGCGGCCTTCGCACCCTTGATGAGCCCAACCGGGGTGGGGTTGTTCATGATGTAGT
>Ga0098052_1001602_pt1 | contig 14046 bp, 6 predicted proteins | sample 15_taG_FD_81591 | JGI IMG/M metagenome (GOLD analysis project Ga0098052, IMG submission 81591) | Marine viral communities from the Subarctic Pacific Ocean - 15_ETSP_OMZ_AT15312 metaG | ecosystem: Environmental > Aquatic > Marine > Oceanic | place: Pacific Ocean | collected 2015-01-18 | reverse complement strand
ACTCGGAATTTAAAAGTCTCATTCTGTTCTTGCCAACTTTTCAATTCAGGATCATAAAATGCAAATTTAAGCGCATAAGCATACCCGGGCTCCAACAGTTTCATATCAAAATCAAAGTAGTTACCAGAGACATCGTACGAGAGCCCCGTTGCGAAATCCGACCCAGTATAGTAGGGTACGACGTTAAGGGCGTCCAGCACTCGGTATACACGATAAGATGCACTTACTATAGAAGTGGTGGGCGGATCGGCGTTGGCCTTGGTGTAAATGGTTGGACTCCAATTCTTATTGCGAATATATAAATTCATGCGCGCAGTTTGTGTTGGAAGATAGGAATTCTGTAAGTTAGTAATATTACAGTAATAGACGGGCTCTCGGGTGTTTGTGTGCCCTCCCAAAGTCTTTGGTCGCAAAGAAGCTGTTACTAACTGTGTAGAGCCATCGGCTGGGGTGTTGGCGCCATCATGCCAAACGTCAAAGATAACCTGAAGAGGCGTGCTGGCTGCTGTGATAGCCACCGAACACGAATAAATGCCCGTGGAGGCTCTACTAGCCGTGACAGCATACTTGCCCCCTGGGCCGGCGCCGGGATAGTAGAGGAGCACTGTGGAGCCCGTAGCAGTAGAGTTATCCGACGAGCCGGAATAAAAGCTTACAAGCAGTTGATGGTCAGTGAGTCCGGGAATGTCAACCAAACGTCCGCGCACATAGTTATAAAGAAATAGGGTATTCAAGTTTTCACCTGACGGAGCCAATGAACTACTATAGTAGAAACTAGCTCGATCATCGCGCTTGATGGAATTCCAGCGCGCTTCAATTACGGGGCGCTTAAAGAAATATTGGCTTCCGCGAGCAAAGAAACGCTTAGTATAGTAAGACTTGCGGGCGCCTTGGATGTTGCGCAGGACGCTGCCTGAATTAGATATACCATTCGAGCTAGAGTAGTAGCCCTCGTAGCTAGCAGAAAGGTGTACACCAACTCCATAATTGGGAAACCCGCCCCCCGAGGCGCCCTTGATCCACTGCTCGACGAGACCGGTAACATCAACCTCTAAGTCTCCCAGACCAGAGGCAAAGCTCTGGCTATAGATGAATTGAGAATCTCCGGCAGAGCCCGTTTTATAGGATCCTCCGGGGGCTGTTCCGCCGGCAATTGATTGCCATTTAGAAACTCCAGCAGAGCTAGAACCAGCGTTGATCCAGTTGGCGCCCGGGCCATTCCTAGTAAGGTCGCGGTAGTTCTCTAAATCTAATCCGTCTCCCTCTTGCCACGACTGTGAGACCGGGAACACCATAAGCTTATAGTTTTCAGCTACTGTCTTCGATGTTTTTGCATTGTATAATCGCAAATAAAAACTAACACTTCCAGAAGCAGGTATTTTGCCCGATGAGCGTTCTGACGACATCTTTGATACCGGAAACTGTACTAAGAGTCGGGATAATTCTTGTGATGCTGTAGTGGCGGAGCTTGATACTTGTTGGCGGCCATAAATGGAGAATACCTCCATAACATCTGCTTTGCCCATGTTAGAGCCGGTGCCTCTTGTTTTTAAATCTGCTTGGTAAGCACTAACAATGGTGGTGTCCGCGCTAGCTGTGTATCTACGTATTGCCATTATCTGACCTTTCCTTCTATATCAGTTAGAGGGAATTTTATTTCTACAACTGCATTCTTAGGCACAACTAAATAACTTCCATCTGGGGATAGGTTTTGATTGATGTCTATAGAAACGCTTGAATAGTCCGGGCCCGTTTTATTGATAAGCTTAACTTTTATAACGTCCAAAACACCATCTACCTTTTTTAATTCACTATAAACGTCACTAATATAAAACGGCTCCCCGATATAGTAACATGAGTCATATTTCTCTTTTAGGCTAGCCACGCAGCGCTGCACTATAGTATATTTGTTCGCCCCACTAGTGGGTTTAACTACGAACTGGACCCCTAAATTAATAATGTAGGGGTCTAAAATATCAATTGTATCATTAATCATTCTATACTGATTAAGCCATGTTTTTAAGTTATTTTTAATAGTCGAATTAGTCTGTATCAGTTTATTAGATTGATCTTCCGATATTACATACATATTTAAGTTTCTTTTGGCTGAGGATGCGTCTCTTTGAACTGAACATCTTTTTATGGAACCGAATTTTCCGGGCATCCTGTATGCAACATTTTCATAGTCTGCTTGTGTAACAGCTCTATTTTGTGTGGGGAAAGTATCATAAATTCTTTGTTTAAGCTCATTAGTGTTCGGAGTTCTCACGTCACCCGCGATAGGGGACTCGTTTGAGACTTCAATAGAATTTATAACATTATTTATTTTAGTAGGTGTCAATAGTCTACGATTGGTAAACTCAACTCTTGGATCTGCCACAACATTAAGCTGCCCCGTGGCCACATTAGCATTAGTTGGATTTGTAACTCGATAGGTTATAGTCAGCGTAGTGTTGCTTGGTACTATGCCAAAGCTTTGATTTTTTGAAAGCTGGGTGGGATCAAATGTTGTATCAGTCACATAATCTTTCCCAAAGACATCCATTGCAACCTGCTGTGGGTCTGCTACGACATCTGATTGTCCCGATTCACCACTACCAAATTGTATAAATGTGTTGTTGCGCTCATGAACTACAACAAATTTTCGTGATACCAAATAGGGTTTTAAAATAGATGGAACATTGTCATTTTTAAAGTTGGAGTTTCCCACTTCTTTATAGACCATATCTTGAGCTAAATAATCAACCTCATAATATTCATTACCCTCAGAGTCATGAATTGATATGATTTCAGAAATATTTGGTGTAGTTAATTGAACTCTTTTAAATTTTTCATAAACCCCAATTGCTACATTTTCGGATCCATAAAATCCAGAGACCACCGAACCATAGGCTTTTATAGCGAATGACGTGGGGGCGCCAGTTGCTTGATCGGTGCGCGCAATAACAATCGGATTTTTACTGGCTGCAAAATCTATATTTTCTGTGAGTACAAAGCTTTGCCCATTTTGAGAAGTGAATCGGGTTCCTCGGCGAAGGAGGGGCAGATAGTTTCTATCTGGACCAAGAGCCACTGCTGAGGCGGGGACCATAGCGAAAAGGGCAACTGTACCGAAAGTAGATGGGCGGCCAGTATATTTATATCCCAGAATTCGACCATGGCGAACAACATTATTAAACTGGTATGCTGTATCTAGAAAGGACTCGTTAACATTATAATCCAAGTAGAACGATAGCTGATCTCCAACGTAGGCAACAGCATCTATCATTAGTGATCCAAAAGATGCCTCACTAAAATCTTGGAAGGATTCGGGATAAAACCTCTCTGCAATCTGCAGCAAATCTGCTCGAATGGATTCAAATTCTCTATGTGTGTAGTCTATAGGGACTATCTTTTTTTGATTGTTTGGCATAAAAAAACCTCACTTTAAATAGTAATCTGTAACAAATCGGCGGTACCTATATTCGGGATTGTGTACTTGATCGCGATACCTAGTCTATTAGAATCGATCATAGACTGATCAAATGCAATACCAATAATAGTTATTACCGGTAAAAATTGTTTTACTTGTTGTCTTATCGCGTTGTCAATCTCAGCTATCGTGCCCGAATGAAAATTCTGGAACAGGAAGTTCCTAACCCCTACTCCAAAATCAGGCTCCATTATGCGCTCACCAGGATTTGTCAAAATCAGCATTTTTAAATTTTGCCTGACAAGGGGTCCAATATTCTTAACCATCACAAAGCCATCGCTACTTGATCTACGAAGTGGAAGTGCTACACCAAAAGAAGCCATTATTTAGTCCTCATAATAAATATGTGCCTAATTAACTTTTCGAGCACAATTTACCATCCGCGTTGTAAGGGCTAGAGCGAAGTCTCCCACGTTGCCACCACGGCAACATTCCGCCGCCAGGTACCGGAATTAATGCTCCTCGCAAGTTTTTAATGAATATAGCCCCTGGGGAGGTCGATGAATCATAGTCTCCAGGCTTAAAGTCACGGCTATAATAATATGTCCGGAATTGTCTTTTCAACCTGCTGTTAGAGTTTCTTAATAGTTTTCTGTCCCAGCTATCCCATTCTGTTACAAACCACGCATCAAAATTAAACCAGCCGGGCTGGCGATCATCATAGTGTTCCCACCCTTCATTTCCGGACATCTCATAATCTTTAACCCACTTAACAGTAACCTCGATTGGATCGTCAGAGCCAAACAAAAAGTCCATGAATCGAGAGCCGCCGGCACTATTAACCGGGTACTCTTCATATTTCCGACCATATTTAATATAGGCATTTCGTCCGGGTTTTGATCGGGCGCCCCAAGAGCGACCATCGCCGCCAGCATAAGATATCGTGTTATAAGAACTGTTTTCCCAGCCCGGGCTGACACCATCAATTGATCTGTCTCCGGGAGCCACTCCATCCTTTTCGGAAGTGGAGTGGTTGATGGGGATCCACTCTTTCTTCTTACTTCCATCACGCAAGAAAGCATTTAAGAACTTGCCCATCGCGTCGGCAACACCTTCAATTTTCTTATTGTCACCAGAACTCACAGGAGTAAATTGGCAGAAGTCGCCCTTACCAACGGTCACCTCTCCAATCGCCGAGAGGAAACCCATATCATTGTAGATAGCTAAAGTACTTAGCACCTTTGGGAGAGGGAAGATATAGCGCATCATTAGCTTGTAAACTGGGTCATCTTTAAGCATATAGATTAAGCACCATAATATTTTAGAGTTCGCGTCAAATGGTTGAAACTCACCAATTGGCAGATCCAACGCGTCGACTTCTACACTTGTTATGGGCACCTTTGTGCTTCCGCTTACATAATAAAATTGAATACCATAGCGAACACCCATCTGGCCAGTAATTCCTATTGGTCTTCCGCCGCCTTCTTCAGCACTCTTCATGGGGGCGCCGGAATAAATCACCTCCATGGTGCCAGGATATATTTGCGAAAGCAAAAGTTTCGCATCATTTTGTTGAATTAAGCTTTTCGCATCATTATAGTGCATTTTTTGCCCATCGACACTCACATATTTCTCTATTGCAAATCGATGTGTTCCTGACTCCACTGTGGCTTCTCCTAGTCCAGCGACATCGCCAAATGGTATCACGTCTCCACCAACAGTCGTGGAAAAATATTTGATAGGCTTATCGCTCCCATCGCCGGCTGAATCAGGATCAGGCGGATCTGAATCATCTATCTCAGTGCGAACCATACCATTTGAATCGGCGGAAGGATCACTTGGATCATGATATCCCGGGACTCTTTCTGTTGAGAATGGCGTCGTTGTGCCCACACTTATAAGCTTTGATACAGGAATTAGCTGATCATGTGGCGTATCACTATGGTATTCTCCAGCCATATATACAATATCGCCCGCTTCATCAAAGTGAGCGTGGTAATACCCTACGTAATCATCGCCAAGTTCAGTATTCGCTTCTTCATCATTTTTTACCCCAATGACAAAATTTTGACCCTTAGTGTAATATGGCCCGGGCCAAGATCTCCCCTCACCAAGAGGGTCCGGATCTTCGGGTGTAGGCATGCCCACAGCTTCTTCGACTACTTCTGGTGAGTATACATGCAAGTAAGAGCCCGCAGTCATTCCAGAGCCAATTTCAAGCGGATTTCCCTCGCCATAGGCGGCGCCGCCGTCAGTCAGCGGCATTAAGGTCCACCAGTCTAAATCCCAAATCTTTGTTTTAAAACCAGCCTTGCCTAAATTCTTGTTTAGTTTTTCTCCCATTTCTATAAGCTGCTTGTTTACCAGCTCTTTCAAAACTAATTTGGCATCCTCTTCAGTCGCTCTAATGAATTCTAAATTTTTGCTCATTCTATAACTAGCTAATGATTCAATCGTGCCTGCATCGCCAGTCTCTCGGGCTGCCCATAAATCGCTCCACCATGGATAATTATAGGTTTCTTGTCCGTTGTTTAATCTCTGTAGGGCTCTCAAGACACTGGGTGGGGGATCGAGGATCTCTTCTGCGTCTAGCAGCCAGCCATAATATTGCACACTCATTTCTAAGAACGCATACCAGAATTCTTCATCTTTGAATGTATTGAAATACTCCCAAAATGCTGGCTGAGCATCCTTAAATCCTTCTTCCATCTGTTCCACAATATAAGCCGAATATATAGAGCTATAGTTTTCTGGGAACTTGGGAGTAACCAGAGAAAATGTTGGTATAGCCTTGAGAAAGTGAGTACTGGCGTAGATTCTAACTGCGGCCTCAATTACTCCTTGTAGTCCTGCTTTCGCTGTGCGAGAAAGTATTCTATTGTAAGGCAATTCAAACGCACAATCCTCATCCTGTTTAAGTCTCGGATCTTCAGGAATTTTCGGATATCGCTCTTGAACCTTGTCTGAGATTTCTCCAAAATCAACCAACTCTGTCAGGGCTGGTTTACAAGGAGCCATCTCTGGGAACCATACGTCTACAAGTCCCATCCAACCATTATATTGAAGTGGCTTGATATGTAGCGGTGGTTTGGTATGAGACCCTCCAAATTGTGCCGGATTGAGGTAAATAACCCGCGCATTGTCCCCATTAACATATTGATCGCGGCTAACACCCAAGATCATATCATCATCTTCTGGTACTCGCCACTCGTACTCGGTGGGGTTTCCCATATCATCCCAGTCGGTAGCCTCTCTTACAATCGCTGCAGCTGCATACAGATAGCCCGACATGTCTTTGCCGGTATGGTCAACATATCCCGAATTTTTGGGAAGAACGTAATTAAGGTCACTCTTTTGTAGAGTGTCGTATTTGGCTCCATATTGCCAACCCTGTTCATTGCGTCCTATCAATCCGGCAAATTTCTCAAAAAATTCTTGCATAATCGAATCATAGGCAGATTTATCTGTCTCTTCTCCAATTAACTCAGCAAGTACTTGCACTTGAGGGATAATAGTGTCACTACGATGTCCAGTAAAGAATTCCTTACTTTTCGGAAAGTCATCCCATTTTAATACTTTTGTAGACTTGTTGTTTGGTATCGGTCCTGTGTCATCCATCTCAAAACCATCCAATCCATCGTCTACTGACGAGAACTCAAACCTTCTTGACTTTACAACTGCAACTCCATTTCCTGAATTTCTGGCTGTCGCTGTCGTTGGGCGCCACAGGAGCGAGAAGGGCAGTGTAATAAGGTTTATGGCTGCTTGCAAAAGTCCGCCTAAAAGTGGGACGTTTTCAATCCAGTTCGGCAGGTCAATTAACTCACCTTTTGTAAATTGTTCCATCATGTTACCAGCCAATGGTGATTCAACTTCTGATTCAACATTTACGTATTCGGTAACTTTTACTCGTGTGGCATCTTCAAACCTATTGGCCATAATGCCTGTATCTTTATAACCATCAAATATCCTACCGTCCTTATCCACGAGCTTACCTTCGACATCTTCTTGGGGATCTTTAGTTCGATATTTTGGCTCTTGAATTTCAGCAATGTCTGACATATATAGTTGAACATTAAAACCATAGCTCCACTGGCTCCCAGCCATACCACCGAAGACTCCTCCTCCATCAGGATAGTTTCCGCTTTTCATTCCAATATTGGTACCAAGACCACACCCATCACGCATGCCGGCCGCATTATCATGATAGAGCAGATTTATATCGCCTCCCATGTCGACGTATTTTAAACCGCCTTCGCCGCGGCGGGAGAAGTCTCCCTTTCGAGCGCGGCGAGTAATTCTAACTTTCTCATTAGCAAAATCCACGCTCATAGGAGAGTTGTAGCCAAAATCGGGTAGCGTAAGTAGGTCTACTCCCTGTCCCCAAAACATATTAAAGTCTAATTCATCCCAATCTACTGTAATCCGGCGATCAGGTCTATAACCATTGTGTGAGTTGAATGTGAAGTGTGTCTTAAGGTCAGTTCCGCCATCTCCCGGCGCCGTACTCTGATGCTGATACGCATTCCGGCGGTTAGGTTGATCGCCCGCATTCTGGAATTGTCGCATCATCCACTCTCCCACATATACTGGGAATTGACCCTCTTGACTAGAGAATCCAGCGTTACCTTGGAAAAGTGAGAAAAACCCAGAAGAAGCCTCTCCGCCGTTTGGAACGTTTGTGGCAAAGTTAACATAAGATTTGCTGTTCTTAGCTTTTCTGTGGTGTGCCGTCAGTGGATTACCCATAGTATCACTCATGGCCATGTTCATCAGTCCCCAGGAACTGTCGCCTGTTAAGAAGCCACCGTTGCCCATCATATCTTTAGAGTAAGAGATTCTCAACTGTTCCATTGCCATTGACGTGGAATGTCCATGTATTGCAATCTGCTGTGGCGACTCATATGGGAATAACCCGTCGTCACATCCGGGCTCAGATACCATATGAGGCATGCCGCCGGGTCCGCCGGGGCGTAAGTAATCCTGCATACCATTTTGCATTAGGCTGGTGATGTCTCCGAGATCTTGTACAAACCCGTTCTTCATTTCATCGTAAAGAACGTCGCATTGTTCTTTGGTTGCTCTCCCTTCGAGAAGCTGGCAACGTAGATTCTTAAAATTATCTAATTGTTCTGGGCTAGCACAAAGAGATGGGTTAGCCGGCATTTCATCTCCCTCTGGAAGTTCATCGATCATATCTTCCAACGATGCTCGGAACCCAAGAGGCATTAAGCTACCCATATTTTTCATCATTTGACCAATTGAATTTTTATTAGGAAGAGCATCTCTATATTGCGGATATTCAAACTCAATCAACTGATCAACGACTTCTAAAAATTCTTGTGGAGGGCTCCCGAGAAAAGCCTGTCCTAGTTCTTTTCGAGTAACTGTGGCTGATAGATCTTCTGTAAAACTCATAACACTTGCGCGATCGGCAAATGCCTGTCCGCCTACCCCTAGAGATGACATCATATCAATAATCGTATCTTCCACCTGTTGGGCGTCTGCTTCTGGTCCACAAATTGATTCCTGGATAACATCCGAGAAAGTAGTTCGTCCGGAAAGGACCGCTGGTAGTGATTTCAATATATCTCCCACCATTCCAATGGCAGCACAAATAGCATCCCCCAACATCTCGCATAGTTTAACGAAAATCTTAATTAGCATCGCCATAATAGCCTGCTGTACAGCCCACTTGATCGCCTCCCAAAGTGCGGCTAGTATATCTTTAAGCTTGGGTACCCATTTAAAAGGATTTTCCATCCGAGGAGCACGTATGTCCGTAACATTTCGACAGAAGGGGAGAGAAATGCTCTTAATCCAACTCATAAAGCTCGGATTAAATAAAGGTGGAGTTGGACAATCCATTGCAATAATCAAGTGTGCAATTAGCTGGGCGCCCGGAAACTTATTCATCTCATCCATAAGCTCCAATAAATCACCTTCGTATATTTCTAAGAAAGCTTCTATATACACGGAAAGCATGGTTTCGGGCGCGGCTTCAGCTTGTGCTGTATTCACATCATATTCCATGGCCAAAGTACGAGTCGTTTCGCCCTGTCTTGAACCAGCGGACTGATTGTAAGAGGCTGACGCACCTGATGAGGGGGACATATTATCGCCCGGGCCGTCTCTAACACTTGAGCGCTCTTCGTTGATTACCTCTGGTTTCTCCCAGGGTCTATTTGGGGTACCAAGCGTAATAAGCTCACCTGACTCCATCTTCTTTTTAACCAGTCGATCAAGCTTGTCTTGCTTATCGGTGGAAATGCCGGCAAAGAGTTGTCCAAAATTTTCAATAGACATTGCTTCAAGTGCAGACTTAAGAATACTGTTCATCGCTTCTTCAAGTGTCAACCCACCCAACAGGCACTCGATTGCTTGCATCATCATGTCAAACAATCCACACATCTTGATTTTTTCCCAACCTTCAGAGTACATTTTATCCATAGCTTTTTGAGCAGATTGAAGCCCAGTAGCATTTGCTAACATTCGAGCACACATTCTAACGAATACCTGATCATCCTGATTTAGCTTCTTATAAGCTTGCATCTGGGCCATGGCCATGATGTTGCCCTTTTCGTTGGAGTTCGGATCAAGAATGAGCCCCATCTTAACTTCGTCGTCTCGGGTCTCTTCCATGTTATAGCGGCATATGTTTTTATTAAACTTATATGCAATAGCATCTCCGATTCCAAAAAGATCGTCCATAAGGTCTTCGCCAAGTTCTTTAAATTCTTCTTCGAGAGCATCTTGTACACAACTCATAGGAGTCATTGCTTGGTTATCATCTTCAGTTTTAAAGCTAGCCTTAACTTTTGGATATGTAAATTTTTCAATAAACTCGGCCCATGGAAGAGGCTTGCGAGCGGTTAAAGACGCTTCCATTTCCCAGAGTTGAGTAAAATAAGCTACTGCAGTTTTATCTTTCCAGGCGCCTTTCGCACGGAGGCCGGCCAGTCTTTTCTTGTTAAATCTAATTGGACGGTTAGCACCACACTCTGCAGTCCAAATATGCAATTTTTTAAGTTCGTAATTCTTAAAAACAAATTTCATTTTTGTAATATCATCAAGCCAGAAACTAAATATACTGCCAACTCCTGGTATATTATAACCTCTCGCATTCATAAACGATTCAAGATCGTCCATCAGGTCCGACATCGTGCTACTTGTAAATATGGCGGGATCCCCATAGTTTTCTAAATTGAAAAGCCTACCGAGGGCGGCGCCGCCGGACGCGTCATCTGGATAGAAAATATCGTCGTTAAACTCCATGTCAGGAGGAGGATTATCGCCTACGAAAAATATGTTACCATCTTCTAGAGATCGATAAACCTTAAGATACTGTCCGTATAGCCATAAAGCCTTTCGGACCCGGATATTTTTATACGTCATTTGGGCCGCGTCATATACTACCTCTATACGTCCTGGCTCTTGGGGATCGTCTGGCTCTTCTTCCTCATTGTCCATGCTTCGGGCTGGGAGATTATATATTACGTCATGTGGTACCCGGAAAAGTAATTTAAGACGAGAGCCTTGGCGCACCCCCAGATGAAATTTGGAGTGTTGAATTGCTTCCATGACTTTTGCCAGACTATCGGGTGTGTCATCCTTCATAAAGCCATCTAAAATAGCCAACGCTGCATCAACTTCATGTTCTTCATATCTCAGCTTCAGTGCAGCTGACTCGGCTTCAGGGTCAGAGGAACCCGATGATAAATATTCTTCAGGAATTATAGTCTTATATCTTGTTACAACAGTGACGTCATAAGTACACAATTTAGTATTAAGACTTGGCTCTGTGATATCTCTTTTTTTCCAATCCGGGATTATTGCCTTGGGATTAGGTTTACAGGGAACGCATATAGGCGCCGCCGGATATTCTACATCATCACAGATATCAATGTAGCCATCTCCGTCGAGGTCCTGCCACTTTAAAAATTGAGATCTTTCAGTTGCGCCATCACTATCACTATATTCAGCCATTTTTACCTCTTTTAATTATGTAAGCTTTACGTTTGAACTGCATACGTACCGGTAGCCGTAGGGTCTCAGGTGGTTTAACACCCACATTTCCATATTAATCTTTGTATGCCACAAACTGTTCAGCACAAAGTCTTGCTTAATATACGCATCGGTGACCGATGCATTAGCAACCCACGATCTAAGCGGGTCAACTCCGACAACTGCGTCAAATACTGATTGTCCTAAAATAAAGTTGAAGGTTGCACTCCACAATTCACCAATGATCTCAGTTAACTCTTCAAGTCCTGCCCGGAGACTATCTCCCATAGCGGCGCGCTGGAGTGTGTTGACCTCTTCTATTGGATTAGTGAGCCCACCATAGACAAATCGTGGCTCGATATGGTTACCGGCGATTAATTCAATTGCGGGAGCTGGTGCAAATTTTCTACCACCAGTTGAAAGAGGTTCACCATGGGCGCCTAGTCCTTCATATCCATGAGTTTTGCCAGTTATAATTCTAATTGTATTTCTACCAATAATTCTTATATCGTCAGCTTTGATTCCAATTCCTGAGCGAGGCGATGAATTATTTGAAAACCCATCTTGGGGCTCTAGTCCAAAGTTAAGATCAATATTAGTTAATTGGCTTATGTTAATTCGTGCCGCATCTGAGGCATAGAGATTATCTAAAATCGTACCTTCTTTCGGCCCTTTTCCTTTATTCAGTGAGGCGCCGCGGCCGACCACTAAATCAATAGAGTTAGCAGCGCAAGAGCCTATTGAACCAAAGCCCGAAGACAATGACCCGGGACGATCAGTTCCGAGGACGATATACGAATCTGCGGACTGAATGACTGTTTCGTTTGGGGCACTCTTAAAGGTAACGTTAGGGACTTCTGGGAACGTGTGAAACAACCCACTATTAGGTGGGGTTGCATTTACATTCTTCATGTCATCGACTAATGGTTTTTCTGGAGTTAATCCGGCTTCTCTTGCTGCTTTTTCTCTTTTTTCTGGTGAGCACCCAACAGGTACTTTTTTTCCACCTAAACTCATATTTGCTCCTGTTTATCCAATTCCTGAAATTAATGTGCTGAAGTTCGTCGGTTCCCAATGCCAAGCTTCGATCATTTTCTCGCCTTGGCCTTCAAACCCCGCGAAAGCACCCAAGGTGTCTGAATCCGTTGCTGATCCTACACCGGTTTTTGGGCGGGCCCAGGCTGGACTAGTCCAGTATACTCCGTTCGAATCTGGGACAGTATGTGAGTTGAGCCATAAATATTGCCAGACGGGGCAATTAAACTGCTTTTTTCTGGCTTTGATACTTTTATCTCCCCAACCGATCGTTAATTTCCAATCGACGGCACATCCCCAGCCATGGCGTGATGTGCCAGGTAAAGATGAGAGGTGGTTTTTGCATCTTCCAGTTGCGGGGTCAATTCCTTGACAAATTATTTTTGCTTCTTCATATGATCTATAACTGCTGTTGACCTGAAGTTTTCGTGGGACTCCACCGCCCAGTACTGTACCAGTAAAGTCATAGTGTAACTTCGCGAAGGCGTTAAATGAAGGAATCAGGTCTTTAAGCATTGTGGCGCCGGTGCAATACGTAGTATCAGCTTGTCCTAAAATATGGCCCGGCAGGTTTCCGTTTGTTATTGGAATATTTGATCCAGCTATACCAGTATACATAGCTTCTTTTGGTCCTTCACCTAATCCATCGGCAAATTCCGGAAAAACTGGGAAATGTTTTGCTAATGATTGGCAAGCCATCTCCGGGGAAGAGCGCATGCGATATTGTGCTAAGCCGCCGCGCTCAAGGACATCTAAAAATCTTCCATATTGTAAATCATATGAATGTTTAAGGGGGGTCATTTCAGCCAAAAATACATCTCCTGGTTTAATGGGGGCCCGCATTGCCGCCTTGGGGTCCCCATAAACAATATATGTAGTATGAGCCATCACAAGATCTAAAGCCTCTTGTGCGGAATCTCCTTTATCTAGACGACAAGGATCAGGGATCCAAGAATGTGGAGAGTTCTCGTCGATTATTCGACCTTTAATAATGTATTTGCCAATAACTGGGCGATCGTCAGTTTTAGATCCTCCCGGAAGGGCGGCGGATTCAACTGCGGAAAGCGGTATTGATGGACTTAGCGCGACAACTTTAAAATTTGTTCGGTTTGCGTAGAAATTATAATCAATCGACTTACCAATGGAGTTTTTAAGTAAATCAAGAGCGGACGTATTGTCAACAAATCTAGACCAATCAATTGCTTGAGTTCTATCAGACATTTATGCATCACCCTGGATTAAATCAAACAAACTATTTTTGTCTTCTTCTGTTAATTCTGCTACCTTCGTGGTATCTTTTTGTTTTAAGCTTATAAGTTTAACCAGTTGTTCGTTGGAACGCTGCATAGTTTCAATATGCTTGGCGGCGACGGGACTTAGATACTTGTTTTGTTCGGCGTCAGATGCTATCTGTGTAGCTATCTCATTCAAAAATTCGCGCGCGACCTTTCGATCATTGCGAATGTTGTCAAGCGCCTCACCCATCAAGCTATCTAAATCTTTGCTGCTCATAACTCTCCACTCTCCCAATCATGCTTAAAATTAGAATATTTCTTTCTAAACTTTTTCAACGAGTTAACAATTTGCTTGGTATT
>Ga0098052_1001601_pt1 | contig 14048 bp, 24 predicted proteins | sample 15_taG_FD_81591 | JGI IMG/M metagenome (GOLD analysis project Ga0098052, IMG submission 81591) | Marine viral communities from the Subarctic Pacific Ocean - 15_ETSP_OMZ_AT15312 metaG | ecosystem: Environmental > Aquatic > Marine > Oceanic | place: Pacific Ocean | collected 2015-01-18 | reverse complement strand
TTTGATGAGATCTTCCCGGTGGTTTCCACTTTCGGCGGAGAGATGCTCTCTACAGAAGATAAAAAAAGGAATCGAAGATCCTGGACAGGTCGAACTCAGGCTCCTAACCACGACATTCATGAGTTGCCGTTCACAAAAAGGAAAATCAGAAAATACCCCTCTTTGCCAGAACACAAGAAAGTCAACCCAGAGACCTCTCCGTCTAAATGGCACAAGTTTGTGTTAGATCACTTCATCCAAAATCATCGCATTGGATTTCAGACTTGTTCCTTAGAAGGAAAGGTTTTTGCTACCGGGCAAAACCTTCAAGTGTTTGATATGGTGATTCACTTGGATCGGAACAACTGGTCCAGTGAAGAGATGCAACAGCGCACTGCTCGATCTTGGAGACAGGGGCAAAAGAATCCGGTCACCGAGGTGACAATTGATGCAGTCTATGACACACCCTACGAGGAAACAGATCCTACATTGGATGAGATTCGTAAGTTGTATCAAGAAATGAGCGCGGATGTTTTTGACAGGTTGATTAAAGAATCTCAGAAAACAGACATCAGTCAAGATCACTACGAGATGATGCCGAGACAATCTTCCTACTGGGGGCTAGATGAACGAAACATGTTTCTTGCATTATCCCCCATGAGGAAAATCTTGGAAACACCGAGGAAGAAAAAATGACTCCCAATACCATTGAAGAGTGGAAAGAATACATCTTCTCCCTGTCCGAGGAAGAACTTCGAGATCAAATGATCGGAGCAAACACTCACGCTTTCGTCAACACCTTGACGGATGAGGGAGATACTGTCTTGAAGGCAGAAGAAGTGTTGGGGATTTTCGCCAAGAGAATGAAGATGCTCGATGTAGACTTCCCTTCTGGTGGTCTCTATCCACTTCAAGCACTTTTAAAATGAAAAAGAGAAGTACTAGTACTTCTCTTTTTCTATGAAAACACATGGGCATCGTACCCCAAGTCAGACCATCTGAAGAGGGGCTGTGTTTCCATATTAACTTACGATTTTTTCCACAGGTGTTCTGGGATTTCAAAATGATCTTGAATCATCCCCACCAAGTCCATCGTACATCTTAAGTTCTCATTGATTTCTTCGGGAGAGAGTTTCCCAGAGTCCCGAGCGTCCTTCCAATGATGCAACAATTGGATGAAGTCTGACTCGTTGAGAAGTACCCATCCATCCATTTCATATTTTGATGTCATAATCTACAATCATTTCAGTGTTGGTGAAAGAAGTCCAAAAGAAGTGGGCTGTTGTTTTGTGGTAGCTGTGGGAGAACAAGGTATCCTGGAATTCCAGTAGTTCACCCTTAATCACCACCTGGGTATAGGTAGTTATTTTAGAGGTGCTGTGGTGCATCCCATCATAAGGAATCAGCGGAATTGCCAACTGATCTGGTTTTCGACATCGCAGGTAAGAAGGTGCTGGTACTAACCCAGGTTCTACAGAAAATAATGAGAGGATGGTAGAAGTTCCACTTCTCCAATGTTGAACCCCAGTGACAGAGACGGTTGCTTCATTATGCTCAATCTCTACTTGAGTAGACATTAATACAATTCTTTTGGTGGGAATGTAACCATGAAGGGTTTCCCTTCTTCAGAGAGTCCTTTCGAAAAGAAAGCACGGGTCACAACATTGAAGATGGGATTTTGATCCCAATCCCAAGAATTCGACGTTTCTTCAAAGGGGGACTTGTACGGCGTGGTAGTGAAAATGGCCCAATGGTTATCGGAGATCACGTAGGAAACACTTTCGGACTTCCATCCATACCCATAAACGGGGTTAGGATTTCCCTCTTCATCAAAGACAAGCCTCAGATCTGAGTCTGACAGTCCTTGTCTTTCGATCGGTGTTTTCACCCATTGAGAAAGGGCTGTGTCAGTCGTCTTCCGTGGAATAGGGTAGTAGCCATTTTTGTACGCTACGACAGAGAGAAAGGTCGCCATTTCCATCAATGATAGATCGGGGTATCGACCTAGAAGACCTGTGGACAGTTCCCACAGACCTTCTTCCCTAAGAATCTTTTGATAAGGTCTCTTTTCCCCTAAGATATTTCGTTCATCGAGAAACTCCAGATACTGGAAGATGGTGAAGGTTTGTTCTTCCAGGGAAGCGGGACTTGAGGCATACATACCAGGACGCCGGAAACGAGACTTCAGATCTTCAATCAGGAAGTCTCTCAATTCTTGATTACTTCTCATGAACTTCTCCGCTCGACAATAATGTTGGGACGTACGTTTGCGAGAGATTGTCTTGTAGTACTTCCCGAATTTCATCTACCCAATTTGAATTTCGATATTCTTGACCACACTGCCGTGCGATTCGAGAGAACCTCTCTCCCTCTACAAATTCACGGAAGGCGAAAGCATGGAATGGCTTGTGCGGAAAATACTCTTCGATGATTTCCGTGATGCGTCCAAAAGCTTGATCGATGATTTGTTGTTTTTCCACTTCTTCCCGCATATCGCCACCAACCATCTCAACTTCATTTTGGGTCAAGCCTTCTTCGTCTTGGAAGACAACGACTCCGTGTGACCCAATCCCATGTCCGAAATCGGATCCACCGATCGCCGCTGTTCCGATGAACTTAGACCCGAGGGGATCTTCTTCAAAAGATGCTTCTTTTCGTTCTCCCTCTGTAAGCGCTCCGCGAAGGGATCTCACGGAAGCATCTTGTGCCCAAGCTCTGAAGGTAGAGATCGCATAGCGAACTCCCCAGGCTCCAAGTTGAGAGGGTCGAATGGGCTTTTTGTTCTCAATTCGAGATCGAAGACCATTTCGATTAATTAATGCAGACACGTAGTCGTGAACATGATCTTCTACCAAGGCCATGATACTTGACTTGTTGCACTTGCGAGAAATGGCCTCGGCAATTTTCGAAAAGGTTCGAGCAGGTTGGTGTTGAAACCACTGTGCCGTAATGTTTGGTTTCACGTCAGTGCGGTTAGCATAATTAATAGACTTCGACAAACCACAAAAAGTCAGCGAGATCTCCCCGTCCACAAAAATGTCTTCTTTCTTATCTAGGAAAGAAAGAATATTTGTTAGTTCTTCAGAACTAAAATCTCCCCTCTTTAAAAGATCCCCGACACTCACAGACTTACCGTATTTCCACTGGGTGAGCTTCCCCACAGAAGACAACACTACCTTAGAGAGTTGTTCTCTTTGCTGACGAAACAATAACAGAGATAATCGCACTCCCTTTTCGGTTAACCGAATCTCTTCTCCAAGATCCACAAATTCTGGATGCAAAGAATTTAGGACGGTGGTCCAATTTGGAATGGAAGACAGTAATGAAGAACAAAGTTCCCAGGAAATGGTGTTCTCTACACTGTATTTTAAATGTTGGGACAGAAGGCGAAGAGTTTTGATCATTGGAATCCTCACTTGAGATCGTTTGTCTCAAGTATGGTAGACACATGTGTCACATAATGTCAAGAGATTTCTTTTTGTTTGTATCCCTCAAAAAACCCTTGACATTATAGGCACAATCCCCTAACCTGTATTTGAACACAAAAGTTTTTCAATACTCAATGTTGTTATGTAGTTCTCATTCGCAAACAGGAGAGTAAGATGAGAAAGATGGCACGGCGCGTACTCGCGGTAGCAGAAGACCACAGAGACACCATCCTTAGGTTGTACGTGTTGGAACACCTCGCGGATGTTCCAAATGGAACATGGGTTCGATCGGGACACCGGGCACTGCAACCGGCAAAGGCACACTTCGAGAGCCTGGACATTACCCTAGAAGAACAGTGGTTTGAGAGAGGCTCTCAGGGCGTCTACACTGCGGGTTATCGTGCTGCACAGGGTGTTCTTCGATCTTCCACGGTGGATCCGGATGACGGGTTCCAATACCTCCTCTACGGGAAGAAAAACAACTCTGCGGTTCAGTACGCAGTAGCCCACAAGGAGCAAATTCTGAGGGGCGAACAAGGGATCTCTCACTTCAAAAGCTCTTGGGCGATCTACATGAAGAGATGGGCGATCTCCGAGAAAGGAAGAAAATCCCAACAGGGGATCTCTCTCGATCACGAAGAATTCGATCTTCGTCAGGAAGACATTCGCTTCTTGGAGAGGAATAATAATCTCTCTCCTTTTGAGTTGGCTTTTCAGTTCGCGTCTGATCCGACTCATCCGGTCGGGAAAAAGCTTCGTGACATCATCCAAGAGGCTATTGACGGGGAGCGTTTTGTTCACTCTCAAAAGTTGATGGCGGAGATGTGGTTCCGAATGTTCTATGAGATTGGTCCTCAGATGAGCAGTCAGAAAAATGCCGTTCGTCAAAAGATCCAAAAACATCTCCAGAGTTTGGGTTTCGAGATCACGGAAGCGGCGGTTAGGGTTTTCCTCACCCGCAAGTGGCCTACTTTCATGAAACGTCTGAAGCAAAGAGCAGATTTCCAATCTTTCTTGGGAGACATGGAAGAAATCGTCTCTCTCTCTCAGACGGTTGGTGGTGGTCGGTTTGCTTTCCAGGATAGTGCCATGGCGAGAGAAGCCACGGTCGCCATGGAAGATCAAAAGCTCTTTTGGAAGTGCGGTGCCGTGACTGACAACCCTTCAGAAGTCCTGGTCACTCGAAATGATGTTCGGGTTGGGTCTGTGGTCGCCGCCAAGGCAGGAGAGGAAGGGTGGATTTGTGTGTTGAACGATGGAAGCCCACTGTTCAAGTTTGGTAATGTGAAGCTCTATCGAAGTTGATCGATAAAGTGTGAAAATTAATCTCAAGTTTCGTGAGAAATTCAAAAACTAAAAAAGCCGCTCGACAGCGGCTTTTTGCTTTAACCACACAATCTAGAAAATACAGATCTCCCTCCTGACCAAATAGGATATCTGAATCAGGGGGGAACGAATTCCCCCTGATTAGTTTCTCTAATTGATCGTACGTCAGGTCCACTTCTAAATTAATCGTGAAATTCCAACTCAACATGGGTAATCGAAATCCTCAATTAGCGTGAGTTGGTGGTAGAGGGAGTCTCTTTTTTTCCGGAGTTGTTCTTTGTGGTCTGGATTGGAGACCCGACAGATTCTGCTAGTCAGGGTTGAGATCTGTTCCTTGAGAGCTTTTTCTTCCGGAGTCATACGGTGGTCATTCACATTTCGAGAAGTTAATTTCTTCATGTCAGAGTCTCCACGAATTTAGAAAAGGATTTTGCTTTTTGGAAAATGTCTGGATGAGTCTCATTGATGAATTCCACCCAGGAATGGGGAATGTTCTGTGGACGATAAGCACCACAGATTTGCCCTACCATAGAAGCAATGGAGTCTGCATCTCCGGCATACTGGACTGCCAAAGATACACTCTCTTGGAAGTCAAATCTTCCAGACATTAAACAGAACAGAACACAAGCTACCGCTTCGTGAGCAGAGAACCCGGAACCTAAACTTCCAGGTAACAGTACGTGAGGTTCATCAGGAAGGAAGTTTAATGTTGAATGTGGAGCTTGACCCCATTTTTGAAATGCTTCCATTAATTTCAAATCAATTTCAGAACAAGTTTGCGATCGTCTTAAAACATCCAAGACAAAATGAGTGGGATCAATTATTTCTTTCCGGGTCACCTGATAGACCATTTCAGACATGTAAGAGGCAGCGTGAGAAGCGATGTAGTGTCTATGAGTAGGCATCGACACGCTGATGGAAAGATCTCTTAGGGTTTGATTTAGGACATAATCTAAAGTGCTAATGTTTTCCCAGGGAACTAATCCGAGCGGAGCTGTTCTGATCATGGCTCCGTTGCCGAATCTTTTTTGTTCTCCACAATTAAGATCTCCGGTTTCCAGAAATCTGTCAATGCTTCCTAGAGTTGATTTACCGGCTCCAACTAAATTATCTCTTTCTCGGGAAAGTTTATCCATGAAGATGAAAGGAAGATCAATTAAGTTTTCTTGATCCGGACTATCGGAATATGAAAAATGTTCAATCTCTTGGATCGCATCCATTAAGATCAGTGTCATCTGTGTGTCATCTGAGATGGTCCCGGCAGGAAATCCTTCACCTTGTCGAAAACATTCTCGAAAGTTCACTTCGGCAGGTCTTTTTTCCGGATCCATTTTCTCTACGGGAAATCCTAATGCGTCTCCGATGGCTCCACCAAGAATGCATCCAACAATGGGATCTGTGATTTTCATCTCTGTATCCTTTAACAATAGAGAGTTCTCTTACTGTTGATGGATACACTTTTAGGGATGGAGAATTTCGGCTGGGAAATTAAAACACATTAATTTCTCTTTGGTGTATTAATTCACTGGTTACTCCGGAATCTCTACCTGTGAGATTCTATTCTTTCTTCCTGAAGGGCTTTGGTCACTGGAAGCTCTAGTTTCATTTACTAGAGAAGAAGTAGGGAAGGATACCGAGAGGTAGTGACAGGGCGGTTGGCGAAGCCAATAGCCTCCAGCCCGTGAAGCACGGTCACAGATTAAGGATTGACTCCTCTATTCGAGAAACTTTTAAGATAATCGGTAGAGGGATTTTGCTCTTTGAGAAAAAAATCAAAAAAGAAGGTTCAGGTCTAACAGATCCTCCCCAGAGGATTTAGGGAAAGCGGCACTTTTTTAATCTGTAAATGGTTTCGGACGATTTTCAACAGAAAGATTAAAAGCTTACTTTCCATCCGATCAAAGAAGATTCTCGGTTGTCTTAAGAATGTTCCTTCTCCAAAATTTTGGAGATAGATATCTCTTGCCGGACCAATAAGGTTGATTCCGAAGATCCAGAGTCCATTAATTTCACAGGATTTCAAATTTGAAATTGAGATTATTGGAAGATGGAGGGAAGGAGGGAGATCAGGAAAAGACACTTCTACATAGAGAGAGAGAATGATCGTCGATTGGGTTTAGACGTAGTAACGGCAGTGATGAAGAACAAGAACTTCTGTTCCCCTAGGGAGTAGAGATTCCTTCTTCTAGTTGTCAAATAATCGTGACCCACAACAACAGCAACACTAAGAATACTACTACTAAGAATGCTAACGCTAGTGACAATAGTGATAACGACAGTTTCAATATTGACAAGAATGATAATAGTAAGAGTCTCAACGATAACTTTATCATGAATATCAGAATCAAAATTATTCCTAATAATAGTGATGATGATACTAGTAATAATAATATCTTTCTCCTAGATATTATTCTTCATAATAGTAATAAGATTCTTCTTATTGCTCTCTTCTTTTTTGTTCTTTGAAAAAAGAATACACACAGTACTTCCCTCTGTACAAGGGAATACTCCCAGTAGACCTCTTAGCAGAGAGGTCTCTACTCTTCTTAGTACTTTCTAATTAGACGTTCTTAACAGAACTCTTAATTGCTTAAAGCTTTAAGTATTCTCTTAAAGATTAAGTTCTTAATTATTCTCTTAAAGAATTAATTAAGATTTCAAATTAAATTATTTGAAATAAAGTTAACGCGCGAGGAATTCTCTCAATCTTGAAATATCTCAAGTTCTAGATAAACAACCACAGTAGAATCTCAAAGAATAGACCTGAGAGCTTCTGAGAGACTAATAGAGATTGAATGAGTCTTCTCTACCGAACCTTTGACTGAAAACTTCTTAGAGAGCTTGTTAGGAGCTAACAATGGGGATAGACACTAAGGAGAAACTCCTAGATGGAACTCTCACGAGAGATAAGAAATCTTTTGTAGGAATTCCCTTGGAGAATAATAGTCCACTGGGAATCTCTAGAGAACCTTTGTTGAACTCTCAGAGATTAGAGATTTCAGGAAAAGAGCCTGAGAGCTTGTTGGAGAAAGATTTCAACAGGATTAGGACAGATAGAGAGCTAGTGGTAGATCGTCTATCAGTTTCTCTCCTAGCCGTCTGGAAGGGGGTTGCTAGTGCAGAGTTCCCAACTAGTGCAACAGCACACCCCTCTCACATGATTCAGGTCTACAAAATAGAAGGTCAGGATTTTGAATATCCGTTGCCGATATTTGTAGAGAGGGAATTATGGATTTTGTTGGATGAAGTTTGGAAGGATCCGAATTTGAGTCAAGATTCTAAATTAAATCAAGATCAATCTCGAAAAGATCCGGCAGGATTTTTGGAGAGAATTAGAGAAAGGGTGCGTGAAGTTTTGAAGAAGAACTTTAAGATTCCTGGCTAATGTCTAGATTTCGAATGTGATCGATCAGTTCTTGAGTTCCAGGGAACTCAACATTATCTGAATCTTTCCAGCACAGATCAAATTCTTGAAAAGATCGAGAGAACCCTCTCTGTTGTTTTCGGACATCTTTTCTACAGGAAATTGGAGTGAAGACTTTTTCTCTGTTGCCGAAAAAGACAACTTTTAGTGAGGGAAAATAGAGGTTGTCTTTCCATTCGGTAAAAGTTCCGTCAGAAGATTGGATGGAAACTTCTGTGGGAATTCGATGAGAGAAGTTTGGATGAAGGAAAGTTCTCTCAATTTGAGATTCTTCTCTTTGGAAGAGAGGCTTGATTGAGAGAGAAATTCTTTGCTCTAGGATTTCTAGGTACCACCAGAGACCTTTTTCTGAAAGTGTCGCTTTATCTTTGATAGATTGAATCAGTTCTTTGTGTGTCATTGTCGCAGAGCCTTTTTGATTTTTGCAAAATCTTCTCTTTCATTTTCTGCTTTGGCTTTACGATATTTTGCGAGAACTTGTTCTCTGTTTTGAGAATTTTGACAAAACAATTCTCGAATGTTGTATCCGACATTCGGGGTTTCAAATTGAACATGCCGAATGCAGGTGCGAGTTTCTTGTTGGGTTTTACTTGTTGATATCACACAATACAAAAGGATTGAAACACTGGCGATGGCCCCAAAACCCATAAGAATTAACATGAGGAATTGTTTACTCACATGAACTTTGATTTTCTGAGTGACGTTGTAGATTCCTCGGATCGTGAAAGTCAGGGTGACTTTGAGAATTCGGTATCCCCAGTACATTTGCCAGACGATGAATCCGGCGGTTAAAAGGATCAAGAAAACGTCTACAACGGGGTGTACATGGAAAAGCATTACTTGACTCCTGTGGAAAAGGTCTTTCTCATCTTTTTAATTGCTTCTTCTTTTCTTTTAGTTCTCTCCGCCTCCTGGCGGCGAAGAACAATTGTCCTTCGACCTTCATTGTCACAGATGAATTTGGAATCGAGTTGGGTGAATTTTTTAGACTTCACCAGGTATTCTGCACAATGAATTTTCATTGCATCTCTTTGTCTTCTGTTTTGACCACTGAAATAGATGCCGAAAAAGGTGGCGGCAAGACAAAGCATGAAAATAATGGGACCAAATGTCTCAATTAATCCTGTGCAGTTTCGTTTTATCCGGATAAAACGAAACCCTTTCCTGAGTCCTCGGAAAGTCCAGATGAGGCATTGTACGGTGTACAGGACGAGTGTGATGGAAAGAAGGATGTCGATGACAGGATGGATTTCAAATAGGTTCATGTAGGTTTCCTTTGGAAAATAGATTCCTGAATATTCGAAATGATGGCTTGTGGGATTTCATCGGGTCGGACTTTTTGTTTCCTTTTGCGGAATCTGATCCAATGCCGGGGATCAGTGGATGTCCACACCTCAAACTTCAAATTACCAATTCGAAGGGTCAGTAGTGTGGAGTTTTCCAGGTTGGGGTGTTTTTGAATGGTGAATCTGGGTTGTGCATGTGGGAAAGAATTATTCTGTTGTTCTGCGTAGTGCTTCTCACTCCGAATTCTTTCACAGATCTTTTCCGCTAGCTCGATCATGATCTTGTCCTATTCCGTCGAGAAACAACTCGAAGTAGAGATCGCAAATCTTTGCCGGACTTTCTACTCGTAGCATTTGCCCTAGAAAATTTACAATCCAACCTTCTTCCTCTTGAGAAACCTCAAAGGGAAGATTTTCTTCGTTAAGATGGGGGAATCGTTTTTGAAATTCTTCTTGGAATGTTGGCTTTACCATGACAACTCCAAAGTTAGGGGCAGGGGACTTGCACACTGTGGACTTCGGCAAGAGAATTCCTAATGGGGAATGTAATCTCCAAGTATCTTTTGTAGCGTGTCAGTTTCAACACGCTCCTCACTCTTCCGTTAAGAAGAGTTTCGATTCTATTTGGGAACCACCGGATAGAAATTCCTGTGATGTTGGGGATCTCTTGCCACTTGCCAGACACCTTTTGGAAATTTCTTACTTTTCGGTTTGGCAGAAATTGGATTACTAAGGGAGACCTGATGATTCTCGCTTTCTTCTTCCAAACCAAGAATTGATCTTTCCAACAGGTCTTGGAAAGTTGCGTGATCTGTTGGATCGAAGGTTTTGTGGTGGGTTTTGTTTGTTGTGGATAGAATGTCCCTCCCATCAGAGACAGAATCCAGAATAAGCGAATCATGATTAAGTTCCTTGGCTAGAGAGTCCATTCAGAAATGGACTGATCTTCCATTTCCGACAAAAGGTCATTGAGCGATTTATTTAAAATACGGGAGTGGGCTTCCAGGTCCCTGGAAATCACGTACTGCAACACTTTATCACACAATGCGTTCTGATGAATCCTGGGATCGAGATCCCAGTACGTCTCACTTTGAGTATGTGTGGACATACCACGACCACCCATTCTCCAGACGGTTTCCAGATTTTCGATGTTTTCGTAGCTCTGATGCTCACGAGGGGTGATAACCACCTCGCGATTATCAATCTTGATAATTAAGGATGATACGGGGATGTGTTCTTTCTTGTTGATTTCGGCATCCATGCCGAGATTCTCAGTCCACATCTCAAATGGTGAATGTGGAAAGAGATTTTGGAGGGTCTTCCAAATTTGAAATCCTGTGTAGAAATGATTCATCGGTAAGGTCTCCTGTGTGTGTGACACCATTAACACAAGAAACATTTGAAAATTCGAACTTAATGAGGAATTAATATGTCGGAAAGACAGAAGACGTCAAAAGAAAAAGAACCCATGTGGGTTTCGTGCCGTGCCGGTGCCGCTGGGGAAGGCGGTTGTGGGGGACAGCAGGCTCTCCTAATGCACAAGAGAGACTTGCAGATGGGGAATGTTTCCCTACATTTTAAATGTACGAGGTGCAATCGTCCTTTTGTCATCACACATTGAGGTGTCAAAAATGAAATTAGGTTCTAAGGCGTTTTGGGTCGTGAAAAACAGTTCGGGGGATCTGTGGAATTCTGGGACGGTGATCAATCAAGATCAACAAGGGATCTTGATTCTCTTCACGACAAGAACAAAAGTGGCTGGCGCAGTGGGGAGTGTCCTAGAGTCTGATGTCCTGTTAATACATCCTTCTTTCTTGTTCACCTCTGTACAAAGTCTGGGGGAATTTCCGGCCTCTAAGTATTTCTGCCCTGTTGAAAATGACAACCGAATGAATTATCACGTCCCGATAAATTAATCTGTTCGAATTCTCTTTTTGTGTGTGTAGGGGGATTATCAAAACCACCACACGAAGGAGAATAAGTGTCATGGAACACGTTAGGTTATCGTTTAAGGGAATTCGGAACACCGTCATTAACATTCTATTCGGGTTGGGGATCTGCGCCCTTCCCTTATCACAGATCCGATCAAGATTCAAGAGAAGATCGATTCGGTGATTCAACATCTGACCGAAACCTCCATGGAACTCCGAACTTCTCTGGCGAAGAAAAAGACTCCTCCCACTGAGATGGATCTGAAATTCAAAACGGTGGTACAGAAACTTCGGGATACTTTGAGTGATGCCGATTCTGACAGTTCAGATGAATCCAAAGACTCCCTCGACATCCAAGCATAGGAAATACCATGATTGTCAGTAACACAGAAATGACTCAAATCGAAATGTCGATTCTAAACGGTGTTCGGATGCTCATCCGTGGAGCGCCGAAGGATGAATTGGAAGATGGACTGAAAGCATTCATCAAAGAGAATGAAGACTTCTCGGAAATGCTGCGCTTGGTCCAAGAATTGGAAGAGAAAGAAGACTCCCCCTGTCCAGATCTGTTGGACAAGCTTCAACACCTCCAACAAGTTTGTGCTTCGTAATCGGCAACAATTTTTGAGGAGTCTTCAAATGACCGAAGAAGATAAATGTCTAGACCTCTTACTAAGATCTATCGACCTCCTCTCTGGTCTGAGTAGAACTCCTTCTCAAGATCTGATCAAGATCTTTGGGACGGAGGGTTCCTTAGATCTGCTTCACAGTTTGGAATCTCGTGAACGCAGTAAGCCAAATCCAAACCAGAATATCTTGGATCAAATCTCCAAACTCAAACTCCACCACGTCTCTAACTATGGAGAGGGTGCTAAATGAACATTTACGTGATTCAAAATTATCGATACGGTGACGAACCTCGGTTAGAGAAATCGGCTTTCTCCAAAAAGCAAGAGGCTATCGACGAAGCCAAAAAGATTTCTCGCAGAGATCATGATCCGTCCTACGATGATCCGTTGGAAGAAAGATCTTTTGATCCCCCATTGGAAGGGGCAGTCTTTTTCTCCAGCATCCCTGAAGGATCTACCGTGTGGGTGTTCGAGGTTGATGTGACATGAGAATCGGGTTGTTTGGCGGGAGCTTTGATCCTCCTCACATGGGTCACCTTCAATGTGCCATGGATGCATTGTACACGGGAGAGATTGATCTCGTACACCTGATTCCCAGTGCCGGACATCCCTACAAGGAACACGAAATCTTCTTCAAGGATCGCCTCAAGATGTGCCAAATGATGGCAACCGGGTGTGAGGATTGGCTGTATGTGTCCCGTATCGAGGAAGACATTCGATACTGGTTGAAGAAGGGAGAAGAGGACAGCCTCTATGCTGTCGAGGTAGTCCGAAATTACCATCTTGGAAATCGTCGAGACACCTACCGTTGGATCATTGGAGAGGACCTTGAAGATGAGATCCACACTTGGCATGAAGCTGAGGAATTGATCCAGAAAGCTCCTCCCTTGATTGTTCCCCGAACGAGTGACCTATCATCCACAGCCATTCGAGAAGCCTACCGACAAGGAGAATCCGTTCCCGATGATTGGCTTCACCCGGATGTCAAAACCTTTTTAGAAGAGAACATTCTCTCTTACTGGTTCCTGTAATGAAATTTGATTATCACAATTCTTCCGAAGCCGTAAAATTCATCTTCATTCGGATGATCACGACACTTGGTCGAGAAGTCATCCAGGAACTCCCCACCACAGAACATGATGTCACTATCACGGTGGACGGCTATGAGGTAAATCCTCAGAAGTTCTTGGAAGCCTGGGAATCTTCTTGGGATCATTGTTTAAAACAAGCAGTTCAGGATCACATCTCACAGACATGTAGTGACTTTCAGTCCCGATTAGGTGATCTGTTGGAAACATTTGCAGGGAAAATGCAACTCGACATTAACCAAGTCGCAGAAGAATATGGGTGGAAAGATGAGTAGGGTAAAGACCCCAGAAGAAATTCAAAAGGAATTCTACAATCAGTGTTTCAGCACACTGGACTATTGGTTGGAGGTGGATCGAACCGAGCGTGATAAAATGGAAGGATTCCTCTTCTCAATTTTTTCGATGCTGGACGGTTGCAGTGGCGCACTTCCAGGTTGGATTGTCGCACCGGATCCTCACCCAACGGATAAAGATTACGCTGTGGAGTGTGGTGAGGAAACCTATTGGCCCGAAAATCACGAAGTCAAAATCGCCGGAAACCTTTCCGGTGGTCTCCATGAATTAATGGGGCATTATCTCAAAGCCTACAAGGCAGACCGATAAGTCTAAGTGGGATGAATTATTAATTGAATGGTGAACCTTTTAGGTTCTTGTTCGTGTATTCTACTTGTGATATTTGAGAATTGAAGAGAATTTTTTGGAATGGTGTGTAGCTTAATGGGCAAAGCGCTGTGATAGAATTTCAGACGGAGGGTTCGGAACTGCAACTCCCAAAGTTGCAAAAAGATTGTCAATAATTACAAAAACTCATTGACAATCTTTTTTTGGCGTCTCGTATAAACAAAGGAGGCAAAGAAGTCTCTGGATAAAAACGTCACCCCAAGTTCTGGGGAAAGTGGACGTGGAGGGGATGTAAGACTCGGTGCCGCTTGCGGCAAAGAGCAGACCTCGGTGAAG
>Ga0098052_1001600_pt1 | contig 14049 bp, 20 predicted proteins | sample 15_taG_FD_81591 | JGI IMG/M metagenome (GOLD analysis project Ga0098052, IMG submission 81591) | Marine viral communities from the Subarctic Pacific Ocean - 15_ETSP_OMZ_AT15312 metaG | ecosystem: Environmental > Aquatic > Marine > Oceanic | place: Pacific Ocean | collected 2015-01-18 | reverse complement strand
CCGTGTTGGAATTGCCAAGGTTTTGATTGCGACAACCCCGGCAGCCCATACTCCACCTGGTACTACACCGCCAGCTGTGACAGTGTTGAACCGGATACCTGCTACGCGGCCGACGCCGGCTGGTGTCCGGAGGATGATCCCGATCGCGGCGCCGACCATCCAAGCTCGGGCTGCTGCACCGGCGGCGTTCACCAGTGGGTTCCGGGTTGCGGCCTCGATAATTGCTGCGATGGGATTGAGTTGCCGCAGGACGTTTGTGATCCACACGGCACCGAGCTGGACACATGCACCGATGACCTTGTGCAGTGGCACACAAATAAACGGCTCGCCGCTTCCGACCATCCCTGCGACTGTGACATCGTGAGGGTTCCGGCTACGACGTATTCGGCTGCGCATTGTCACTGCGAGGATGGCGTTGTTGTCAACACGCCCGACACGATAAGCCGCCCGGCGTGGAATGCAGGGTTTTGCGATGAGGCAGCCTGTAACGAGAAATGCCCCTGGACCGGCTCGGTCAATATGATTCTTCGGATATCCCCAATCGAGGTCACCTTATGAGCAAAGAAGCGACGAACACTTGGCGAGCCGACAAGCGAATTGATTGCAAGCACTGCATCAGAAACGAGCGCGGCGAGCGGGTTTGTACAGCTGCACGGCATCCCCATCCCATGGTTGATACATGCAACGTTTGCAGATACCAGGAGCCTCGCGGCTCGCGGCGCGGCTTGGGTGATTTGGTTTCTGTGTTTGTTTCGTTCGTTACGCTTGGAACCGGCAAGCGTGTCGCGAACAGGGTTGCGGCGGCGCGCGGGAAGAGCGAGTGCGGCTGCGCTGCTCGAAAAGCAGCGTTGAACCGTGCGACCAAGGGGGGAGACTGATATGGGCGACACGTATTGGACGGGCGCCAGCGACGGCGAGACGTGGGACACGAGCGGGAACTGGTCCGGGGGGACGCCTGGTGCCGGCGACATCGCCATCATCAACGCGACATCCGATGCGATTGTCGCTGGTGATTTCTCTGGCGATTTGCTCACCGAGCTCCGTATTGGCGACGGGTTCTCCGGGACAGTCGGCGTTGCACTGGGCGATGCCGGCGAGAATATGTTGAAACTTGACGCGACGAGCGTCACGATAGACACCTCGGGGAGATGCTATCTCGACCTACCATCGACAAGCGGAACACTGCTAGTCGAAAGAACAAGCACGCACGCGGAGGCGGTGCGTCTTGCCGGGACGCTCGGCTCGATTGTCATCCTTGACGCTCGCGGCGGCGTGTTGATCGGCGACACCGATGGCGGATACGCTTCCTCGACACTCACCAAGCTCGAGGTTTTGGGCGGCGTGGCGGCAGATATTCGACTCATGGAAAGCCCAGGCTGGGGCAGTTCCGACGTAGTTGTTGCCGAAGGAACGCTGACGCTCGAGGGGACGATTTCAACGTATACGGGAACGCTGAAGCTCATCGGTGGCGATCTTGACATTCAGTGCGGGAATGTTCTCACGGGTGCGACGATCGAAATGTGGTCCTCCGCAAAGGTACTCGATAGGCGATCGCTGAACGGAACCATTTCGTCCGTGTTGATATATAGCGGGCTATGGGATGGCAGCAAAAGCACAGCAAACACCGCGACATTTACGAGCCTGGTTTTATACGACGACGCAACCTTCGACGAGCGGTGCGGCATGCTGAGTCACATTTACACCGGCGGCGTTACGTTCACCGGGAAGGGGACGTTCTACCCTGATGCGGGTAGAACGCTAACGCAATCATGAATATCTACTGGGAGACGACCGCCGGCGAGACGGATGATGTTGCCGACCTGTGGGATTCGGACAATTGGACCGACACGCCGAGCGATGGCGATACGATCATCGTCGGCGCGGGAGCGCAAAATATCACCGGCGCGGACGCCCCGGCGCCGAAGCCTGCGAGCTTTGTTGTCGGTCGCGCGTTCGACGGCAACATCGGCGAGGACGAGTTGCAGGTGATCGGCTATGGCACTGGGCCGCGGTGGGTGTTCCAACCAGGCGGCGCGGTTCGTATTGAAATGGACGACACTGCGACAGCGAGAACCGGGGATTTGATTGTGGTATCCGCTCGCGGTTCGTCGATCGAGCTGACCGACTCGAGAACCTGTGATGATTGGGACAACGGAAGCCAAAGAAACACGGCGGCGATTGTGTGCCACAGCGGCGGCAGCGTCAACGTCACGCAATCGGTTGGCGCGCAGGCGTTCACGGTGATTCGGATCTCCGGCGACACGGGCGCCGTTGTTGATATTACGGGGTGCGAGGCTGATACGATTATCAGCGACGGCTGTACGGTGTACGGCGGAACCGCTACAACCTGGCACGTGTTCTCGGGCAGGGTTGAACCGGAAAACGTGCAAGTGCTGAAGCAATACGGCGGACAGACCCACTTGGGGCGACGCGGCGCCGTGGTTCTTGCAACGTTTCATCTGTACGGCGGCGAATGCTTCGCCGATCAAGCAACCTTTCCCATCACGTGGCCCACTGGGCCGCTCAACGTGTACGCCAGTGGCGGCGAGCTGCATGTGCCGCAGACGTTTGCGCTTGCGCAAACAGGCACGGCCGAGGCCACCATCCCCGGCGGCTCTGCCGTAACCATAGGGACTGTATGACAACAACCACAACGCTACAACCGCCAGAAGCCTCAGCGGTAGATCGGTCGATTCTTTCGACCGGCTCGCACTCTGCGACATACGCGGAAGCGTGGACTGGCGAGCATTACGGCTCGAGGTATCGCCATATCCAGGTATGGGATTTGGGAACAATTCCAGCCGATGCCGTGATTCAATCGGCAACGCTAACCATGCTAAACGTGTCGGACAGCATCGGGGCCGATACAGAGGTTTGCGTTTATCGCGTTGACGACGTGCGACCGACGGAAAGCGTTTCTTGGTTGACGTACAATGGTTCAGACTCTTGGACAAGCGACGGCGGCGACTACACTACAACATTTGCAAGCATTGCGGACCAGGCGCCCGGAGCCGACCTTGTGCGCGATGTGACCGATATGCTTGTCGATGCGATCGACAACCGCGGCGGTTTTCTCAGCATTCTCATCGCCACGACTCCCGAAATAGACGAAACCGCCAGTGGCAGCGAGCGAATCAAGTACCACAGCAGCAACGCCACTTCCTCGAGCGATCGGCCGAAGATCGATATTGTATATGAGCGGGTGAACCGCTGGACTGGCACATCTGCGGACGGCGATCTCGATACCGTTGGCAATTGGTCGGCGGGCGTCGTGCCTACCGCCGGCGCCAGGGCGGTCTTTGCTGATGGAGCCGACGCGATCACCAGCGGCTCGTTGACGTGTGGTGTCGTTTGTTTCGCCGAGGGGTTTCGCGGTTCGTTTGGCGAGTCGCGAACGCATCTCTCGGTCGATGCCGATACCGTAACGCTCAGCGCAACCGGCGCGAGTTTGTTTCTTTCGCTGGATAACGCCGACTGCAATGTTTTCGTGGCTGCCGCGCCTCATAGTGTTAGCGCTTGCGAGCTATCGGGGGATGCAGACCGGGTTTTTGTTTCGAGAGCCTCGCGAACCGTAACCATAAACGTCGATGCGAATGAGCTGGTCATCGGCGACGGCTCGCCGCTTGCCTGCAAGGTAAGCACGGGCATCGATTTCTCGGGTGCGATCGTCTGCAACGGTGCAGGCGCATCGGTCGATTCAATGATGACCGCCGCGGGTGATATTCAAATCGGCACCAGTGGCAAAGCGACAACATCCACAACAAGCACCGACATCGGCATCGTCACCATCGGCGGTCGCGGCACGCTTGATTTCCGTGCCGATGGAATCGGCGCGGGTTCTTCGATCATGCGAGCGACGTTCGACGCGACCGAGAACGACAACGCGGCTGCGGAGATTGGCGGCGACCTGACCGCGCTTTATGGTGCGAGCGTGATGCTCGACTCGGCTGCCGGCCGCGTGAACTTTGAAACGGACGCGCTGACATTTGTCGGCGGGGCGTTCGATGTGGGAGCGGGCGTGACCGTCGCGGTTGAGGGCGTAACGACTGTTTAGTTATCAACCAGGCAGCGAATCGCGTCGCGGACGTTTGGTGGTAGGCGGTGCCACCGCTCCCGCAGCAGCGGCAAGATGCTCTCAAGATCGCGCCCATGGACGTGTCTATACAAAATACGCTTGAACCTTTCGCTGGGTTCTTGTCCTTTAAGCCATCTATATACGGTTTGCCGCGAGCAACCAAGCAGGGCGCATACTTCGGTAATCGTCATGCCAGATTTGTCGATCAAGTCTCGCATTGAAACTTTCCCACGTAACCTGAATGCTTTGGGGTGCATGCCATGCACTCTATGCTACCAAACGGGGCGCAACGCGACACAATGCGACAGCGGTGGGAGGCGTCTTCTAGCCCTTTTTTTTACTCATTGTTGCGCGGTGTGTCATAATTTGCTTTATTTTGTGGCGTTGTAGGCTTCCGGATGCCGAGGTACCATATTGTCGCATCCTGTAGCATGGATGCGGGCGGCAGGTCGATGGGACGACCTGCCGCCCTGACCGGTTCCGTGGCACGGATCGCCACAGAAAGGCTTCGAGCATGGTAACTACAAGAAACCCACTTGCCGACATGATCTATCCGTGCTGCGACGAAAAGTATTTCGCGGATGGTGGCCTTAACGCTTCAACAATCAAAGCGTGTGTTGCTGCAACTAATCCGCTCGCAATCGTATGCGAGCGGGGCAGAGCCGCTCGGCGGTCGAGTGAAACCACCCCGGCAATGCGGCTCGGCTCAGCGACGCACGCGCTCGCGCTTGAGGGCGAGCGGGCCTACAAGGCCCGCTTCGCCGTCGAGCCGAAGGCCGACCGACGTACAAAATCTGGCAAAGCGACGCTCGCCGCGTGGCTTCTGGATCACGGCAACGCCGTCGCCATTACCGAAGAGCAAGACGCAGCAGCGCGAAGGATGGCGGCGGCAGTCGGCAATTGCCGCGAAGCGTCGAAACTACTTCGCGGCGGCCAAGCGGAAACGGGGATCTTTTGGACTGATCGCGGCACCCTGCTCCCCTGCAAAGCGAAGCTCGACTATATCGCGCACGGCGATATGGTTGTCGATTTGAAAACGTGCGCCGACGCGACGCCTGCGGGATTCCGTAAGACCATTGGAAACTTCAACTACCACCTACAGGCTGCTTGGTATCGTCGCGCGTACCGCGAGGTAAAAGGCGAGTTGCCGCGGTTTTTCTTTGTTGCTGTTGAGAAGAATCCGCCGCATAGCGTGGGCGTGTACGAACTGAACGATGCCTGGCTCGACGCTGCCGAAGAAACGATCGCCGTCGTGCTTCGGCTCTGGCAACGCGAGGCAAACGGCGCTGACGCGGTAATTAACTACGGCCTGCACACGCTCGAGCCTGCTCCGTGGCAGGTGGCAAGCACAAACGCAGCCTGATTTTCGGAGGTGAGACAATGAGTTCTCTTGTGAGATATACGAACGAAGACGACCAGCTTGCGAAGCGGTTCGCGGAATCAGGTCAATGGGATTCGGTAAAAACGACCGCAATCGCAGCCGTGCGAATTATGTTTGGGCGCGACATGGGCCTCACGCCAACCGAATCGATGGCGATACATATCATCGAAGGCAAGCCGGAACTTCCCGCAGGTCTCATGGCGTCAGCGATCAAGCGGAGCGGGCGGTACTGGTACGAGGTTATCGAGTACACCGAAACACGAGTGGCGGTACAGTTCTTCGCCATCGAGAGCGGTGAGCTTCGCCCACTATCAACGCCGATCATATGGCGAATCGACGTAGAGGCAAAGCACCTAGCCGGGCGGGCCGTGTGGAAACAATATCCGCGGCAAATGCTTCGCTGCCGCGCGATAAGTGAGGGATACCGAACACACTGCCCCGATGCCCTTGGCGGTTCTCCGGTTTATGTCGAAGGCGAAATCGACACTTCACGCCGCGACGTAACGCCAGCAGCAGTCGAAGCGGAGGAGCCACCGTCGCCACCCGCAGCGCATGAGCAGTTAACGAAGGTTTTCGCGCTCCTCGCTCAGTGCGAGCAGCACCAACCGAACGTTCGTGCAGATATGGAACGGTTTTTCGGCAGGCCGATTGAGGATTTTAGCGAAGAGGACGCCGCTGCGGCCATTGTGCATCTGCAAGCGAAGATTGGGCGAGGGGTGGCGAACGATGAATGAACTACTCCGGACGGTTGATTTGCTTCGGCGGTACGGGATCACTCGAAGCACGCTGCACAGATGGCGATTGTCGGGGAACTTTCCGAAGCCAGTCAAACCGGGCGGCGGACATCCCCGCTGGCATCGGTCAACGATTGAACGATGGGAAGCGCGAACGCGATGAATCGACCCACGCCAAATCTTGACGCGATTATGCACGCAACCGCTGCGATTCAAGCTGCGCGGAGTGTAAACGATCGCGACCCGCTGGAGCTTCAGCGGCAGCTAATAGCACTGATCGACGGCTACACGCTGGAGCCAACACACACCGGCCTACGGCGTCTTGTTCGCGGGGTTCATGGGTGTTTTGTTGAAGTTGAATGCGTTGTGTGTGTAACCACGCAATCCCTGCTCGGGTTGCTTGACACGATTGACGCGCAAAACGTGTACATCAAATGGCTACAAGGGTCTGCAAATGAGTAGTGTATTCCGTCGCGCTAGATCCAAAACATGGACAGCAAAGTTTCGAGGCCGGGACGGCTGGACGAGCCGAGGCGGCTGGCGTACTCGCCGCGAGGCGGAAGCGTTCGCGATTGAGGCCGAAGCGGCTGCGAGGCTCGAACGCGCACGAATTGACGCGGGCGTTTTGGATTCGGCAGATGTTCGCCGCCGACGAGTCGAAGCGATTGAGATCGCAAACGCCGTCGAAGAATGGATCGCAAGCTTAAGAACTACCGATTCGACTGCGCGACATATCAAAGAGCAGCACCGCGCCGCGACGTACGCATCTCGCATGTGCGATATTGAGCTGGTCGGCGAAATCACTGAGTCGCGAATGCAAACACTCGCTGAATCGCTGCGGGCCGCTGGCAAGAGCGAGCGAACCGTCGCCCTGTACGTCGGTGCCCTCAAGCAACTCAGACGGTTCGCGATTGAGGGAATCCGCGTTCGGACGTCGCGACGTGCAACCGGAACCCGTATTTCGCGAGCGCTCTTGCCTGACGAGTTCGCCGCCGTGGTGGCAGCGGCTCCAGAGGCTAGAGCGAGGCTGTACCGGCTGGCTGCGTTTACGGGTCTTCGCATGGGCGAGTTGGGAAGGCTCACCCCTGCGATGGTAGATCGTGGCTGGCTAGTCATCCCGGGCGAAATCACAAAGAACAAGCGAGCCGCCGAGATTCCTCTCTGCCGCTTTGTGCGGCGTTCTCTTCCTCCTTTTCCTCTCGTCGTTCCGACACTTCGGACGTGGAAACGAGACCTCGAGCGTGCGGGAATCCCGTATCGCGTCGAAGCTTCGCTCGGCCAGGACGGCCGGCGGCGACCGGGTGGAACGGCTGACAGAAAGTGCCTCCGGAGGACGTTCGTTTCGTGGCTTGCCGCGAGCGGAGCCGATGAGCGGCATCAGGGATTTCTCGCGAGGCACGGCGGCGAGGGCTCTCTACGTCTTACTCGCGACATTTACACCGAGTCCGCGCTACTCGATCTGGCAGGGGCCATCGAGCGGCTTTCGGACTGGTATCAGGCGCGCACCAAATGCGCACCAAGCCTATCGGAACAAACCGGCACAGGATGGCAAAAAACGGCGATTCGCGATGCGACCGCCTGAAAGGGGTTATACGGTGTTTGTAAGTAACAAACGAGGCGCAGCGGCGCAACAAGGCGTAATGGAGCCGATCGGGCTTGAACCGATGACCTCCTGCATGCCATGCAGACCGGCAAGCGATGCAAGACAAGGGTTTACAAGCAGCGCGCACCAAATATGCACCATACGCGATGCCTCTGTAGAGGCTGTGTTCCGGTGGCATTTCGATCTGACAACGGCGGAGGCTGCCAGGTTTGCCGGGCTTGATCCGCTGGTAGCTGCACAGTCGATCGGGCGACTGCGCGACCGGGGTGTCATTGAGCCGCGAGAGCCGCGGAAATGCGAAGTATTCGAGCGCGTGATGCCGGCGTGGATTATCGCGCCGGGGGCTTTGATCTGAAACAACCAACAGAAAGGATTGGCGATGCTACTACTTGCACAACACGAGCTAGATGATATGAGAGATGCCGCATACCGTCGAGGTGTCGCGGAGGCGGTTCGCCTCGCCGACGACCTATGTTTCCCCACGACTGAACGCCATCGCCCGTCGAAAGATTTGCGGGCAGCGAGCGATCCGGATGAAACACTCGCAAGATTGCGAGCGGCTGCGGGTCGCGTCGAGCGTCAGCGCAGCCACTCGGGCAGCTTTGTTTCGCTTCGGGAGTTGTTGGGGGTTCCAAGTGCGAGATGACGCCTTGTATCTGATACGCATCGCCGGATTCCGGCGACGACTCGAGGACGCTGCGCACAACATCTCCTCGATGATCGCAGCGTCTTGGAATCGTGGCGACCGCTTCCTGTGCGTTGAGTGCCACGAACATCGCGGCGCCGAAAGCGAACACCAGGTCCAAGGGGGAAAGTGCGATGCCTGCGGCGATACCGCCGCCTGGCTTTGGGAGTGGCGCCGCGAAGACATCACCGGCGTAGCAAATGATTTTGTGGAGCTGGCCGAGTGGAAAAAGCAAAACGAGAGGCTGAGCGGGTAGCGCTCGCGGGGTATTTATTCGACGCGCATTCGATTGCGCTACAAATCAAGGATGACGGCGGGCTGCGGCCAGCCACTAAAAACGAGCTGAAAGGATTCAGAGAAATGGTACGGATGGTTTTTGATGACGTGGCCGCGGTGCAAGCTGAGGCCGAAACCACTTCGAGCGGTTGGGTTTCGCTGCCGCCTGGCACGCACGAAGTGCGAATCGCCGACGCGAAAGAGAAGCGGAGCAGAGCTGGCAACGACGGCCTGAGCGTTTTACTTGTGGATAGCGAAGACCGCAGCGTGTGGGATACGGTGTGGATCACGGAGAAAACTAGAGCGAATCAGCTCCAGTTTGCCAAGGCGATCGGCTGCGAGTTGCGAGACGGTGTTGCCGTAATCCTCACACCGGAGGGGGTGAATGGACGCCGCTGCTCGGTGATAATCATCGAAGAGGAGTATGACGGGGAGACGCGCAGCCGCGTGAAGTTCGGCTCATGGGCGGCGCCTTCGCCAGCGAACCAGAACGATCCTTGGCCGACGATGCCGACCGCCGCCGAGGTCGAGAGAATCACGCAGGACGATATTCCGTTTTGATTGGAGAGAATGATGCTAATACTAGCGTCGACCATTTGTCGTTGTGCGCCGGAATCGGCGGTATCGACGTTGGATTGCGAGCAGTGGTCGAACGATGCCGCACAGTCGCTTATGTGGAGATCGAAGCCTTCGCAGTCGCGCACTTGGTTACGCAGATGGAAGCGGGAAGCCTGGATTCAGCTCCTGCGTTCACGGACCTGCACGATTTCCCATGGGGAAAGTTTGCTGGATTGGTGGACATCGTATCTGGCGGCTTCCCGTGCCAACCATTTAGCCACGCCGGAAAGCGTGAAGGGGTGGAAGATCCACGCCACCTTTGGCCGTCCATCGCTCGAGGTATCGGGATTGTTCAACCAACCTGTGTCTTCTTCGAGAACGTCGATGGAATCGCCAGCGCCAGGTCGCCGGGATATCACAGCGTTCTCCACCATGTCCTCAGCGACTTGGGAAAAATGGATTACCGAACAACGGCGGGATGCTTTACGGCATCGGAAGTTGGCGCACCGCATTTGCGGAAGCGATGGTTCATCCTTGGGATTCGCAACGCCAACGGCGACGGCGAAGGCGAACCAGACCGCGCCGAGCATGCAAAAGCATCCGGGATGTCGGGCGATTTGGCCGACGCCGCGAACGATCACCGGCGGAGCGGAATCGGCGGAACGGAAACAGGAACTTGGGCGGACGGCGAGCGGCGGCGGCGATCTTCAAGCGGCGGTAAAGAACTGGCCGACGCCGACAGGGGCGGAGGGAAGCAAGATAGGAAATCAGCCGAACTACGGGCAGTTGGGTCTATCGAATCACCCCGAAATTGTGGGGGAAATACAGCAGGAGAAGTTGACCAAATCGGGTCGTTGGCCGATCGAAACAGCTCGGGACCACAAAGCGTTCGGTGTGAATGGCCTAGCGGACCCGGACAACCCCAACACGAATGGGAACCGCGGCGGGTTACTAAATCCGGCGTGGGTAGAAACGCTGATGGGATTCCCCATCGGGTGGACCGACTGCGTGCGCTTGGCAACGCTGTTGTCCCAGCAGTCGCAGCAAGAGCATTCGCAGAACTTTGGAAGCGGCTCGCGTGATGGCTGAACCAATCAACCCTTGAGGAAGTGCCGATATGACTACAACCGCATACCTGATAGAGGCGCTCGAGGCCGCTGGCTGCGACGAGATCGCGAGAAAATGCTCGGCACTTCACTCGTATATTAACGAGCGAGGCGATAAAATCGGGCTGAGCGAGGTACTCGAAGAACTGCGAGAAGGCGTCCCGCTGTACGACGAAAAAATGGCGAACGCAGCGCCGTTTCCTCCGCTCGACCTCATGCAAGCGATCGAAGATCCGCCGCCAACGTGGTCTACCGGGCTGCCGTGGTGGGATTCAGCTATGGCCGATGGCGGCATGCAGGCTGGGTGGAAGATCGTCCTGGCAGCGCCGCCCGGCTGCGGCAAAACCGCGCTGGTGTTGCAGGTGCTGCGAGGATTCTTGCGAAACCACACAAACGCGCGCGCCCTGTACATGGCTGGCGAAATGTCGCGGCGGCAGCTCGCGATGCGAGTGGTTCAGCAGGAATCGGGACTTCCGGCATACGCACTTACGATCGGGATGCCGGATCAGGTTCGACGCCGCGACGCAGCTATGGAGAGGCTCGAAACGATCAGCCCGCGATTGCATGTTATGGATCCGCCGATTGATGTGGCGAAGCTGCGAGCCTGCGCACACGTGTACCCGCTGATCGTTGTGGACTACCTGCAACTATGCCGTCCGGCGGATCTCTCGGCCGGCCGCGTTGAGCAAATCGACCAAATCATGGTTGAGTTGACGACAATCGCCGCGAACAGCGGAAGTACGTTTGTCATCATCTCCGCGATGCCGAGGGGCGGCGCAACAACCAAGTCCCGCAATATCTTCGAGGCGTTTAAGGGTTCTTCCGCGATCGAATACGCCGCGGATGTTGCGTTTGTTGGCGAAGTCAACCAGGAGGATACCGGTTTCGTTTGTGGATCACTACAAGGCGATGATCGTGGCGTACTTTGGCGATGCCTCAAGAATCGCCACGGTCCCACAGTCGATCTAGACCTTATCTTTCGGGGACCGTCAATGCGATTCGACCAGGCGGAGCCGGAGCCGGAGCCGAAGCCGAAGCCGAAGCCGAAGCCGCGGCAAGCCCTCAGCCGGGAATCGCCGCCGTGAGCAAGAAGAAGAGCAAAGACCCCGAGTATTCGGCATCTGACTACTCGGGAAAAGAGTTCGCCAAAATGCGTTTCGACGGCATCCAGCACATAGTTCACCACGGGCATCTGCGGTGGTGGACGCACTCGATGGCAGCCGTCTGGATGTGCTTGTGGTCGCACGAAAACGCCCGTTCCTGGCGAACCGTTGTCGGCCAGCCACTGATCGCCAAGGAGGTCAGCGGCAACTCCCGCCGCGCTCTCGCCGGGTTGCGGAGAGGCGGCTACCTCGAGCTGATGTCTGGGGGGACCGGCCGCACGCCGAGCGTCTGGAGGATGACTGTACCGAACCTGCGGGGTGTGGACGTGCCGGCGATGTGGCACGCTGCAACCCTTCGCGCGATGAAGCCGGAACTGGTCGGAGAATGGCTCGAAACCGTCCAGCCGGCTGCGGCAATCGCCGCGAAATATAACCGAGATTCGTGCGCATTTGTAGCGGATAAAGGTGCGCACAGTGCGCACCTATGACGCTATTCGTGCGCATTTGCAGCGGATAAAGGTGCGCACAGTGCGCACCGTTACAGTGTATGTACATTGCGTCGCCTTCGGCTCGCCGCTTGAGGCGGCGACCCAGGCGACGGGGAGAGAGATTCGGATGCCAGAGGTATACGACGGCAAACCTAGAGCGGCTCGGGGGAAATGATCTGCGTGTCTGTTTCGGGCGGGCGGCATCATCAGCGGCAAGCGGTTTCGGTCGCGACCGCTTGGTTCGCTCGGTTTGCGATGCACAACGCCGAGAGGGTTGTGATCGAGATCCGAATTCAGCGCCTCGCCGATTCTTGGGGCTGGGTTTCAGAGGGCGAAAGTGTCCCATCGGTGTATTTCGTCGCTCTCGAGCGACGGCAATCGCTTCGCTCAATGCTCGCGACTTTGCTGCACGAACTTACGCACGTTCAGCAGTACGAATCGGGGCGGTGGATCGGCGACGGCGAATCTGAGGCTATATCCGCCGAGGTTCTTGCGGATGCTGTGTGGCTGGCTGGCCTTGTGTAAACCATTATCAACCGCAAAAGGGACAAGTGGGATGTCCCTTTTCCAGCGTCGGTACTTAGTCGGGGGTGGTCCGGGCAAGGGTTTCGCATGCTGCTAGGTATGTTCTAAGCGTGGGATTATTTGTGTGACCGCTAAGCCACTGGAGTACCGTGATTCGTGGGCAACCGGTTAAAGTTTTCACCCTGCTACAGAATGCGCTTCGCGATATTGATTGGAGCGCGATATTTGCGAGCATGTTTGTGCGTGCTGTCTCTGGTGTTGTTGGTGTCTGATTCGATAGTTCCACCGCTCTAACTCTACCCTCCTCTGTCAGTATCCATTGCTTTCCGGTTCGGCGTTTGGCTGCTGGACTTTTCACCCTTCCAGTGTGATTCAGTTCTGTGTTTGTGATCCATCCAACCTTTTTTAATCCCTCAAGAACATCACGACTCCCCGCTGCTCTGGTTGAACACGGCTGCGGATGGTGCTGGACGATGTGTAGAAAAATGCTTGTGGCTAGGTCCGAGAGTTCGCTACTGGTTTTCATGTCGGTATTTCTCATCTTGGCCGCCACGATTGGCGGGCTGTGAATCCACCCACGAACCTTTCGGCTGGCGGGTGGGGAAACTCACTTTGTCGCAAGCGTGCGCCAGTCTTCAGTTGTTCGTAGGCCGCGTATCTCAACGACGCCATCGATTCCAAAGCGTTTGCAAACCATTTCGACGATGGATTTTTCGCGCATCGCGTTTGTGATTTTATCGCTGACTTTTGCTTTTCGTTGATAGACGTGGTATTCGCCCTCGCCGCAGTCCGAGGCGCGAACAAATATTTTCGTGCGGGTTTTCGTTTTCCACTCCTTTTCTTCAAGGATGTCCATTGCCATCTCCCCGACGAGATCATTGAGTTTCCAGTGGACCGGCCTCTTGTCGCCGTAATCGCATTCATACCAGACGATGGCGGCTTCTTCTAGTGCTGTTGCGATTTCCACAATTTCGGGTTTGGTGCTGGGGTTGGGGTGTGTGTTCAGATAAACGCCGCCACCGTTGCCGTCATCGTTTGCAAACGCAATGGCTTTCCCGTCCTTGTGAAGTTCAGCGTTGAACGCTACCGTTTCGTGAATCGGCCCGCCTAGTGCATGGAACTTCTTCAGTTCTAGCCCTTGGGTCTCGATGAAGTTCTGCACGGCTTCGCTGTTGATGTCGTTCTCGTATTTGCTCATGTTCTACTCCTTGCCGCTGTGCGGCTGTTGTGTTGAAACCACTCGCGAGCCTTTCGGCTGGTGGAGTGGTGAAGATCAAGGCATCTGTCCGTAGCAGTCATCAACCGCTTCTTGCTCAGTCTCAAAGGGTCCGCGCCACTCAGTGTCGGGATCATCAAGGCGCAGACATTCGGGGAACTGCCCAAACAACCCTACGTCGCCTTCGGTCCACCAATAAAGGTCCGCCTCCACCCGAATAACACAAGGGGCTTCGAGTTGTGGGGAGTTTGGCACCGCTTTCAATGTTGCGCTGTTGTTCATGTCAGGTCCTTTCTGTT
>Ga0098052_1001599_pt1 | contig 14051 bp, 22 predicted proteins | sample 15_taG_FD_81591 | JGI IMG/M metagenome (GOLD analysis project Ga0098052, IMG submission 81591) | Marine viral communities from the Subarctic Pacific Ocean - 15_ETSP_OMZ_AT15312 metaG | ecosystem: Environmental > Aquatic > Marine > Oceanic | place: Pacific Ocean | collected 2015-01-18 | reverse complement strand
TTTGTCGCGATCTCGATGATTCCTGCGCTTGATGTTGAAGCCGCGCTCGCGCTTGGTAGATTTGTGAGTTGAGAGGCATCAACTGCGGGTAGTTTTGCTGATCCATCCAGTACGATTACATTACCCGCGCTAGCACCTGTTGAAGCGGTTGATGCGGTTCCTAGCCCTGTCACCTGAGTGTTTGCAATAGAGAGTGAGGCTACATTTGACGGTACAAGTGCCTTATCGCCCGCACTACCCGCGCCCGCTTCGGTATTTGTCGCGATCTCGATCACTCCCGCCGTCGTCGTACTGGCGGGTGCCTCTGTGTTATCTATGACGTCAAACATCGCGCTTGTGATCGGTGACGCCGCGTCTTGATTGAACACGATATGATCACCCACATTGAGCGCGACCCCTGCGAGGGTTCCCGCGACACTGAGAATGTAAAAATCACCCTTTTTAGAGCTTGTTAATACTGGAGAGTTCGCGCTCGCGTCATACGCCCCTTTATATTTAAGATTCCCCGTCACTGTACCCGTTGCGGAGGCCACATACGAGGCGACCTTTGCAGGGGTCATCGCTGTGGTGTCGTTAGTACCTGTTAAGGCTTCAGAGTTCGTTGAGACTCTGATTCTCCCGCTTGTGCTCTCGCTACTGTCAGCGATCGCTTGACTACTATATAATGTTGCCATATCAAAGACCTCTGGGCCATGTGTTGAGCTGTATCGTCTGTACAGCAGGCGCCGCGCCGACACCCGCAAATTCTACTTTGAGCGCGTCAAAAATCGGAGCCTCTACCCCTGCGAGCATCACTTGATCTGTCTCAGAAGCGCCCCCTACATGAGAGACGAAATGGCTTGATCCCGCCGGTCGATAGAACAGTGTATATGTCCCGCCTGCGAGGTTCCGCGCGCTCACCTGAACATTGCGGTTTCCGTCGCTGAAACGCTGTCCTTTAAAATCGCTAGGTTCGATCGTCAGGGCCGCGCCTCCCGAGGTCGTGAATGTATGCGTTTCGTACATGCTCGAAGGTCTCCGTTATTTTCAATGGTGATGAGGTAGAAATTCCTTCCATATTATATCATGACTCTCGTCTGTAGCGCGTGTTGAATATTCAGAATGTGTCATCTGATCCCCTGAATCGTCACTGAACAAGCGCTCATCAGCGGTCCCTTGTAGTTCCACGCCCCCAAAATCCATCGTGTACGTAAACGCGCTCTTTCTCAACCACGTCTCCGCGATCCATAGCGCCATCACAGTGTCATCATGGCGCTCTTTTCCGAGGTTGTACAGCTCATGAATCAGAGGCTCTAGGCGCTCTCGATCTCTGTCTGTCGCGCTCGGTAAAATCACTTTGTTATTCTCAAATAACACCGAGAGCGCCGGTACACCTTCCCACGGATCAGCCTTATTTTTCGCGTGTGTAATGTGGCCCTTGAGCGGTAAATCACTAGATCGCTGTAATCCTAAATAGTGCAACTCCCCGAAAGCGTTCTTTTCTACAGCGACCACGCGCGGAGGGTTCGCGAACTTCGCATACTCACCCTTAACCCGTCCTTGTAACTCGGTTGGGCTCATGCCTCGTTTTCTGAAGATATCGATCAGGTATCGATCACCGTTTTTCGTGTTCCTCCCCCACGTGATCCCGACTGTGTAATCTGTATCTCGCTCCTCTGCGCCCTTCGAGTTTGTCACAAGCGCGAAATCCCAACCCTGAACAATGTCATCGACATCTGGAGGGATGGTTCCGAGTCGATAGCGCTTCCCGCGCTCTATCGCTCGATCTAACCACTCCATTTTAAACGCGGCTGAACTCTCGTCCTGTACCTCGTTCTGGAACTCTCGGGAGAACAAGCGAGAGCCCACCGCGCGCCGTTCTAGCAATAGATAATCTAACGGGCGCTCAGACTCCCAGAGACATGACCCCCCCTCGATATCAACGCCCGTGATGATCTCGCGCCCGTTCTCGTCCGTGTCCGTGATAAATGAATATTTCTCAGGCCAGTCAGGAATCGCTTTATCATGCATGACTCGATATGTGGGGTCATTGATCAGGTGACTGAATAGGTCATCGTGATGCTTTCGCGTACCGATCACCAGTATTGATCCACCTCGCGATAACATCGGCGCTACGGTACCGCGCCACCACTCGCGCGTCTTGGATCTCACTCCCGCTGTGTACGTATTACGATCATCCTGAATGTCATCGCAGATGATCAGGTCAAAGTGGCCACCTGTCACCGATCCACCCGCGCCGATCACCTCTAAAGAAGCATCTACACTCTCTCTCGATCGGTTTAGATAGATCAGGTTATTTGTCCATTTTGTACCGTCAGCCTGAAAAGGTGGCGCGCCCTCGGTCGGGTCCGAGGCCCAATCTTCCATGATTCTCGATGATTGTAACAGTGAGCTTACACGCCTCATGCGCTTCTCTGCCTGTCCTTGTGATTCTGAAATCCACAGGATTCTAATATCACGATCCAGACACAGCGCGCGGGTCGCATACGTGATCGCCGCCTCTGTTTTCCCGTGGTCGCGCGGTGCGAGGATCAGGTTTTTCGCCTTCACTCCCGTCTCTCGCGCTCTTACCGTCGCGGTCTCCATCCGATCAAGCCACCTGTCGCGGTGATCCGCTCGCCTCATTCCGCAGTAGTACGAATCGAAAAACTGAGGAGAGGCCGCGCTCAGTAAACGCCGACCTTTTGGGGTGCTTAGTAACTGTTCAGTGTCCATTGAGCTGTTCTCTCTAACGGGTGATCAAGGCTCATCATGTCAAGGGTCTTCTGTAGTAGTACAAAACGTGTTCCCTGCGCGATCGATGCTCCGTGTGTTGTTATCTCTACCCCCTCAGAAGCTTTCTCAATGTATGTTTTCACCTGCATGATATTGAGCTTTGAGAGCGCATCTACATTTAAATCAGACATATCCAGACCTTCTCGGAGCTCTCTCATTTCTCGCTGTAGATGGTCCTCGACTCGATTGAACCACTTCCAGAAATAGATCTCTTCACTCGTGTCTGGACTCGCTGTATGACAACGATCACACATCAAGAACAGGTTTGAGGAGTGATTACTACCCCCTAAACTGTGCGGGATTATATGACACCTCTGAAGACCAAGATCAGGAGTGTTATACCCTCTCCTTCCCCCTCTCAACGTCTTGTTACACGCCCAACAGTGCGCGATATCATGCTCAATACACAGAAGACCTGTGACATTGATCTTAAACGCTTCTTGTATGCCTGAAATCCTGTACTGGCCCTCTTCACCTGTCCAGTAGTCAGCGATCTTTTGACGTGTCGGCATGTGCTCTCTTTCCATTTCCATTTTCCTTTTCTAGTTTTCTTTTATGTTTTCCTGAGAATCCTTATCTGTGGCGCTTTACGTCCTGTTGCAGAAATGTACCCCTTAATCCCTGTATCAGATCTCGTCATCCTCCGAGAATAGATCCTCGTCCTCATCATCACCCTTCATCATCATAGATACAGGGGTCATCGGCGCTGAACCGTTCGCGTCTTTCGCGCTCACAAGTTCCTTGAGATCGCTTGTCGGCATCTGCTCAAAAATCGCCATGACTTGCGCCTTTTTGATTTGACGATCGCTGAGAAATTTATCGAGTTCAGAGTCACTGAGATCATCTACCATCGAGTACACTTTACTCATCATCTCGCGACGAGAGAGGCCCTTTTCAAGATCCTCGTCCTCGTCCTCGTCCTCGTCCTCGAAATCGTCCTCTTCATCCTCTTCTTCTACAGCCTTCTCAAGATCATAGCGCGCGCCCTTCTTCACTTTACGTGGTGCGGGCTCATCCTCGCGATCATCATCAGACTCACCGAACAGCTCGCTCATGATCTCGTCAAGACGCGCGTCACTGATCTCGTCTCGTGAGTTATCGGATTTCTTACTCTTACGTGCTGCCGCTTTGCGACCTTTTACTAAATCAGTGAACATCAAAGTTCTCCTCTCAAGGGTGTTGATCTCTATCTATATCATATATTGAGCACAGCGCGAAAGATCAGCTCTCCGCGCTCGCCTCGGTCAGCGTGATAGCGCTCGCTCATTAACGAGTACACCTCATCAGCGTCCACGTCCTCATATCCAGTGCTCTCTATATATGCGCTCATGATCGTCTCCAGAGTCAACGCGCCCGTCGCGCTCGCTGATGAATAGCGATCGATCCACGTCTCTACGCTCTCTATTGTTTCGTCATTATCGTCATACATAGATCACTCACACGTCACAAGGTTCTGTATTATACCGTGTTTTTAGGGCGTTGACCACATGAGCGAAAAAAAATTAAAAAAGATCTTGTAATGTGATTCAATTATGTATACGATCGTTTACATAGAGTGATTGACGCTCTAACACACACCGACCCGATACACACAACAGGGTCACCCAACAGGAGAATGAATATGACTTTCACCCCCGCCCGTTCTGCCCAAAAGACCATCCGTTCCCTCACTGTAAAGGGAGAGGGGTGTATGTTCTCAGTCCACGGTGATAACCTCTCTCCAGAGAGTTCACTTGAGGATTTCGTTGCTCTAAAGAATGCCCAGTGGGCTAAGGAGAATCACTCTGATCTTATTTGGTCTGAGACTCGCTTTTTCGCTCTCTTCTTTGCGCTTATCGAGGCAGGCGCTGAGATGAAGTACAAAGAGGAGGTGATCTACTATCGCATCAGCGCTCAACTTGAATGTTGCGGTGAGACGCTTATCCTTAGCCGCTTCACTAATACCTGCGCGTGTTGTGGGGCTGACTACAACCAGAGCGGCTCACTGCTCGCCTCGCGTCATCACTGGGGTGAAGAGACTGGCGAGCATTGGACTGATTGTTACTAAGCGAGCACAAGAGCGCCTTGAGTACGCTCGGGGTGACTATAGTCTTGAACATGCGAACTCAGCGCGAGTCTCTTCTATTAAACACAGTACACTACCAACCCTACACCGACGATTAAAAGAGGCGTGTTGTTGAGAGGCGTCACAGGTCTTTAGGACTTGGATTCGTGCGAGGTCGCAAGACCTGACCTCATAAGCGAGGTATCAATAACCCGTCAGGGTACACACACACTGGAGAAATATCATGATTCACTACCGAATCCTCAACAACGATCAATCACTCACACAACCTACGCGCTCTCTCAAGGTCGCACAAAAGAACAAGATCGAAGGCTCAAAGATCTATGCGTATGCATCTCGTAAAGATGCGCTCGCTCTCTCTCATGCTCGCCTTGAGGTCACTGATCACGAACCTGTCACTATCTCAGAGAGTCATCTCGTGACATTTATCGAAGCTCACCTCGATGCTCGATGTATTAAACGTCCACCGTTCGCGGCCTCGTCTCGTCGCCAGATGGAAGCGCGCTTTGATCATCGTCTCTTCGGGTTCTTGGACGGTCAAGCGGTCGATGCTCAACAGTTCATGAGCGTAAGTTGCAAATGGGTTCGCTACTCATGCCCGATCTTTATCAATGGTAGAAAGCGCACTATCCGCGCTCTTGATCGAGGTTTCAAATCTTGGAGCTCTATTCTCGACGCGCTCACCATCGGCGAACTCACTTCACTCGATCTTTACTGATCCCCTCACACACACTGGAGAACTATTATGAACCCTTTCTATCTTCCCGTTCCTCACTACAACGACAACGATCTTATGGCTCAGTGGCGCGCAGGTAACGACGCCGGAAATGGTGAAGCCTTCGGTGATCCGAACTGGGGTACAGATTCAGATATCTACGAAGCGTGCGACATCTCAGAGGCTCGTTTTCTCACTGAACTCCTTACCCCTCACTGTTATCTCGTTGAGTGGGATGGGGGTCACTGGGTCGTCTGCGCTGCTCATGGGTGGTGGGCCGTCCCTGTCACCCTCAAAGATTAAAAGGATCTCATCATGTGTCAATCTGATAAATACCCAACATGCTACGATCTCAAACCGATCACCCTTGATCAAGGTCCCTCGATCACTGATCTTGAACTCTCCGCGCTCAATGCGGTCGATCTCGCTGAGAAGGTCAGCGAACCGATCAATCGCTTCTCTCTCGCTCGTGGAGCTGTGCGCCTCATCGCTCTCGTCGCTCGCGCTCGTCGTGATCGGAGGTCTCATGACTGATCTTTTTTCTCATGTTGTAATCGGTGGTGAAACGCTAGAGGCTCAAGTTCTTGTAGATGCTACCCTGAAGAGTCTCTCTCAGGCGTGTGACTATGATTTCACGGGTGTCTCTCGGTTTACTGTTCCCTCTATGATCCCCCCTGCAGAGTACAAGATCGGGCTTATCGTAGGTGGGTCTGGTACTGGTAAAAGTTCCCTCTTAAAGCATTTCGGTGAAACATCTTCCTTTTCATGGGACCCCCAAAAAGCTGTCGCTTCTCAAGTAGACCCTAGCCTGCTCATGAGACTCGGCCTCTCTTCTATTCCCTCTCTATGTCGCCCGTACCATGTACTCAGTGAAGGCGAAAAGCACCGCGCTGATATCGCGCGAGCGCTTGTGCTAAATGCTCCTGTCGTAGATGAATTTACTTCTACTGTAAACAGGGATCTCGCGCGCTCCCTCTGTATCGGTCTTCGTCGTTGGTTTGATTCAAACACACAGAAGATCGTTCTGGCAACATGTCACACGGACGTTGCTCCGTGGCTTGAGCCTGATTGGGTTTTTAACACTGTCACGGGCGTACTCGTCGAAGGGAGGTTGGAAAGGCCCCCTTCACACTTTAGAGTCCTACCTTGCTCAGTCAAAGCGTGGTCAGTCTTCAGCCCTCATCACTATCTAAGCTCAGAGATTAATAAGTCTGCTCATTGTTGGTTGTTAGTTAATGAGAACAGTGCTATCTGTGGGTTTGGGTCTGCGATACCTTTCCCCAGCAGGGATTTAAGAAATGCTTGGAGAGGACATAGGACTGTGATCTTACCTGACTTCCAAGGCATGGGTCTAGGGTCTAGGCTATCTAACATAGTTGCTAAGATGTTCTATGATAGAGGTTGTCGATATTTCTCTAAGACAGCTCACCCGAAGTTAGGAGAACATAGAAATAACTCTGGTCTTTGGAAGCCGACAAGCATGAATAAAGTGAGCAGGAAGAACAGTTATCAAGGAATGGTGTCAAATAGAGTTGAGTATCGGGGAGACACTAAAAAGCGTGGAGCATACACTAGTTTTGACTATGAAGCCCACGCTCACCGACTCTGTTATTCTCACGAGTACGTTGGAGATGGAACAAGAATACTAAAAGGGCAAGAAGACAAGACGCCTACGCCTCTACCCCTATTTCAAAACCTCGGGGCCGCTCATGACCGTTGACCAGATCCTCTCTGACTATGACCGCGCGCTTCGTCTCGATGATGGATGCGCGCGCTCTGCGTTCTGTTTCGCGATCCGTTCACTCACTGGTGAGCTGTGGTCGTGGCAGTCTCCCCCTCATGTACTCACCACCCGCGCAGGTGCGCTGATCTCAGATCGTCGCGATCGATCACCCGCACGTCAAGAGGTCATCGAGCGCTCTATCATCGCGCTCTCTGATCGGCTCCGCGCGGATCTCATGATCTATGTCTATGATCAAGCTGACGTGCTCCCCGTCACTTTCGCTCAATACGCGCTTGATAATCGCGCTGATCTTCAGTGTGAGGTAGCATTATCAAAGATCTGGTCTGGCTCTTGGTGGGCGCCTGTTGACCGTCACTCCTATCTCTCCCTTCACCCCGATCTGAGGTCACATGATTGATCGAGTACTCTTCCGTGATCTCGTAGGCGCGTTTATTGTGCTCTGTATGATTACTTTCTGTCTGATCTATGCTCTCGTTCTCAGATCTCCTCAACCGAACCTTGAGCGCTGTTCTGAGAACTTCATGAGCCTTGATCCGGAATCGCGGTCTCTTCTCGTTTACGGTTGCCCTTCTCGTCATCCTGAGATCAATTATCAGGCAGCTGAGATCTGGTGTGATCGCATCGGTCCAGATCTCGCGCTTGAGCTGATCGAAGGAGCGCGTCATGATCAGTGATCGAATTACAGAGAACGTGTCACGGTGCCAAGGAATTCGCATTGTATACCTGCCAGATTCTGACATGTTCACCCTCCTGCGTAATATGCCCGATCTCGCGGTTCAGCGCTTGTCTAGTAGTCAGATCTCGCGTGTCTCTGTTCAGCGCGCGCTTATCCTGCGCGGTCTCCTCGTCATGGAGGACGGGTTCACGTTCCCAGAACGTGATGAGGGCGCGTGGCGCTCATCTTGCGTGATACCTGTCCCGTCGTGGCTCGATCAACTCATCTATGAGATCGCTGATCGCGAGGGGCGCTCTATGAGCGAGATCGCACAAACCGCGCTTGAGATCGGACGCGCTCAGGTGTTATCCTCTCGTTGACCCTTGGACGCCTCGCGAGGTGGCTTTTCTGCGCGCCCTGTACTCGCGCTGTCTCTGATTCCTCCTCTCTCGTTGTTCATCTGAGATGCTCTTACGATACAAGCGCTCATAGGCGAGGCGCTCCTCGCGCTCGCTCTCGGTCTCGCTCTCTCGTCTAGCGCGTGTATACTCGCGTTGATACGCTCGGCGGTCTGGTCTCGATTGATACTCTCTCATGTACTGTTTTCTTCGCTCTCTGATCTCTTCAGGGTCACCGCGGGGGCGTCCAACAGGCGCTTTTCTCGGCTCTAGTGTGTGAAGATCACTTACCTTGATCATGATCACGTCTCTGCTTGTAACGATCGCGCATGTATTGGAGCCTGCTCTCGCGCTCCTCTGGGGTCTCGCTCTCTCGTTTGAGCTTGTGCTTCAAACGCGCATAGGCGAGGCGCTCCTCGCGCTCGCTCTCGGTCTCCTCGCGCTTGCGTCTCTCTCTGTACTCGCGCTGATATCTGTTTCTCTCTGATTTTGTCATGCGGTCACGCTCGCGACCATAGTGAGTCCGGATCTCTGTTATTTACGAAAGCCTCAACCATCTCCTCTAAATTAACATCTGTGAGTATTGCACCGTCAACGGTGTCAACTTCATAAATATCTAACGTGTAATGAGGGAGTACATTTTCAAATTCGAGCATCTCAGGTACAGAAAGCGTGTATCGTCCACAGATGATAAACGCGCGTGTAAAGTCGTCTTTCTCTGTCTCTTTTTGAAGCTCTGATATTTGATAAGGGAGTCGGGCTATCATGGTGAGGTCTTTAGTCCTCTCACTCTTGTGAGATTTCACTTCAAAGAAACCTCTAACAAGAGCAGATCCAGACATCCCTCTGAACCCCGTGATTTTAATATCGCTGTATCTGCTTTCAGGTGTTGTGCCGCGCGGGTACTGGCTGATGTGTTCAGGCGTCATTCGTTCACTATAACGCTCCGTAAAGCGCAAGATTGCCTGATATACTTCGCTCTCAAATCTACGAGCTAGCTCAAAACCATCTCTGCGGATCTCCTCCTCTGTTCTCTGAGTCCGTCTGCGAGGTTCCTGTGTGTGTTTATCTGTAATCTCTACGATTTCGCGCGCGAGAGGTTGAGAGACATGTTTCGCAAGACTGCTCACCACTTGTCTCATCTGTAACGTATTACGTAAGAGCGTACCTAAGATCTCGCGCTGTGCTTGTTCTGACTCGTTTATAAGGGCGCGTATTAGCGCCTCTATCTGTTCCATTTTCATCTTCATTTACCCTTTTTATTTTTTACTAAAATCCTAACATTCGGTAATGTTCCAATATCGAAAGTTAGGATTTTACTTTTTTATTTTCTCTTCTCGGTTCCTGTTAAGTTCTTATTCTTGTTACATTTAATCGTCCTCGGCACTCTCTCGGCTGATCGCTCGGCTCGCTATGTCGCCGATCTGTCTCAGTTCATCGCCCGTTAACCCTGCCGCCGCCGCGTGATCTGTCCATGATCCGGAGCTGACCTCGACACGCGCCTCTAAACTGATCTTATCCGCACCGATCAGTGACTGTCTACGCGCCAGAGAATCGAGCGCGAGCTTTAGTCCTGCTGCCTTCAGGCGCTCGTCACCTGAACTCTGGACAAGCGCAAGCGCCTCGCGCGCTATCGCCTCGGCCTCTGCACTCAGCGCTAGAGCCATCGAGCGCCGTTGGTCTTCAGTGATCCCACGCTCTAGGAGCGCGCGCCAATCCTTGAGGATTGCTTGAGTCCATCGCATCGGTGCGCCTGTAATCTTGTTCAGGTCTTGCGCGGTGAGTGGTGCGGGCCACCTTCGAGCCACTTCGTCAACGTATGCGATCCATGACGCGCGCACGTCTCCCTCAGCTCGCCCGATGTACTGAAGACCGATCATGTGATCTGGTAGGCTCGGAGGAGGTAGCTCGCGAGAGATCCCCTGAGCAAGATCTACGAGCGATTGATGTCTGTAATAGGGATCAGACGCAGGCGCGATGAGTACCCTCTCAACTACCACGGGCGCGGTATCCTTGGGCCCTGCCTCGCGTACGTGTGCGGGTACATGGGTGCGCGAGGTCCGATCCGCGCAAGATCTCTTACCCTTACCTTTCCTCTTCCTCTTACCCTCCGCTTGTTTCTGTCGATGCGCCTTGATCTCTGCCTGTTTGCGAGCCTTGTTAATGGTTGTTTTCTGCGCGTTCGTCCCCCTCCCCTGATCAGGGTCAGGATCTAGGCTCCACTGTTCCGCGAGCGGTGACAAGATCGCTTTGATATCGAGCCCTGACTCTGCCTCGCTTACCATCTCCTCAACATAGTTCATGATCAGGGTGACGCGCGCTTTACTACTGCGCCGCGATCGATAGATCTCACACATGATCCGCGACAGCCCAACGGCGGTCTTTGATCCCGTGAGGCTGTTCGATCGGGCTAGCTCTAGCGCCTCGTACCATTGACCTACTAAGAGCCTTTTCCAGATCGCTTTATGTGCGCGCGTGGCCCCTTTGCATCTCTTGAGTTCATCGAAGATCTCAAGTGATCGCTCTACATCAATCATCGTCTTCATCCATATCTAAAATGAGCGTGTAATCGTCATGAGAGCAAAAGAGAATGTAAGGAGGACATGCAGGGTGCATGTTGAAGTAAAAGTGCTCTACAGCGTTAATCTGAGCACGATCATGATCAGTCTCACCTCCCGAGGTCATCTCTTGTGTGAGATGTTCAATGATTCGATCTTTATCGTACAGAGTCGCGGTGACCCCGTTAGGGATCTCGACCGCGCCCAAAATAAACTGATCATAAGTCGATCGAGGCTCTAGTAATCTCAAGGAGTCGTGATCCATCGCGTGCGCTCCTTCAATAGCTGCTGATGTTCATAGACCTCGCGAGCGTATCGCGACCGCGTACCCGCTCCGTTATATTTTCCTGCGGTCTCTCTCACTGATCCTGAACGAGCTCGATAATGTCTCCACGCTCTGAGGCCTGCGTCAATATAATCCTGATCATGAGCGCGTGACCAGTAAGGGCGCGCTTGCATGGGTCCACGCTCGCCGACATCTCCAATCATCTGAGATCGATGATAGCTCTCTTTCCACGAGATCGAGATCGCTTCATAAATATCAATCCCTTGATCATGCGCTCGGTGGGCTACCCTTGAACATGTCAGATGAGCTTGAGGAGCGTAGCGGGTTAAATAGCGCCGTTGGGCGCTAGGGCTCTCATACAGAGAGCTTATTGAGTTGACACTGATCAGACATAGTAGACTGATCAAGCGCTCAACACTCACAGTGATAATCATGTTTAGTTTCCGTTTCCGTTTCCGTTTCCGTTTTCAATGAAGCTTAGATCATAACCCGAACTCTTCAAGATCTCAATAGCGTGATCATATCCGTAAGCCACTTCTGCTCTCCACCCGATCGCGCGTAACTCTTCTAACCATACTCTCTGGTGAGCTGACACTCTCCCTCGCGCTTTTCCGAATCCTTGAGGACGTTTCAGCTCAAGCGCGAGGCCCTGAAACATGCCGGAAGGTGGCGGTGTAAAAATTAGGATATCAGGCACACCCGCCTTCACCCCTTGAGCCTTGAGACTCGACGCTGTCCTTTTGTCGCGTTTGCCTCCGTTGGCGGTCGCGGTCCAGAGCAGGCGCGCTTGATCAATGACACCTACAAGAGCTTTCTGAATATCAGCCTCCGAGGGCGCGCTTGATTTTGATTGTGGATGACTTCGGGGTCTGTACTGTTTCATTTTAAAATCTCCTTGGGTCTATCTTACATCACGTCTCCGATAATCTCGATTTTAAGTGTGTACAGGATTTAGAAAAATATCCTGTACACACTTAAGTACATGTAAAACAACAAGAAAAGGCCTCTCCTAACGAGATGTGTACAGGATGTGTGTAGGATTTAAAAAATCCTGTACACACTTAAACTATTGTAAAATAACAGGAAAAGAGGCCTTGTGTCTGTGTGTACAGGATTTTTCGTCAACTCCTTATATATATATATATATGTAATTTGCATTTTTCGGGCCTCTATACAGCTCTGTTTCTATACTCTGGAGGTCTTTTAGTTATATTTTCCATACGGGAATCAGAGATTTTATTAATATCCTGTACACATTCCAGTATTCCTTATGTTTTATAAGCATTTAAGTGTGTACAGGATTTTTTTAATCCTACACACACCCTAAGCAAAAAGGTGTGTTTTCCGGAGGTTTTACGAGTACTTAAGTGTGTACAGGATATTTTTCTAAATCCTGTACACATTTGAGAAATCCTGTACACACTTGACAGGCCTTTAAATATTATCTATAACCTACGGTTATAGATAAAGGTTCAGGACATGGATAAGAGACATATTCACGCGAGATTATCACAAGCGCTCGCGCTCTCTCAGCTCTCTTCATGCATCCGACGCAAGGTAGCGGCCTTAATCTTGTCACCTGACACACTCTCTGTCATTTGCGACGGATACAATGGACCACCTCGGAAGGGTCCGAAAGTGTGTGGAGGAGATCACTGTGAGCGTGAAAGGCTCCAGATCACTTCAGGTACTCAGAACGATATAGGGTGTTATCACGCAGAGCAAAACGCGATCTTAAACGCTGCACGTCAAGGGGCGTCAACCAGTGGCGCGATCATGATCTGTACCACTTCGCCTTGCTTGTCCTGCGCGCGTGCGATCTATCACGCAGGGATCAAAGCGGTCTATGTACCAGAAGGATCGTACTCAACGCAGGGGATCGAGTACCTATCAGAGTATGAGGTTGAGACGTATGAGATAGATACACAAAAGCCCTAGATCATCCCACCTCGCGACCAAACTTGGAAGATGAATCTAGGGCTCTCAGAACGCTTTATATGTTCTATCACCTGATCTCAGGTTCTACAACCCTATTCCACAGTAACGTAACCCCAACGAATCGCACCGAGCAGGGCCTTGATCCGGTCCTCTTTTGGGTTGGAGGAACACAAGCACTTTTTTAAAATAAATATAAAATACCCTTTAACCCTGTAAATGCTCGGTGTATATTAAACGCATATATGGCCCTCTTACGAGATCACTGATCAATTTCTCCTGAGACGTGGTTTGGGGTCATATACTCCTCCCTCGTCCATGAGCGTTTTTATCTATAATGTGTATAGGTGAGTGTTCACAACCATGCTCATGGGCGGGGGAGGTGTGTGTTAAGATCCTCAATCTTGATCAGGTAACCAGGTCTCGACCTTTTCATCGAGCTGTACTTGATCCTCGGTGAGTGTCTGTAGATCTCTAAACCGCGCGAGTTCTTGAATCATGAGCGTCTGTAGTTGAGTGAGCTGATCATTTTTAAGCTGCAAAGAGATCTGTGCATCTCTGAGGCGCGCGATCAAAGCGCTTCGATCTGCCTCTTGAGTGGAGAGGCGATCTTTTAACTCTTCAATCTCAGCGGGGTCACGTCCGGAGGCAACGGCGATCATGGCAGAGATCGATCCTGTTAAAACTCCGAGGATCCCAACCAGTACATCTCGATTATCCTTATTGATTTGAACTTTAGCGAGGAAGAGAATCAAGAGGAGGATCAGCGCGAGATAGATGACACTGAACAGCCAACCTCTCCGCGCTTTGAGTTCAGTGAGTGAGGGTGGTGCTTGATCCTCCTCAAGATCTTGTTGTGTTTCAGGTTCAGTCATCCGCGCTCTCCTGTAGTAATAAATGTCACCAAACTAACAACATAC
>Ga0098052_1001597_pt1 | contig 14066 bp, 16 predicted proteins | sample 15_taG_FD_81591 | JGI IMG/M metagenome (GOLD analysis project Ga0098052, IMG submission 81591) | Marine viral communities from the Subarctic Pacific Ocean - 15_ETSP_OMZ_AT15312 metaG | ecosystem: Environmental > Aquatic > Marine > Oceanic | place: Pacific Ocean | collected 2015-01-18 | reverse complement strand
CTGGTAGCCGTGCTTTCTCATCCGTGCCATCACCATATTCGGTGTCAAAATGCCACCCATCCATTCCAAAATTTGAACCTGTGGAAGGGGTAAACAAATCAGAAGGCAGAAAAGATTCTGACTTTTTTTCCATGGGCTTATTTCATCTTTTGGAGGATGTCCAAAAGAGATCTCCGTATCTCAGGGTTATCATAAGCAAGTTTAATTAGCTCACCCTTAACCTCACCGTCAAGGGACGCCATTTTCACTACAATTTCAGAGGGATGACTTTGTGGGTAGTGTCTAGCATCTCCAAAAAGGTATTCAGCATTACCAACCTCATTTGAAAACATTTCCCACAATTTCTTCCAGAAATGCGCTCCAAAATGTTGCGCTTCTCTGCGATCCGGGACATCGTCCTGATTAACGGTGGAAAAGAATATTTCCACCGCCCCAAGAGAAAATTCTACCGTAGAGACAACAACATTCTGTTGAGATCGTTGCCCAATTAGTCTTACGATTTTGTTTTTCAACCTAGATTTCAAATTCTCCTGCACTTCCCTTACCGTTGGATTTGTGAAACTTGTGTCTACCAACTGATGAAAAATTCGTTCTCCTGCGATAGGAAAAGAAAGACTAAATCCTGACGTGTATCCTAATTTTTCCATTACATTTGCTCCTCTTCTTCCTTAGCCCAGGCTTCCGGGTCTTCCTTAATTTCCTCAGCATCCTCAATGATGTCATTAACTTCAGGGTGCTTACGTTGTAGTTGTGCCCAATGTGGGGCACGAATCTCATCATAAAGGGTGTCAGATAGAGCGGAAAGTGCCTCAACCACGTTCATGTATTGCCGACGCATGTCAGCAATCTTTTGAATGTAGCCTCTACCTCCCAATGCACCATCGGGTGAGATGTCTGCGGATTTCATCTTGCAGAATTCAGTGTATCCAGACATCGTATGGCCCATAGCGGCAGTGGTTGCACGTAGGGCTTTAGCCAACGGCTTTAACTTTTTCTCATTGAATTTGAAATCGGAACCAATTTCCCTAGCCGAAGGACCATGAAGACCATAAGCCCACTGACTAGCATCTCCAGAGTTATCTTTAATAAAACGTACCTCACCCGCCGTCTTGGTACGTTTCGGATTGAGGTGTCGATAGGCCACACGACGGGCTAATTTCTTCATTACGATAAGTCCTAATTAAAGTCTAATTTTGGAATCAATGTACTCAACAGCCTTTAGAAAAAAGTTTTTATCGGATAAACCGGCATATCTTTGCAAATAGACCTCGCCTCTTAACAAGTCCAGGTCGGGTTTAATAGATCGAAGAGGAGCGAAATCTGTAAACTCTTCCGAGGATTCCAGAAAGAAATCCTCAATCAACTGATCAATTACCTCTTCCTTGCCGGACTCAAATTCTTTTTGAACTCGATCATGAAGGTAACTTTCTTCTTGATCATAACTCCCACGAGGATAAAGCTCAAAAGAACGAAGTTCTTGAAGAATTGCGGCTCTCCACCAAGAAGTGTAATCCGTGATTTTCCGACCATCCCTAACATCCCGAACCGCACGATTCCAGGTCAAAGTTTTGTATGCTCGGATCGGACCTTTCAAATGCTTAAAGAAATTATGACGGATGCTATCTCCAATAGTCGAACTCCAATCAATCCGCCCACTGTCGAAATATTCAGGTTCCCGTTGTCTTCCTGCCCAGGAGGATGTCCTACTCGAACTCATCTTACTAATAATTGGAAGAAGATCGCACCTAAGACTTTCATTTTCATAAGCAAGTCTAACTAATTTCTTAGCGGTTTTCTTCATCATCCTACCTTTAGGGGATCACCCGATTCATTGAATAGTCTGGACAAGACATATTGGTCTCCATCCTTTTGAAGAGACCACAGGTCTTTAGTAGACTTTCTTACTAAATCATTCTTGCTTCTCTTAGATGGAGAAAAGAATGCCCCCAGATCTCCCAGGTTCGACACCTTCATCACCACACTGGAAGCTCTTTTTTGATTTCTAACGGCGGCTTTCAGATGCATACGATGCACAGGTAAGAAGTTACCACCATCCCACTGCACAAAAACCATTTCGTTGTGAGCCGTAGTGTCTCCATTTGCAGATCGAACGGTCACCACAGTACCCACAGAATTTGGATCTGGAGGGTTAGGATACGTCAACACAGATCCCACATTGGTGATAAACGAAACGCGGGTTCCTGGAGAAACAGGCAAAGAAACAGCTTCCGCCTCTTTCTGACGATCGGTCAACGCCTTCATTGAATTGTAGTGGTCACTGTCCAAAGAATTCCCACCCAAGTAACTGTCCAGAGAAGAAGTATGGTTGGATTCCTTATAGTACCCGCCCAACAGAGATTCCCAAAATTCACTCATCACTAGCCCCTTTTCAAATGATCTAAAATCACATCAATGATCTCATTGTCCAGATTTCCCGATTGAACCTTAATCTCACGCAGGTCATCTGCTAACGCCTTCGGCATTCGATAAGAAGCAGCTACATCGAACTCCTCTATCATATATATCCACAAGGAATCCACCGCATAATCACCAAAATTCGTCAGAACCTCTAATGCGATTTCCAATGGATAGTAGTCGTCCTCAATGTTGTAATCGTGCCACTTGGATCCAAAAAGATTGAGGTCTTTTTGAAAAAGAGCCTTCAGATGTCTCGAATTTGGAAATCGAGAACCTGACAAGAAAGACTTAATGAATCTCTTGTGGAAGTAAGAGATCACACCCTTGTGGTGCTTCATGAAAGCGTCGTAGAATTGGTACTGGACTTTCCATGCAAATTTTTCTTTCTCACTGTTTGAAAAATCACGGGGATCTGGATCATCCGGGGAATCTAGATATCGATATCCGGCCACCTTAGTGTCCAGGAACGCTCTCTTCTTCTTGAGTTGTTGAAGAACCGCTTTGTAGTAAGCCTTTTGCGGAGGAGTCCTTCGAGGAAGGTCTTTCACCATCACTTTTCTCTTCGTCTCTGGGTGAGTCACTTCCCATTCCATCATCTCCTGAAGAGTCGCAGGTTTTTTTTCTTCGCGTACTCTCGGAGGTCGTCTTCTACCCTTATCGACTTCTCGATAAACAGTCTGAAGGAATGCATTCCCATGTTTCTCAATCACCGGGAGAAGTTCACCTCTCAACTCCGGATTCTCGTAAGCCATCTTAATCAAAGACCTAAAGCTTTCTTGCGAAGAACCCCTCTTCCAAATTTGCCACCACTTTTTATCTTTCTTCTTCTTCGCTTCCTCTTCTTTCTTCTTCTTCGCTTCCTCTTCTTTCTTCTTCTTCTCTTCCTCTTCTTTCTTCTTCTTCTCTTCCTCTTCTTTCTTCTTCTTCGCTTCCTCTTCTTTCTGCTTCTTTTCAATTTCCTTGTATTTCTTGGAATCCCTCTCCATCAAAGTGTGAACTTGTGCAAACACCTGTTCCAGAACTCTTTTTGTTTTCTCAGAGTCCGTGTAGTCATACTCATCAATGCGAAACAATTCCTCGTGATTTATTCCAGTTATCGTAATGCTGTGACCCACACTAACACTATAAACCTCACCCCCAACGGATTTCCCCATCCAACCCGTCTGCTTGTCGTAGTCCAACACTTCTTGTGTGGAATGGAACTCATAATCTTCGCTCGCAGAAGGACCGTTATTTCCGTTATGTGGTCGAACTTCCACATAACTCAACTCAAAACCCTCTGGGGTTTTGGACAAATCGGCACCTAAAACAGGGTGTCTAAAAGAAGAAGGTTTAGATTTATTGACCGGCCGATAAGGATTTCCAGAAGGATCTTTGGGATCATCCTCTTTTCCTTTTGCAAAAGCCTTTGCTTTTTGTTGATTGGAGAAGTACTTCACGGTGCCGTTTTGATTCTTGGCTCCATAGTTGTTTCCGGAGGTTCTCCAGGTTTCCCCTTTACCCTTGCTATCCGCAGAAAGTTTATCCGAGGAGATTAGGGGAAAGAGATCGTCTCTCAACTCCGGATTCTCGTAGGCTAACCTCACCAAATTCTTCCAAGATTGACTCATTGACTAAATCCTCGTAATAACCAATTCCATGTTTGTATCTTTCCTGGATCCACACCACCCTCTCGAACCCAGATCATCCCGTAACCCACCCGAAACCAATTCTTCAAACTCGCCAAGGAGAAGCCCGATTTCCAAGCGTGTATGCCGATGTGGAAAGCAATGTTTCTTGCCAGATCTACATCGCCAGGAGTGAGGTTTCTTTCTTGGTGGAACAAATTCCTCCCAAACTCCAACAAACGCTGATCCTTTACGGACGATTGCTTCTGCATCAGGACTTTCTCTGCCATTGAAGCGTATCGAGTAAATGCTCCAAAAGGGGTGGTCATGTTCGGGACATCCCTTGGAGAAGGTATGTGCACCACACCACCGCCTTCCTTCTCGGCCTGCATGTGGAAGAAACGATAAATTTTATCGGCTCTCGTTGGCAGCGCATTCCTTCGAAGTTGTAGTCCTACGTCTGACGTGCCTACTTCAAAAGAAGACAGACGAAAAGCCTCTATCTCACTATCGTAGTAAGAAACTTTCCCAGAATGTCCATCCAGCAATAAGAGCGTATCTTTTTGAATCTTCACTCTTTGGGGACTCACTAAGAAGTCTTTTTTGACCCACCAAAACCCGGATAATTTCATTTTAATATTCCGACACTCGATCGACATAGCCCAAACGATATTTCTTCAACTTCTGATGAACTTCCTCCGCAAATTCCCGGTTGTTGAATTCCATGCGAAAGTACTTTTTCTTTTCCGACCGAGATTCCAGCACATGCACACTCAACTTACCTTGAGGATGCGTCTGAACATCCTTGTGGCTCCACCAACCCGGTGATAACTTCCAGTGCTTTTTAAGGATGGCTTTGGCTTCATCCTCAGAACTAATGTGGGTCGTCCAAGTAAAGCCGATGTAGTAGTGGTAAGAACATTTGTTAATCACAGGAAGTAGCTCTGTTCTCAACTCTGGATTCTCATAGGCTAACTTTATTAACTCTTTTGAGGAGGCACTTTTGTTGGGATCTTTCACCAACAACACCACTTGGTATTGATCGTCCCTTAGATGTTCCACTTGAACATTCAACAGAAAAGGATGTCTCAAGTAGTTAGAAAGCACTCTCTCTAGCTTTTGTGCCCAAGTTCTTCCAAGACTTCCACTAGAAGCTCGGTTGTCCGTCACTTGGACAGAGTAGCGCAACTTGTTTGGAGGTAATTGCTTGATTTCTAGACGCGCATTGTCTTGGAAATGACGTCGAACATATTGTTCAAACTTACCAAAGATGTCACCGGCTGTTTTGATCATCGGGTCACCACATAATTAACTGTTGTTGTTTGATTACCACTGTACGAAACAGTAAATCCAGAGGTGGTCTTGTTGGTGACACTTGCTGCACTGGTCAGTGGATTCTCCAAGGTAACGGAATAAGTAGAATCCGGTTGAGATACCGTGAAGGTCACCGCGACGGAAGAAGCGGCGGCAAATACCGCAGAACCCTTCAAAACAGATTCACCTAACGATCCAGCACCCGCTATAGAACCACGCACCGTATTTCGAGTTGTTAACGCCGAGGTGTTGTTTAGGATTAGATTCCCAACCTCACACCCCCACAACTCAGAAGATTGAGTGCCATTGAGTATGATATTTCCTGTGTTGTAACAGTTGAAAACTTCCAACTTACCTGTATTAGTGAATGTAGATTGAACATTGCCACAGGAATGTAGATTTTTCACTTGATACAGAGAAGTCACCACACTTGGGATCGTTCCTGTGGAGTCATAGTCCAACTGAAGGTCTTTCACATCTCGAACAGAATCCAAGACAAAAGAAGCACACTGTTGGATTCGAGTCAGTGAGGTAGAGGAAGTAGTCTTCCAAGTGCCACCAGATACGAGGATGTTGTTAGCGGCTGAAGCATCTATCTGATAAGTTCCGATCCCCGTAGCTTCCAAGTGGCAATCTTTAATTTGAATCAGATCACTTGCCACAGTAGATCCAGAACCACCTGTGATCTTCACACAGATCTTCCCATCCGTCGTATTTTTGATTTTCAAGTTGGTGAGAGAGACATGCAGAGGAGTTGACCCGACTCCAGCTTTAATGTCAATTGTCTGATTTCCGGTGGAGATTATATCTACGTAACCAAGACCCACGATGTGGACACCATCTTTCTCTAACGTCAAGGATTCGGAATACACGCCAGAAGACACCAGAACGACATGTGGGTTCGTGACAGAAGAATTTGCGGGCACTGCGTCGATCGCGCTCTGAATTGTCGTGTACTTCGTTCCGGCTCCGTTTTTCCCCACCACGAGGATTTCTGTGATCGCAGGAAGCCCCGCCAGATCTGTCAACTTGATCGGAGAAGTCACCACCGCATCTTGAAATTGCATGGAGCCGTCAGAAGCATTCCGAAGTATCTGGATGGTATCTCCAGAACCCGGTTCGATCTGAAGACCATCAACTTTCAGTGGGGATTGGGGCATTGTTTATTATCTCCGATAAAACCACTTGCTTTTGCGAACCAAATCTCTAGAGAGATTCTGTGCAAATTCCTCTCTCCAAGATGGAATATCGATGTATCCCCCAGTTCCTACTTTGTAGTTGGAAATCCAAGAGGAGATTCGACCCACATAATGAGAAGAGTGCGCTAATGTATCTCCAGGGTAGACAACAGGGAACAAAGCCAACGCCAGTTTTTTGACGTTAGAATCTGTTGCTAAATGTTTGAGGTGAGCTTGGGACTCTAACACCTTCAGAATGGGCTGATGGGATTGAGAGGCTAACCTAGAGGCATCCGAAGTGAGTGAGACATGAACTAAAAACACATCATAATCTCGATCAGACCGCACCAAAACTTCTGGAGTCCAAGTCTTGCCTGTCCAAAGTTGTGAAAGTGTTTTTAGGACTCGATTTTGAATGCTTCTCTCGTTCACATAGAACTCAGCAGACAATGCAAAATCAATGGTCATTCTAGAATGATCCCGGCTAAGATCCACGTCAATGTTTTTGTAGGACTTGATCGTAGGGTGACTCCACAGGTCAAAATCATTGGAGAGAACGTGAATGAATTTATTGGCATCAGATCCTAACTTTTGAATGAGAGGAAAGAGACCTTCTCTCAACTCTGGATTCTCGTAGGCAAGCTTGATCAAAACGTGTGCTTTCTTCCCGGTGAGGGAATCCCAGATCCTACGGAAATAAGATTTCTGTTGTGGCGTGTCCTGTGGAAGATTTTGAACCTGGACATCTTTCTTGGTCTCTGGGTTCTTGACTTTCTTTTTTCTCAGCTTCTCTAACGTGCTTTTGCTGAGATTCAGATTCGGATCGGAACCAAACTCTACTTCAGCATCCTGCAACTCACTGAAGACTTGTTGATAACGGCTTCCCAATGCATCTCGATTGTCTCTCACAACATCTTGAAGAGTTCCAAACAAGTTCTCCAATTTGGATTTGTCTGCTTTAAGAACCGCACCTCGAAATTCTTTCTCCATGCTTTTTAGTTGCTGGGACAATCTCTGTGCGTCTTTAGACTTATCTTCCCCACCGGCTCCAATACTATCATGCAGCCGTTGAAAAACGGACTTCATTTTCTTTGCCAGTTCAGGGTTCTGCGCGGCTTGTTTCAGAGTTTGATGTTGATCAATGAGAATAGGAAGTAAAACCTCTCGGATCTCTGAATTCTCGTAGGCAATCTTGATTAGTTTCTTTCTAACAGACATCATGAATCCTCACACAAAAACATCATAGCCAATGCTTCCCGTGTAAGTCACACCGACTTCCACCGTAAAACCATTGACAGTTTTACTAGTTAATCTCACGGGGATAAAATCTTCCGTCGAAAAGGTCACCCGATAATTGGTATTCGCGAAAGCAGACGCAAACACCACTGCCTTAGTGACCTCTGAAGAGAAGACCAACATCCCATTAATTGCACTTGTTTGAGCCACGAGAGTCTCCACTTGACCAATAGCCGTTTGTATGTCCGTTGAGATGGACTTTGGAACTAGTGAAGTGGACGTGGAAATACCTGTCGGGGTCACTATGTTCTTCACCGCAACATTCTGTTGTTCGTCCATCGTAATGGTGAAGTAGTAGGTCTCCGTACCACTTTGAGATTTGTAAACAAACTCAGAAAATGTCTTTGTAAGGGCCATTACCAGACTCCAGAGGTTTCCATTCCCCTCTTCTCAAACCAATTTGCCAAAGTCTTCAGCGCAACGCGGTCTGTAGACCACACGGTGATCTGATCAAATGATTCCTGAATACCTAAATCAGGTAAAGAAGAAACCTCAGACATTGCGATCTTCCCATCACGAAAAGACCTTAATAGATTCGGGAGTTTTCGAATGTCAGAAGAGGTTCCAAAAATAACCAGCCGATGTTCCGCTTGCAGATGGGATTCCACCCACCGTGACGCCACTGACTTCGCCATGATAATTCGTCGTTCGGTCTTCAAATCAATAATCCTCAAGTGTGCTGGAATTCAATTTTCTAAAGAAAGGACTTTATAGAGGGAATAAGCAATTATCCCTCAATGCCCTGTCTGTAGTTGAAATCTACTAAGATCAGGATGTCAAATATGGAAACAATGATTAGAAAAATTGCTACTCGATGGTTAGAAGCAGGAATCTTCGAAGCACCATCCTCAGTGCGGGACCGAATTCAAAAATGGATGCTATCTCAGTTTTGCGCTCTCATCTGGGCACGAGCAGAAGAGAAGAAGAAAGAACCAGGGAAAGATGAGATAGTAGCTCACGCAATGAAGCCATTTTTAGATCAAGTCGCACTTCTCAAACGAAGAGGTCTTGACGTGGGTCAAAAGATGAAATTCACCCAGCCGGAATTCGACATCTTCAAGAATACTTTTGAGTTCAAGAAAAATCAGTTCTGGGAGGTAGTGAGAAAGGAAGATCATTATGATGCATCGAAATATGATTTGTATGTTGATGATCTGCTCTATCATACGGGAGATCTGAAAGAAATCGTCGGGTTCCTCAAAAGCTTAGAAGAAGAACAACTTGGTGAGTTGAAGAAATACTATGATCCTCGAAGGGATACAGTCAACCTAGCTCTGGTCATTAACAAATGTCGCCAGTACACATCTAAACCTCGATTCCGAAAAAATACAGTCAGTATCAAAGACGCAATTCAAGTTGCCGACATTAAGAGTTGGAAATACTGGCATGGTGTTGACAGCAAAACAGTTCGTTGGCTGGAGGAGAAGGCACAAACGTGGCGACAAATGGCAGATCACCACGCAGAACTGTTTAAGAAGATTCAAAAAGAGGTGGAGCAGTTAGAAAGGAGTCGGAAGCCGGGAAAAACCAAAATGTTGGATTGGCTACGTCGATCGATCGGTGGGTCAAAACCTCGAAAGATACAAATCTTCTTCAATGGTGCTGGGAAGTGGTCCACGATAAATGAATACTATTTTTACATTGAGAGCAAAGAAGCTCTTTACGAGTCTCTTGGGGTACAAAGATTTGTGACAACCTTGGAAAATAAAGCTCGAAATGCCGAACAGCAATTATCCTACGTACACACCGACCAATACATCGAGGATAAACTAACACCATGGAAAGAACTCACATTCAAGTTCACACCACGTCATCTCCCAGGACATCTGGGATTTTGGAACAATTCAAAAAAAGAACTTCTCTGCACACTACCACGCGAAGAAAAAGAACTAGCGAGGGAGTTCACTGTTCCGAACTTGAACGCTGCCATTGAACATTTGAAAAGCACCTGTAGGCATGAAGCACAACACCTAGCACAAAGCTTGTTAAAGGATCTCAATGACCTGTCTGAAATTGCAGGATTGCCTTCTAAGAGTATTCGTCCGGAAGGACCCGATTCCGCAATTGTGGAGCGAAAAAGAGGTCTCCAAGTGGAGTGGACCAGAGAACACACTCTCAGAAACATTGAATTCTACACACGCCTAGCAGATGAGACTCGACTGTTTGAGTCGGATGTCAAGAAAATCCCACGGGCATATTGGAAACAATTCTTTGAAATTTGGATCGATAAGAGAAGAATGTTTGAGCATATCCCTAATCCAGATCTCAACAAAGAAGTCTCAAAGCGAATTCAAAGATTCCTGAGAAGTCAACTCACCACACGACCCAACCGAGATTTCTTCAAAGACCTGAAGAAAGAACAACCTCGAAAATGGAACAAAGCGGTTGGAATCCTCTATGATGAGATCCGCAAGAAAGGAATTCGATTTTAGACATGATCAAATCCATCACCTCACGATTCTTAAAGAACTCCTCCTCAGATAACCCCAGAGTGATTCTCCTAGTCTTAGAATCCTCCATCCAAGAACTACATGAACAATTAGAAGAAGCCTTAGTCCGTGCTAAGGATCGGGAAAGTTCCCCTTCTATGACCCATCGAACAATCAAAGCGTTCTGTGAAAGGAAATGGAATCGTGTGATAACAGTCGGGAGATCTCTAGCTCAAATTATTGCAGAACAAAAATCCATCCCCAGAGGAGAAAGCAAAAAATTTGAGTTAGCTTCCAGACTCTTCATTTCGGCAAGACGATTTCCCCGTGATCTTCAAAAATGGATCGCGAAAAATCAAAAGCACATAGATTACTTGGCCCGTGCCGTGAGTTGGGGTGAGAAATCCGATTCCGCACAAGAAGACGAAGTATTCACTCACGGGTCGTTCACTGTTCACAACGTCCAACAATTAGACGGCAAGAAGTTGGACAACGCCAAGAAGCTCATTTCCCAAGCGGAAAGTAAAATAAGAAGTTCACAGATCCCAAACGTGTCATCAGTATTGTACGGAGATTTATTTCTAGTTGGAAGAATTGAGGGTAAGAAGGTCGTAGCATGGTACTACCCGGAAAGCGATCAAATACACTTGCGAACACTTCTTCGTGTGAGAACAAACGAAGTCTTGACTCTCATCCACGAATTAGGTCATCGCTATTGGAGAAGGTTTCTTAATGCAGAAGTCAAAAGAGAGTGGTTGTCACACCACAATCAAATTTCAGATGGTCGAGCAGTCATCCCCTCTGTGGGAGACACCATCCCCGTTAAAATCAAAGGATTCAGAGGGAATCCAACCGTCACACGAATTGAGAATTCCAACTACTACCTTAATGACACCAAAGGATATCTCACATTCCGTCAGGTCTACAACCTAATGACCAAACTGGCGAGGGAAGCCAATTACCCTTCCCAATATGCGTCCACGGATCCAGAAGAACATTTCTGTGAGTCATTTGCAATGTATGCGTTAGGCACACTGTCCGAAGAACATGTCGAGGCATTTGAGAGGATCATCTTCTAAAGGAGAGCAAACCCCAACGGTTCTTCTTTAGCATTCCTCTGCACCTCTCGAAGAATATTCAAGTTCTCCGAGATCGCCCGAAACACCTGATAGTACACCTCAAACCCCTCTAGTTCTTTCAACTTATCAATCGATCTCAAGTAGCGATGTCTCACCAAACCTTGTGAGACCTCTAATTTACTTGCTACAGCGCTCTGACAAGTGGTCTCGTACATCAGCAACATGATCTCAATGTCCAGATCATCCAAAAACACCTTCGCCAAGTCTACTTCCATTTCCTGTTCATTCACTAGAGGAAGTGACAAGATGAATTGGATTCGAGTAGTCGCCCTCTGCAATCGATAGCAAACTGTCGGTTGACTCACGCCGAAAATCATCGCAATGTCGGTCTGCTTGAATTTCCTAAAATAATACAGATCAATGAAATCAGCTTCCCTGGAAGGAAGAGATTCCATGATAGATCGCACTCTCTCGATCAGTAGAAGGGAGTCTTCAGACGGCTCCTCGAAAATCGACTCTATATTCGCGATCGAATCCTCATTGGAAAATCTGATTTCCATTTCTTGAGGATCAATCATGTAATGACTTGACCAAACCGACATGCTAATTCCTTAAATGATAAAAGCTACTCAAACGGTAGCTTCTTCTAGCAAATTCAAAAATACTCTTGGGATCTGAGAGATGATTTTGATAGACCGGAGTTCAAAATGAACTAATGCATCATCTCCGTGCACATCTACCACTTCCCCTTCTAAGGTCGTGTACGTGCCGTCGATGACTTGAACCCAATCTCCAGTTTTAATCTCAGAAGCCACTAATCCTTGAAGTTGATCCTTCATTTTTCGGACTTCTTTGTCGGGAATGACATTGAGAATCCTCATTCCCTTAGGACCCTTGGAAGCCATCACCTGCTGGATATAAAATTTGTTCTCTAGTCTGAAATATTTCTCTTCACTAAGACTAGAAGAGACGAAAACATATCCCTCTAACAGGTGTATGATGATGTTCTTGCCGTTTTTTGGGTACGAGATTGCGGGGATGAAGAGAGGAAAGTTTTCCTCCACACCCAGATCTCTTCGGAGAAGGAATTCTAACGTTCCATCCTCTAATCGCAATTCACCTTGTCGGGTGAGTTCAACCACCACCCAATTCGTCAGATCTCTCTCTTCCCTCTTCTTTTTCCGTGCCATTTTGAATCCGTGTCTTCAGGATGCGCTCTAGCTCAAGATAAAATTGTTTAGTTGAGAAAATTCCATTTTTTGGACCCGGAGTTTCCTCTAGGTCTTTCTTCAGAGGTGCTACTGCCACTTGTTGGACATAGACACCATCTGTAGTAGTAAAATCAGAATGTTTCTGAAACACACTACCAGTTAAGGAAAACTTTTCCTTAATCTTTTCTAGATCCCGCCCTTCTCCCACCGGAGAAGGAGACACTGATTGTGGTTGATGCAACAGCGTTGCCAGATCACAAATCAACATAGACAGCGTTGATTTCTTTGGGCGAGAGGACAACTTCGAAACGATCGTCATCAACTGTGCTTCATACAGATCACCCAATTGAACTAATTTTTCCCGATTCCAATAGGATGGGGGATTCTGCATCGCCCCAACTTTCATCTTAAACGCAAGAAGAGAAACATCGATCAGTTTTTCGTAGATGCTTCCCACGGAAACAAAGTTAGAGAGACGCTCTATTATTTGAATCCCCTTCCCAACATCCAAGGTCGCGGCCATGAGAACATCCGGGTAGTCTTCGTTTAGAGAAAGTTGCAAGTAGGAAGAAGTGTTCTCCCAGGAGACGTCCCCTACGGTAGAGATTGCTTCTACGGACTTCAACGCATCTCGAATATGACACTCGGCTAACTCTGCAATGGTAACCAAAGCTCTCTCTTCAAAAGAAACCCCCTCTTGATCGCAGATCCAAGAAAGTCTCTTCGCGATCTCTTCCGGTGGGACTCTTTCGATCACAAATGCCGGGGCACAACGAGAAAGGACAGTGGACCTCATCTTCTCAGGTTCCGTGGTACAGAAGATACAAACTAACTTCTTTTCCTTGGAGCCTGGGATTTCATCTTCCATCGCCTTCAGCAGCGCGTCCAAACTTCCCTTACTTAAAGCATGTGATTCATCGATGATGTAGATGTTCCGATTCCCAGAAAAAGTAGAGTACTGGAGATCACCTAGAATTTTTTTGATGTCATCCTTACCAGAGTTAGTGGCGGCGTCAAACTCAATCACATTTTCAGAAGCCGAGTTCAAGACAGCCTTGCACGAAAAGCATTCGTCACAAGGAGAACCTTCCTGTGGATCTTGGCACAGCAAAGCTCTAGCCAAGATTCGCCCTAACGTGGTTTTACCAGAACCCCAATTCCCGGCAAACAAATAGGACTGACAGAAGCCAGTCCCATTTTTGATGATAGATCGAAGAATTGTTTTCGTAGCTTCTTGCCCTAAAACATCTTCGAAATTTTTGGGGCGATACTTGGTATCAAATGACATGTAAGATCCCTCTTCGGTTACACCTAATACGAATGTATCGCACCTACGGTCAAGGGCTTACAAAAGATAGATATCCGAAACCTCCGATCGCAGCCATGGTCAGTAAGAACCAAAGAGCAGAAAAGAATTTGTATTTGCCGGTTGCAGACGGCAGAGACGATCCTTTCAGAATGAATCCCGAAAAGAACGAAATGATCAAAAGAACGAAAATACTCAAAACTGTCCAAAGGTCATTCATGTTTGAAT
>Ga0098052_1001596_pt1 | contig 14068 bp, 11 predicted proteins | sample 15_taG_FD_81591 | JGI IMG/M metagenome (GOLD analysis project Ga0098052, IMG submission 81591) | Marine viral communities from the Subarctic Pacific Ocean - 15_ETSP_OMZ_AT15312 metaG | ecosystem: Environmental > Aquatic > Marine > Oceanic | place: Pacific Ocean | collected 2015-01-18 | reverse complement strand
GCCCTTGCTTCCGAGACAAATTTCACTTGGAATGGAAGTAGTGGGGATTTTCACAAAGTTCCATTTACCCGTAATCTATTAGATACATTCTCAGGTACTCCATTTAACACCTCCACTAACGTCTTTACGGCACCATCTGACGGAGTTTACGAGTTTAGTGTACAATTGACCTTTAATAATATCCAAGATGATGTGACACAATACCAAGCATGGTTGATGACTGATACTTCATCTAATGATACATATACTATAAGTGGAATGTATGCTGCTGCTTTAACTCAGTTTGATCCCCCAGTAAGTAACGCTATTAATAGATTGGATCTATTTACTGTTCTAGATATGTCGGCGAATCAGACTATAACAGTGTACGTCAGGCAAAACGGTGGAACTCAAAATAATTGTCATTTATTAAGTTGGCCAATGCAGACTTCTCTCGTCATAAAAAAACTCCTATAAGCCATTTATTCCTTTTCTTGACAAGAACACTATTTATTAGGAATAATATTATTTCTAGGAGATGAATGAATGTCGAGCATGTTAGAACAAGCCATCATTGATGCTGCAGCGCTTCGTGAGGCGGCGTTAAAAAACGCCGAACAATCGTTAATTGAAAAATACGCCCCTCAGATAAAAGAAGCAGTTGAAGCGATGTTAGAAAATGAAACTCCCAGCGCAAAAAGAATGTATCAAGGACACAGTGTGGATGTGATACATGAGGCAGATGAAAACGGAAACGTTACTATATCTGCAACCGGCGGGAAACCTTTTATCGTTAATGAGTCTGAATTGACTGAAGCGAACGAAGAAGATCTTTTACAAGAAGAAGAGATGGCGGCGGCTAGCGAGGGATCAACAGAACCCCCTACCAACATTGAGGCACCTCCAGCGTGGGATTCACGATACGGAGAGACCCAAAACGTTACCCTTACCGCAATGTTAGATAGTATTGATAGTGATGGTAACGTTGAAATTGATCTAGATGATATTGAGTTATCTCTAGCCCAACAGAAACAAGCAAAAGAAACCAAACAAGAAACATCCTCTGCAGAGACTGCTAGTGATGCTTCTGGCGCTTCTGATACATCTGCAGAGTCAGACGTAGGCGGTGGTGAAGAAGAAGGCTTAGAGAGCCTTTTTGGAGACTTAGAAGATAATGATCTCCAATTGCAAGAATTACTATCTATTTTATCTGAATATGATGAAGAATTATTAGAAGAAGACATTGAAGTCGACATGGGCGAGATGAAATTAGGCTCGTTCGTCACCAATAAAGCAGATCGTGAATATGAAACCGATAAACAGGCTGCTCACGATGAAAATATGTTGGAAGATGGAGAAGAAGAAGAGGAAGAAGAAGATTCTTCCGAAGAAGAAAGACTCCAAGAATCAAAAGAGTTCAATCAACTTCAACAAGTGTTTTTAATACTCAAGGAACAAAATGAAAGACTTGAGTCAGTTGTTAATCAACTAAATGAAAAATTAGAGGATACTTTGCTTTCAAATGCAAAACTCCTCTACCAAAACCGCACTTTAAATGATGCCTCCTTGAATGAGCGACAAAAGTCAAAAATTGTCGAAGCCATCTCTAACGCGGAGTCTCCGAAAGAGGCTAAGAGTTTACATGAAACCTTAAGGGCGACAGTGGGATCTGATCAAAAGAAAAGTCCACAATCACTGAATGAAACCGTAAATTGTAGGTCGAATCTATCCTCTATGCTTAATACGAGACAAAACTTAAACGAAAGCCAAAATTCTGATCCTTTCTTTGATAAGATGAAGAAATTGGCTGGCATTAAAAATAACAAATAAAAGGAGGTTAATATAATGTCTATTGTACAAAAATTGGCCGAAGGTATCGTTAACCGTGACATGACCCAAGAAGGACAAGCACTTCTTAATAAATGGTCATCAACCGGGTTACTTGAGGGTCTTCAAAATGATCAAGCCAAACATAATATGGCTCGTCTCTTGGAAAACCAAGCAAAAGAACTTCTTCGTGAGCACTCTTCTATGGGTGCTGGTGACGTTGAAGGTTTCGCTGCTGTTGCTTTCCCAATCGTTCGTCGTGTTTTCGCCGGACTTATCGCTAACGATCTTGTTAGTGTTCAACCTATGTCTCTCCCTAGTGGACTAATCTTTTTCTTGGATTTCGTATATTCTGGAAATATTGGAGCGAGTGGTTCTCAAACTGCGCGCGGTGGCAACAGTGCTGATGCTTCTATCTACGGTACTAACCGTGTTGGTATGGAAGTAACTGGTGGTGTTTCTAACGTTGGATCTCTTGGAGAGAACCTTTCTGGTCCTCGTCAAACTGTTGGTTTGGCTTATGCTTCTCCGACCGGTTCTACTGATGTTGCTTTTGGTAATATTACTGTGACACAAGGTGTTCTTATTTCAAGCATGGGTGAAGCCATGAAGAAACTTATTAAGTATGACCCAGATGTACTGGCTGAAACTACATCATATTTAGCAATGCTTGATATCGATGAAGCGGACGTCAGTGCTAACCTAGATACTGATAACCTTGCGGCTATCAATTTCCTAGGCGCGCAAGTTGAATCTATTGACGCTGGTGCCCGCAGTCTCACTACAAGCAATACAAAATTGATTCGTCGTTTAACCAGTACTGATCAAACTACTATTAGTTTCTTCGTTGTTGGACCAATTGGTCTTGCTAGCCTTGTTGCGGATGCAGGATCTCTAACCATGGACTATCCAGTTAAAGATGCTGTCGGTTCTGCTGGTGCTGCTGGTGCTGTTCGTGCTTCTAGTCTTCTACTAGAAAGAGAAGAAAGAATCCCAGAAATTGATATCAAGGTTGATTCAATCGCTATCACAGCACAAACCAAGAAGTTGAAAGCAAAATGGTCTCCTGAATTGGGTCAAGACTTGAACGCTTACCATAACTTGGACGCTGAAGTAGAATTGACTTCTATTCTTTCAGAGCAAATTGCCTTGGAAATCGATCGTGAGATTCTTGCTGACCTTGTAAACGGCGCAACTGCTGCTACTTACTATTGGTCTCGTTCTCCGGGTCTATTCGTTAACCGTTCAACTGGTGCAGAATTGGGCGCTACTTCGGCTGCTCCTGACTTCACTGGTACTGTTTCTGAATGGTATGAAACTCTCATTGAAACTGTCAATGATGTTTCTGCTCAAATCCACACCAAAACCCTCCGTGGCGGTGCTAACTATGTCGTTTGTTCACCAGAAACTGCTAACATTCTCGAATTCACTGCTGGATTCCGTGCTAATGTTACGGCTGATGCTGACCGTGGCGAAATTGGTGCTGTTAACGTTGGTTCGTTGAGTCGTAAGTTTGACGTTATCGTTGATCCTTACTTCCCACGTAATGTGATCCTTGTTGGGCGCAAAGGTTCTTCTTTCCTTGAAAGCGGATACGTTTACGCTCCTTACGTTCCATTACAAACTACTCCAACAATCTTTGGACCAGAAGACTTTGTTCCTCGTAAAGGCGTAATGACTCGCTACGCGAAGAAGATGGTTCGTCCTGATATGTATGGATTGGTTATCGTTCGTGGAATGCTCGGTGAGTCCGGGTCCTAATTAATAATTAGATCCAAAAAAGATGCCCCCTTCCTTCTTGGTTGGGGGTTTTCTTTTTCTGCTAACTATTTACTATGAATTGGGCAGGAGCCCACACATTTTATTGATATTTTAAGGAGATTTACATTATGTCAAAAGTTGCAAGATCGGCCCGAGTTGGAAGCCGTAACAGAATGGAAGCCATATCCGCCGATAAAACAATTACAAGTGCCGAAACTGGTGAAACGTATTTAATCGATTGGAATACTGCCTCTGCGTTAACCATTACCCTTCCTGCTATGCAAGATGGTGCTTACTTTAAGTTTATTTTCAAAACCCTGCTAACCGTGAATGGTACAGTCGTTATTAACAGTGCCGACAACACGGCTGGTGATTTTGCTGGAAGTATTTTCGAACAAGTTACTGGTGGTTCCAACGCTAATTCCGCAGTTCAACTTTGCGGAAGCCACGATATATTAACCATTAATGATAACGTTGATATTGGTTCTTGGCTTGAAGTTTATTGTGATGGATCAAAATGGTATTGGACTGGTATGCTTTCTGTTTCGGCAGTTGGGTTAGCAGTATTCTCAACTTAATCCGGAGTAACTAATGGGACGTAAAGCAAAGCGATTGAAGATAGCGGCAAGAATTGCTAGGCTAACGGGAGAGCAGGAAACTGCTCCCCAGTCTACTCTTGTTGCCGAGAACTCTCAAAAAATTGAAGAATTAAAAACTAATATTCCTGAACCAGTTGTTGAAGAATCAACAACGTTAGAGGAGCCGAAATTCATGACAGAAGCCGAGCCGGTTGAAGTCAAAGAAGAGGCACCAAAGATTCAGGTAAAGAAAACAATAAAAAAACGAGCCCCTCGTAAAACAACGACAAGGGCGCGCAATACAAAAAAGAAAAATATCTCCTCCAAAAAATAAATATGTGTGTGTGTAATGCTTTGCCTCCGATGCTACGTCATCGGAGGTTTTCCTTTTGTATCAACTAATTACAAACAGTGGAGGAATATCAATGTCATATCCAAATTTAACACCGTCTTCAACAAATAGTGCGATTATACTACCATCAACAGGTTCGCACTCTGAAGTTGCTTCTTCATTAGCGATCGGGTACTACACCGGAAGTGCTGCTTTTGTTACAGGCGCAGCATCACAAGTCGACTTTACATATAAAAGATTGGGCGGTGATATCTTAGACATTGAACTTAAAGCCACAAACGTCTATAATCACTATGAGGAAGCAGTCCTAGAATATTCCTATATAATCAACCTACATCAAGCCAGAAACTCTCTAGGACAGGCTTTAGGGGGCCCAACCGGATCATTTAATAATAAAGGTGAATTAACCGCTGGATCAGATGCTGCTTTGAAATACCCTAGGTTTAAGTTTGATTACGCGTATAGAGTATCTGATTCGTTTTCAACCGAGGCAGGTATTGGAGGAACACAAGATATTTATTCGGCGTCTTTCGATAGAGTTGTTGATCAACAAGATTATGACCTACAATACGTTATATCTTCTAGTGCAAATTCTGATAATGGCTTACCCTACGCACCTGATTTCAAAAACAAAAGAATCAAGATACGTCAGGTTTACTATGTAACCCCTAGACAAATGTGGAGATTCTATGGTTATTATGGTGGCCTAAATGTTGTTGGTGATTTTTCAAATTACGGTCAATATGCAGATGACTCTTCCTTTCAAGTGATACCAGTTTTTCAAAACAAGGTACAAGCGATCCAATATGAAGATCACTTGTATACTCGAACATCTCACTACTCTTTTGAGATAATAAATAACAAATTAAGAATCTACCCAGTACCAGATGGGGTTTCTCCAGAGAAGTTTTGGTTTAGATTTTCGGTTGAAGAAGATGCTTTCTCTTCTGGTTCGTCTGATGTTGGTATGCTGGGTGTAAACAATATGAACACCCTTCCTTTTGAGAATATACCTTTCGAAAGTATTAATTCAATGGGACAACAGTGGATTAGAAAGTATTCTTTGGCTCTTTCGAAAGAAACTTTGGGGCAAGTTAGAGGAAAGTTTGGAGGTAGTATTCCTATTCCGGGAGATAATGTAACTCTTAATGCAGATGCATTGTTGAGCCAAGCCGCCACAGAACAACAAGCATTAAAGGAAGAACTTAATAAGCAACTGGATGAAATGCTATACAGCAAACTTGCTGAAACCGAGAAAAACATGACTGACAATACCGATGCTATTGTTAAGAAAGTTCCAATGAAAATATTTGTGGGGTAATAAATGAGCAACGATGAATGGGAAAGACCAACCAATCCGCCACCACCTTTGTTTCTAGGTGAAAAAGAGAAGAACCTTGTAAAACAAGTAAATGATGAAATCATTGAACGTGTGGTTGGGCAACAAATATTATATTTTGCTATAGATATGGAAACAACAAACTTCCACCCTTTATATGGAGAGGCAATAGAAAAGAATTTCTTGCATCCTATAAGAGTATACGCCTTAGTTGATTACGGAGGTGTTGAGACTATGTTCATGGATAGCGTTGGTATTGATAAAAAGACGTCTGCTATCATACATTTTCACAAAAGAAGATTAACTGAAGATCAAAATTTATTCGTAAGAGAAGGGGATTTTGTAAAATACGGTGATATCTATTATGAGATAGTAAAACTAAATGAACCTAAGCAGTTGTTTGGTCAAATCGATTCAAAATTTGAGATAACTGCAGAATGTATTAGATCTAGGGATGGACTATTCAATGGCGAATAAAGAAATATCAATACAACCTTCAACTATAGAAACTATAGATAAAGCAGTGTACGAAATGATTAATGAGACCTTTTCTTTACATACAACCACGAATGCTGGTTGGAAAAAAGTCCCAGTCCTTTGGATATCGCCTGAGAGGTCTTTTCACGTCAAGAAGAAGGAAATAAGAGATGCAGTTGGTAAACTTAAGTTGCCTTTAATCTCAATTGAAAGAACGTCTTTTGCAAAAGACCCAAATATGAAAGGTGCATGGCAGGCGAATATTTTTCCGGATAAATCTGGTGCTAGAGGTTATAAAAAACACGTAAGACGTGTAGCCAGAAAAATTTCTGAGGAAAAAACAAGAGATTTTGCCTCTGCAGATGCGAAAAAAGAAGCCGGCGATAATCACTTTCCAACGAACAACAAAAAAATTGTATACGAAGAAATTTATATCCCTATCCCTGTGTGGGTTACAGTAAATTATTCGATCACACTCAGAACCGAGTATCAACAACAAATGAATGATTTGATGACTCCATTTGTTACAAGAACTGGTAATATAAATTCTTTGTTAATTCGTAATGAGGGCCACCAGTTCGAGGCATTCATTCAACAAGACATGTCTCAATCAAACAATATGTCTAACCTAGGCGAGGATGAGAGAATGTTCCAAACTAAAGTTGATATCAAAGTATTGGGTTATCTCCTAGGAGATGGAGTAAATGAAGAGGCGCCAAAAATCGTAACCAAAGAAACCACCGTTGAAGTCAAACTAGTTCGCGAAAGAGTTATCATTGGAGACGAAAAACCATGGAAAACCGACAACAAGAAATACAGGGAGTTTTGATGCCTTTTGAGGTTAGAGAAACTATTTAATAAGAATTATATATTATAAGGAGAATTAGTCAATGGCTAAAAAGTTTGATTTTCTATCACCCGGAATAAATATCCGAGAAATTGACCAGAGTATTCTGTCACCAGAAAGGGATGCAGAAGGACCAATTATCATCGGCCGCGCAAGAAAGGGTCCCGGAAATAAACCGGTAAAAATTAAGAATTTAGACGACTTTATCGCAGTATTCGGAACTCCGGTTGCCGGTGGCGGTGAAGGTGGCGATGTTTGGCGTAACGGCAACACGATAGGGCCAACCCTAGGTGTGTATGCTGCGCAAGCATGGTTAGCCTCTGGTGAGTCTCCAATCACTTATGTACGCCTTGTTGGTGATTCACACCCAAGTGCTGATACTTCAACCGGTATGGCCGGGTGGAAGTTAGATGGTAACCTATCCGCTGTTGCTGGTACCAATGCTACGGCATACGGGCTCTTCTTGGCTGATAGCACTGCCGATCTTGGACAAGCATTGGCGTTTGCAACCCTCACTGTAGCAGGTGGTCTGCCTTCCAACAATGACACGATTACTATCACAGAACAAGGCGGCACAGCCCTGAGTTTTGAGTGGGATTCTGATGACACAATTCCTGCTGGTAGTGTTGAGGTTAATATTGGCGGTGGCGCTAACGCATGTGCTTTAAACCTTGCCACTGCAATTAATGCCGAGATTGAAAAAGGTAACCTAGTAAACTTTGTTGTTAAACATACAACCGGAACCGCTATTGTTGAAATAGCATTTACCGGGACAACCCTTGGAAGCGCTGCAGTAGCAACGTCAGCAAGTGGTGTTGTCATTGCCGGCGAAACCCTTGCTGCTGCAACTCAAGAACTTGGAGAAGGCGCTCTTGGAGCAATCTTCTACGTTAATGACGGATACATGGTCCTCGATGGTGTAGAATACGGTGGATCCAACACTGAGTCTAATGCTGGACGATTAATTAAATCAAATGCTGCTAGTAGGCAATTTCGTGCAAAGATTTACAATGGTTCTTCGGCATTAGTAGAGACCGTTAATTTCAATTTTGATAGAAACTCTTCTCTGTATATCCGAAATGTGTTTAATACAAACCCTCAACTGTGTAACTCGACAATTACTTCCGCTGCTAATTTAAAAACATATTGGCTTGGAGAATCTTATATAAGACACGTTGAGACATATGTGACCACTTCAACCTCTGGAGATCAATGTGGAGTTTTACTTCCAATGAGTTCAGGATCAACTGCTGCTGGAAACTGGGGTTATCGATTTACTGGTTCTGCTGCACCGAAAAGTGGAATGGTTTTCTCTCAGAGATCAACAAACCAACAACAACTTTTCAGAATTTGTGGGCTAGAAGAAGGAGATCAGTTCCAAAAGAATCATATGATCGCTGTTGAAGATATTAGAGAATCAACAAATCCAATAAATGATCCATTCGGGACGTTTACAATTTGTGTAAAGGATATGGGTGGTAATTCTATAGAAAAATATTCAAACTTGAACCTTAATCCGGCTTCACCAAATTACATTTCTAAACGCATTGGTGACCAATATATGAGTTGGGATAATTCAAAAAGACGATATCGTACTTATGGAGATTATTTGAATCTTTCTGATATGATTCGTGTTGAAATTAACTCAAACATTGCAAACGGCGGCGGTGGTGGACTACTCCCAGCCGGTTTCCGTGGGCCAGTACGTCATAAAACATTTGGAGTTATTTCCGGATCCACTGTAGCACACACTGTTGTGTCTGGTGGGATTGGGTCTCAAATGAACTCTGGTTTTATTGCTGGTGGTAGTACAGGTTCTGTTCCCGGTGGTGCTTTGGGTGGGTACTTGGTGAAAGCAACTGGTGATCAAGACTTTGCTGTTAAGTATATCTTCCCATCAATTCCTCTTAGACAATCTGGTTCTGATGGAAACGCTGCTGATCCGTATCGTGTATACTGGGGTATTCGTCCGAAGATTTCTAATTCTTCAACCAGAAACGACCCGGACTATTGCGATTATTTAAGATCACTCCCTGCAGGGATTAGTTCAATAACTCCGAGTTCTGATGCTTTTGAATATTCTTTCAACTTCTCATTGGATGATTTGGTTGTTAATACCAGCACTAATATTACACAATACCGTTCAGGGTCTTGGAGTGCGACCGGCAATGATGCATCGGTTTCATACACCTCACCAGCGAATACAACAACAAATCACAACGGAACATTTGGCGCTATGCTAGATTTGGGCATGAGACAATTCTTAATGCCTATGTTTGGCGGTAGAGATGGTCTAGACATCTTGGAGGCTGAACCATTTAGAAACTCTAAAATCGGATCGACCCTTTCTGAGACTACCAATTACACTCATTTTTCTCTTAACAAAGCAATGGATGCTGTTAGAGATTCTGAAGTTGTTCCAGCAAATCTTTTATTGGCCCCGGGCATTACCCAGCCAATTATCACAGACAAATTGATTTCTACTGCTGAATCACGTCGCGACGTATTAGCAATTATTGATTTAGAAAATGATTATACTCAAAGTACAGAAAGTACAGCGAACTCTACTAGTAGATTGGGTTCTGTTACAAGTGCTATCTCTAGTATCAAAACAAGAAACTTGGATTCTAGTTACGCATGTTGTTTCTATCCGGCTGTACAAATCAGAGATAATATTAATGCCGGTTCCCCATATGTATGGGTACCATCTTCTATAGCGGCCTTAGGAGCCCTTGCATCGTCTCAAGCGAAGACCGAGGTATGGTTTGCCCCTGCTGGATTTAATCGAGGAGGATTGGGCAATCTCGGTGGTCGTAGAGGACCTAGAGTTCTTCAAGCAAGACAACGCTTAGATTCTAGAGAAAGAGATGATCTTTATCAAGTGAATGTTAACCCAATTGCTACTTTCCCTGCTGAAGGTGTGGTTGTGTTTGGTCAAAAGACTCTACAAGCAGACGCTTCTGCTTTAGATAGGATTAACGTTCGCCGACTATTACTCTTCCTCAAATCTCAAGTAAGCGATGTGGCTAGAAACCTTTTGTTTGATCCAAATCTACCAACTACTTGGAATCGTTTTAAGAGCAAAGTAAATCCAATTCTATCAAATGTAAAAGCAAGATTCGGTCTTGCAGATTATAAATTGATTTTGGATGAAACCACAACAACACCAGATCTTATTGATCGTAACATTATGTACGCTAAGATCTTTATCAAGCCTGCCCGAGCTATTGAATACATTGTCGTAGACTTTGTTATCACTAAGTCTGGTGCTGATTTTACATAATACACTAATTAAGAATATACAGGAGATAATTTAACATGGCATTTTGGACTCAAGACTACGGAGCAGGAACTAAAGATCCTAAAAGAAAATATCGCTTTAAGGTTTCAATTTCCCAGATCGATAATAATGGTTGTATTTGGTGGGCAAAAACCGTAACTAAACCAAATTACGAAATTACAGAAAGTGAGCATACTTTTTTGACTCATAAATTTTATTACCCGGGAAGAGTTTCTTGGGGAGAAGTAGAGATGGTATTGGTTGATCCGGTAAGTCCGGGAGCAGTTGCTGACCTTAACGCTATGATTCAGGCTCAAGGATATCACATACCGGGAGAAGATTTGGCGGAAGCAGAAGCATTTCAAACAATGTCCAAAGCGGCAGGTGCTGATTCTCTAGGTGTTGTTGAAATCCAACAGTTAGATGCTGAAGGTACACCAATCGAGACTTGGACACTAAAAAACCCTTTCATAAAAGGTGTTAAATATGGTGATTTAGATTATTCTTCCGATGACCTCTTAGAAGTAACACTGACGCTAAGATACGACTGGGCTACTTGTGTAATTGGTGCAGATGCTGCTGGTCCTGCTACAGGAAACGGTCCTGATCCAGAGCAAAGAGAATTCTTTACTGCTGGTGCCAAAGACGTCACAACAGACATATAGGTGAAAAATGGCTTTTTGGACAACCTTAGTTAATGCCAAGAATCAATTAAATCCAAAGTTATCTGATCGCTTCATTGTCATTATGGGTGGTGAACAGGAAACTTTTTCACAAAATATAATATTTACCGCCAAGTCTGTTACAAAACCAGTGATGGACATTGAAACTAAAGAATTCAAGTTGATCAATCATAAGTTTAAGTATCCCGGCTTAGGGACTTGGCAACCGATCAAAATTACTTTTGTAGACATGGCCGGTGCTCTCAATCAAGACACTAAAACTTATGAACAATTTATTGATTCAAATAATTATTTTAATAAAGAGAAGAGATCATCTTTTAAAAATAGAAACTTTGAAAACACTGCTGCTGTGCTGGCTTTAATTCTCTACGGGTCAGGATATGATACGCCTAGGTTTAAAGCCAAATCTGGTTCATCAAATAACACAGGCATTACCAAACAACATGTTAATAAAATCTTGCAAGGGTTGAGAATTCAACAACTTGATCTTAGCCCGGGCAAAGAAGATAAACCAATGAGAGTGGTTGAAGAGTGGCAACTTTTCAACCCAATAGTTAAAAACATATCTTGGGGTGAACTTTCGTACGGTGAAGATACTTTAGTGCAATACACATTAGATATCGAATATGATTTCGCTGAATTTTCTTCTGGGGGGCCTATTGCTGGTCTTGCGGAAGGAGGTAGTGATGATGCATCTGAAGGCTCTGATCAATCCACGGAAACGAGCCGTGAAAAGCCCACAGATGAGGGATCAGAGGTAACCACTACTAACCTAGGTGATCCGAAATAAAAAAATAATATTTTCTTGAGGTGATAATGAGAAGAAATAATGAAGACCGAATGATGGGCGGTCACAAACCAACTCCATCAGAGAACGCTCCCCAAATGGCGAATCCATTGGATTTTATTACGCCAACAGAATTTGTGGAACTTCCATCAAAAGGTAGATATCCCCCCAATCATCCAATGACGGGGAAAGAAAGCATTGAAATACGATTTATGACGGCAAAGGATGAAGATATCTTAACATCAAAAGCCCTCCTTAAACAAGGTGTAGCCATTGAAAGATTAATACAAAATGTAATTGTCGACAAAAACATACAAGCCAAAGATTTATATATTGGAGACAGAAATGCTATTATTATTCATGCACGTGCATCTGCTTATGGTAGTATTTATAAAACAAAAGTAAATTGTCCTAACTGTGCAGAGGTATCTGGTCATAGGTTTGATCTTTCTGAGTACAATTCATACGATGGTATGGACTGGGAAGGGTTTGAAATTGAACCAACTGATTATGGTACATTCAAGGTTATTCTTCCTTTAACTGATATCGTTGCTGAAATTAGACCTCTTTTGGGCTCTGATGAGGCTGGTATGATTAGAGAGATGAAAAAGGACAAAAAGGGCGAAAAGGGACTTGTTACAAGTCAACTAAGGAAATTTTGCCTGTCTTTTAATGGATATAAAGATTCAGCAACAATTAATAAGGTTGTTGATCATCTAACCGCTGGTGATTCTAGATACCTAAGAGGAGCATTCGCAGCCATTTCTCCGGATTTGTCTGTTAAAGGTGATTTTCAATGTTCTAGTTGTGATCACGAGGAGGAAATGATTGTGCCGTTCGGCGCTGACTTTTTTTGGCCTGAGCGATGAATATTCTGAAAATGTTTATGAACAGTTTTTCATTTTAAAACATTATGGTGGATGGTCTTTGTACGAATTATATAATTTACCAATCGCACTTCGCGAATGGTGGCTTAAAAGAACGATTAAGGAGTACGAAGAAGAGGCCAAAAAACATAAACAAGCGCAGAGAAAGTAATGCTCGGATTGTTCCGAGCATTTTTTTATTAAAACTATTTAAATGAGAAGAGGAGTGCCCTTATATGAGCAATGATGACCTGCAAGGAATGATTGATCTTGAATCTCAATTGATTAAAGTGTATGAAAAAGAACAACAAATATCAAAACTGAGGCAGGAGAGAAGCAAAATGCTTAAAGATGATCTTGCTGTCATGAAAGAACAAGTTCGTCAAAAAGAACAAGAACTTAATAAAGCCCGTGATCAAATCGAAAAACTAAGAAAAGCAGAGATTGACCTTACAGAGTTATCTTTAGACCAGTTCCGTAAACAAAACGAAGAGGCATACAAAGCAATCGCGCTATATGCTAAAGAGTCTGGTAAAGATGTTCAAGCAATGTTTGAGGAAATTGCCACAGGGGGAGATGAGGCTTTTACAAACATAACAAATGCTGTTGAAGCAATGCGTGGTAGGTTACAAGATGCAAACGATACGATGTCTGAACTTGGAAAATACGGAGGGAAATTTGCAAACTCAATGGGATTGGCTGCAAAGGCGGGAGATACAACTGCTGGTAAGATTATGCTTATGAGTAAAAAAATGATGGATGCTAAAAAAGCCGGGATTGGTTTTAACGATATGCTTAGTGCAGCCTTTGGGTCGTCATTTAATATGATGAATATAATGTTCTCCATACTTGATATTCTAAAAGATTTTGTGATACAAACAGATAATGTAGCCAAAGGGTTTCAAAAGGCGACTGGTTTTACCGGTAATTTTAGAGACAATATTCAATCGGTATCTGCTAATTTGGTTGCCTCTGGAGTCTCTGCTGAGGATGTTGGTAAAAACTTCGAGGCGTTGGCTTCAAACTTCTCTATGTTTCAAAAAGGAAACGATGCAGTTAATAATGATCTACTAACAAGTATTTCTTTGCTGGAGAAAGTAGGCGTTAGTGCTACCGATTCCGCTCAAAATTTGGATCTCTTAACTCGGTCCATGGGGATGTCCGCCCAAGAGGCAAACAAAGTTAATATGCAAATCGCTACAATGGGTGATGGGATGGGAGTAACCGCTGGTAAAATGATGACCGATTTCAAAGCAGTTTCTGGTACTCTTTCTGTCTACGGAGACAGAATG
>Ga0098052_1001591_pt1 | contig 14082 bp, 21 predicted proteins | sample 15_taG_FD_81591 | JGI IMG/M metagenome (GOLD analysis project Ga0098052, IMG submission 81591) | Marine viral communities from the Subarctic Pacific Ocean - 15_ETSP_OMZ_AT15312 metaG | ecosystem: Environmental > Aquatic > Marine > Oceanic | place: Pacific Ocean | collected 2015-01-18 | reverse complement strand
GCCCACCACGCACTCCCACCAGAATAAGTGGTGAAAACTAAAAAAGATTCCATCACATTGACATCCTCTGGGATAGGGGGTGGGTCTGAAAGCCACTTTTTGTCAGCGGTACTCCAATCAGGCTTGGGCATCTTCTTCTCCTCCCAAAGTTATATTGCATGAAAGAGTTGAGTAAGTATCCAACATACTACTGAGGACACTAATAGCCTCTGCCAACTCTTCTCGTTGTTCGTCGTTATCACAATGTTCATCTAAATCTTGTAATGCTTTTATCGCGTAGTTAAGAGCATCCTCATCAGTCATTATTTTAGTTTGTTCAGTCATGGTGTTTATTTTTTTGTTGTAGCTGGAGATTGCCCAGCACTATTGTGTGTATAAAGATTATTGTTGTGAGAAACAACAAATCAAATTTGTTATCGTAAGAGTAGGATCCCATTAAAAATAGCAATCCCCCCAACCACACTATCGGAATAAAAACGGCTATAATTCTACTCATCGTAACTTTTTAAGATGTGTCTCATTCGATCAATAGTGTGCTTAACCTCAGACTTGCTTTTACTTAGATGGCGGCACAAACGACTAATGTTAAATTCCCCACTCGGCTTAATGTTTTTAGAGTCTAACTCTACTTTGTTTAAGAGGTTTACCATATCCTCATCAAGACCTTCATTACCAAAAGGCGTAAAACATTCTACAGGATTTACGACTTTATCTTTTAATAATTTCTCGTCTAGGCTTACTTGATTACGCAACGGTGCGCGGCGAATAATCTTTTGACCCATGCAATTCTTTCTATTCCATAAAACAGTTTTTAGATACTTATCAAAATGACGAGTATCCTTATACTCATCAAATGAAGAAGTTGAAGTTCTATCGAATATAACTACTGTATCCATCATTGCAATACAAAGCTCTTGGTAACTATCCTCATGGTCGTGTGTAATTGGGTCAAGCCCAATACGATAAGCTATATGGTGCAGTAGTTTACCGTACTTCTCCTCTAACCATTCCCATTGCTCGTAAGTTAGCTTATTAAGCGTCAAAAGTTTCCCCCTGCACCAATCGCCTAAGTTTCAATACTTCTGATTTATAAAAGTTACGGTTATCCAGAATATAGTCGGCATTACGCTTAAACTTTGAGGTAGCAATTAGAGGGTATTTCGCCGAAATACTATAACCGTTCAGGAAATCGTCAGAATTATCTTCCATTGGAAAGGCTAACTTAAAATGAGATGCAAGCACAGAGGGCTTAATGTTTCTCTCCTTGATAAATCCATTGGCACATTCCTCTAAGTGTGCGGTTAAAAATTCTTTCCATTCCAAAGTCATCCCACGAGTTTCGATCCGATGTGTTACATACTTTTTAATTACCTCAATCTGCGGGTCATACAACGAAAGAGATTCAAACGGTTTTGTGGCGGTTGGCTTCCTAGTAGGTGTGCAACTAGCTAACCATTCTTTCAATTTATCACGCAGTTGTTCCTCCTTCGTAGGTATTTCCCCACCTTCCTCTTCCATAAATTTAAGAAAGCTCTCTCCGTATTCCAAAAGATCAGTCTGCACTTTTTCTTTAATAGAATTTATTTGGCTACGGATAGCATCGCCATAACGAGCCGAAAGAAAGGGTACTTTTTCCAAAGAGAGTGGATCATTGTAGAGTGGATCATTGTTATGAGAAAGAGAAATTGGTATTTCGACAGCATCAATCTTTTCTTCATTCATATACCATAGCAAATCCAGTAAATGAGAAGTTGGCTCTCCCCCTAACTGGTCAGCATTACCTGTATCATCTTGTGCATGAAACTTATTGCGCTCATACTCATAGTTCTGATTACCTCGATTTGTTTGCAAAAACTCTTCGTAAATCAAGCCTGTTGTAATCAACCTGCGGTTCCCAATCTTATCAATTTCCTTTCGTTTATCGTCGATAATTACAATAGACGATTCAGGAGGCATCGACTGGCTAATCTTAACCCAATCTTCCTTTGGTAGCCTTTCACAAACTTTATTCATAAAGTTATTGCCCTGACTGTAGTTCGTTTTTCGCCTAAGACAATTAGTTTGTATGACATGACCTATTGTCGAGCCGCTACCGCTCATCCCATGAGGGGTTCCTATTATTCGGTAGTTTGGAATGGTTACTTTACGCATACTGATTTAACAAAGTGTTAAGGGTCTTAAAAAATTCTACATCAAATGTTTCGTCAGATGCACATACAGCATTTGTTCCGTACATATCTTGGATGCGCGTCTGATGCCACTCCGACGTATGCCAACCACTCAAGAATAAAGTAATGTTAGGGACACCGCGAAGATACTTAATACGAAGTGATTTTGTATCTTCATCTTGCGCTCGATAAGTTTTTATGTACCTAGGGCTGTTGCTAGTAGCGTACTGCTCAACAGATTCTTTAGGAACAAATTGGTGAACAACCTCTCCATCAGTTAGGTTAATGATAACCATATTCTTGGTAGTTAAGTTCTTTCTTGCCCATTCCATTAGTGTGGGAAGAAGTAAAAATTCAGGCGTAAAACTTCCAGCACGACTTCCACCTCTCCTCAAGGGAGCAGTTGTCTCTAAGGAGCAAAGTTTATCCCAATCAACATCATTCTTTACATTAGAAAATACTCTCGATAAAATAGGAACATGACCTTTAACAAAACTATTAAAGCACGATCCCGCTTCTGTCTTAGTAAAAACTTCCATCTTGATTCTATTACCTAAAACAACTTTATTTGCTTTGGCAAAAGCAGAACAGATTGCCCCACAAACATCAAGCCGAGATAATACAGATTCCTTATAGGAAACATTAGTACCCGCACTCATACTTCCACTAGCATCGACTAAGAATACGAAAGTAGTATCAGAGTTGGGAGTGCTAGTCTTTTTGTAAAACACATTATCGTCCATTTGATGACGATATAGTTTACGAGGATCTAGGAGTCCACGATTACTGGTATACCTTTTAGGCTTTTGTGATTCCAACAAAGATGTCATATTCCGAGCAAACTTATTAAACAGTTCATCACGGTATCCCATAACCGCGTAAGAGGGAGTGGTAGAGAACAATACATCCTTATCAAAACTTAATGTGTCTGTTTCGTTAGACATTTATACATCCTCCTTTTTGGCGTAACTCTGTGATGGAACGCAGTAATCTTCGTAAAAACCAGATTTTGAATGCTCCACCCACCCTTCAAGCACAGTCGGACTAGGAAATTGAGCATAGTGGGTATCCACAACGCTTTCTCCTTTATTAAAATTACGGTGCAAATACTTATGTTGCTTGCTTTGCTCTCCATAGATTTCAATGGCAAATACCGTCATTTTTTCGTTAGTTTCCTTAACAGTAGCAAAATCCTCTCTGTAGTCAAGCTTAATGACTGTCAAAAACTCAGCCTTGTAATCCTGTAGGTCTTTGGGGGTAACATTTTTTAGTTCTCCTACAGTCATGTTTCTAGCAAAACGTAGGAATGATTTAGGTGTAGTTAATTTAAGCATAGCAGTCTAAAATTAGAGTGTCGTAGTTTACGCCTTGTGGAAGTGCCTCCACAACTTCTCGGCATGGAATGTGTCTAAGAGCTTTGAACGCTTGTATCTCAGCCCATTGTTGGGGATTAAGAATAATGTTATGTGGTTCGGATGATTTTCCTTCGGGATTACCCTCCATTGCATTTAGAAAATCTTGAATGTCGCTCTCCCCAAAGATGTTTCGCACAGTTTGAGCTATTTCGCCATCAAGTTCTGGGCAGTCGGAAGCCTTCTTGGGGTTTAACCCAAGATCCTCATCGCCCTCAACTGATGATGCATCACCTTCTTTATCAGCACAATCGCTAACGAGGAAATCAGTAATAGCACTATCATCCATTGATTCTTGTGTTTCAAATTCTTTCCATAAAGAACCCGCGTGATCCTGTAGCACTTTTGCGAAAGCATTAAACACAGGAGGGTAATACTGTTGTGGTTTATCGACAGCAAGGATACGCTCTTTAGTAACATTGCTCTCCTCGATCAGATTTGAGTGACCTTTACCTTTAAGATGGAATAAAGCATCAATAAAAGAACCAAACAATGATTTCTTATCTAACTCTCCCTTCTTATACAACTCCTCAAACTTAGCGAAAGCAATGTTCTCTTGTTTGAACCTATACTTCTTCAAATTCTCAGGTTGCAGTTCATCAATCCTAACATCTTCAATGGCATTTAACAGTAAGAACAAATCACCAAAGTATTGATAGATAAAATTGCTGTAAGCGTGTCTTAAATCTCTATCAATAATATCCTCTGTGTCAATTTCCCCATGAGACTTTAGTGCCTTCCAAATTGATATCCTTTCCCCGTAGAAGTTAATTTCTACCGTATCAAGAATGCGTTGGAAGTATGGCAAAATAGCCGCACAAGTAGCTCTCTCATTATCAGAAAACTTTAAGTGGTGCAACTCATGTATAACAGCGGCAATCGTTTCGTCTACGCGCCCTTCCTGTAACATCTCAAGTGGAATAAAAATTTGATTTTTATCTACTGATGCACAGGGAGTTCCCTCGTACTTATAGTCCACAGACAAATCTTTGTTTGGAACAAGGAAGTCTGCGTAATGACGCAAAAGGGTTTGTAGGTCGAACAATAACTTAGGGCTTATAGAAATTTCTTCCATACTCCCTAACCATGCAGACATCAATTCCGCATCAGCCTTTACAGGCTTTATTTCTACTTCTACGGAATTGTCCATTTATTAGTCCTTGTCCTTAGAAACAGTCTTCTTCGCGTAAACACCAATGCTATCTGCGAATTCACGCAATATGTTAGCATCATTTACGATGGTGCTAGAATCCTGTTCGTACTGAGACAAGATCGCGTGATCGAGAATATCCCTTACCGAGAAACCATCTTTAACCAACGACACCGTATCAATTATTGAACGAGTAGAGATGCGAGTACCAATCTTACCTTTACCAAACAAGCTGTGCGAGTAATCGTAAACTTGAGATAGGGTATTAACCATCATGGAATCGTCTTTAGTGAGTTCATGGCTCTGACCAATGAATTCAACCATCTGCTCTCCTGTAATGTAAGGAAGATTAAAGGTCATAAAACGGTCTTGCAACGCACGATCTAATGTGCGAGTGGAGGAGTATTCCAAACCAATGTTTGCAGTTGCAATAAAGCGAACACCGTCCGCAACTTTCACCTTACGGGAATCTCCGTTTTCTTCCTCAATAGAGATTTCACGACGATGATCTAAGATAGGAAACAAGATATTAAAAGCATCATCCGATGCGCGAGACAACTCATCTAACACAATCAAAGTATTTTTTGTTTGAATAGCTTTGATAAAGTTAGATGGGGTAAATTCAGTATTACCATCTTTAAGTTGGAAGAAGCCCAGTAGAGATGTACGAGCATCTTGGGTAGAACCACAGTTTACTACTTCACAGTTCATGCCTAAATTAGATGCTACTTCAAAACAGTAGGTAGTTTTACCTGCGCCTGTTGCGCCTGTGAGCATTACATTCTTTCCACCCTTAATTAGAGAGTGAATCATTTTATCCTTTGTTTCGTCAATTACGAATTTCATGGTACAACTTGTTGTTATGAGAAAAATTAGGAACCTATCTTATCCAAAGGGGTGTAGAGTCGGTTCAGGGTAAGCATTTTACCATACTTTTCCACATCGGGCAAGCGTAAACCAGGAAATCGGGGTGATTATTTTGAAAATCACCGAATTTCTCCTAAGTCCTTACTGTATAAGTAGTTACGCACAGCGGGGGCTAGTGTAGCATATTCCTATCAATTTGTCAAGGAAAAACACTATAATTATGTGTAGGGAGTGTCCCACATGGTATTAAGTTCCTCAATGGATAAACCTTCTTCATCAAAACCACATAGATGTCTCAACCTATTCTCTAAAAACTTATCATAGAAAGTTATTTTATCAAAAAATAATTTTCTCTCAGCACAGTCATCATCTAACATAAAAAGAAAAATAATTACAGCTAACATATCTCCATATCTTTTATCTTGTGTAAAAGCATGGATATACTGCTCTTTGGTCTGGAATCCTAATAAGTTAATAGCCATCTCCCTGTCTGATCTTGGGCAGATAAGGTTTACGAGGGGCAAAAGATGCTTTATAAAAAACCCTTCTTCCTCAGATAAATTTAACTTTAGTTTAGGACGCTTCATGTATTCCCCAAAGTATCTAGGGAAGTTATAGTTAAAATTCCACGGGAGGAGACTATAATATACTACCCGGAGATACGGGAGTTCAGAAATCTTTTTCAACTTGTTGTATTTTGAATTCTCGTATCTCCGTTTCAAATTCTTGTTTTGCCGCTAATTTTTTTGCTCCTTCCAACGTCTTAGCAGATGCAATCCACATAAAGCAATCATAGTTATCGTCAGAATCAACTTCAGAATCCATTTTGAATCTTCTAAGAATATTGAAACCGACTTTTAAGTATGCAGTTATACCATTTCCTTTTACCGACCACAGCATCTTGACTTATACCACCTTTATTTAATCCTTCTGTATCTGTTTCTGTTTATTAATTATAGCATTCTTGACTTATGCTTCCGTTAGGGTGGTGGAGGTGGTGGGAATCGAACCCACGTCCAAACAAGAATCATAATAGGTTGTGCTTGTCGAACACCTATCACCCCCTCATCCCTTTGACTTATGCTTCCTTAGGGGTATACTCCGTAGAAAACTAGTGGTCCTTTGACTTATGCTTCCCTTATGCCTAAGTTATTATAATCTATTCCTGTTAGTTTTAATTACCTTTTTTGTGGATCTAACGTAACAACTTCAACTCCACCTTCCGCCAAGATATCCAATCCAGCATCATATCGGTACCTCCGATTGAATACTAGACGCTTTACCTGGCATTGAATAATCAGAGCTGCGCAACGAGGGCATGGAGCTGTTGTAGTGTACATCGTGGCTCCTACCGTGGACTCGCTAGTTCTAGCTAAGAAAGCTATTACATTTGCTTCTGCGTGGACAACATTTTCCTTGGTATCTCCATCCTCATCCTCACAACAATTATTCATGCCTACCGGCGTCCCATTGTATCCTATTGAAATAATACGATCATCCTTAGCTAAAACTGCACCAACCTTAAGTCTTTTAGCCTTCGAAAGTTGGGACACTTTCTTGGCAATGTCCATAAATAATTGGTCAAATTCTTCTTTACTGGGCATACACCATTATAGTTAGGAACACCTAATAAGTATAGGAAAATCTAGGCACTTCTTCTGTAGGGTATAACCTCTAGGGTTACTCTGTTGTACTGGTTGATATTTGCAGTGGTGGAGCCCACTCTGAGGATTTTAATGTATACGTCTGTCGAACCAGTCTCCGGACCATCCACTTTAATAGGTAACTCAAAATGTTGAAACCATGGACCATTCCTATTGGAAGACGCAACCATTAAGGTAGGATTTGTAGCATCATCTCCTATGGCACCAGTCTTAAGAGCAACTACTAAAGGATCCGCGCCGGAACCACAAGTAACCTGTATCCCATAAATATTCAGGGAATCCCCTTTAGATAGAGAGTCTAACTGGGTTTGGTATTGAGTAACATCACCACCGGCAGAGCCGGAACAAATTGCCATTGTGTTCACAGTCGTGGAGCTAGTAGCCATATTAAACTGTATGGTCCACCCATTCTCCCTAAGGAGACCGGGGGAGTCCGCAAATACGGATCCAAACGAAGATGGTTGACCGGGAGAGACTGGAGGCATAGTTATTTTTATTCGTATTTAAGGTGTGTAGACGTATAATAGATGGTACACCAAGTGCCGGGCGTTGCGCCTCCCTCTACGACGCGTATCGAGGATAGCCCACTATTTGCGGCGATCCGAATTGGCGTAGAAAGTTGTAGAAAAAAGGGACCATCCTGGGTAGACACCATCGAAAGAATAACCTTAGAATTATCATCTCTAATTTCTAGAGCTTGCGGATTGCTTGATGAGGTACAAAAAGAGATTCCCCAAACAAAAATAGTTCCGCTTACTCCTACAGATGAAGGAGCTTTTACTACTGTCTGTAGGTCCGTATTTATGGTAGTTATTTGTACTCCTGAGGAGCTTAGGGGCATCCACTCGCGCTGAAATGCGGGTGCGTCTTTTCGGGGGAACCCGAGTCTAACATTAGTCCATGGATCAAACTGTGGCATCTTACTATTATATAGTGAGGTCTACACAAGTATCTCGTGGATAAATGTACCCTACTATTTTATCCGCTTCCTCCACCGGAATAGTCCCTACAGCCGGGTATTGTTGTTGAGCTAACTCCTTTAAAGTCTTTCGTTTTGTACCAATATTAGCAATTCCGGTTTTTCCCTCACGAATAACATCCACAATCTTCTGAGCGATCACGTCGACCCAATCACAATTGGTGTAGACGGGGTGGAATACCTCTCGCCGAGTCTCTTCACTCCAATAATTACGTGGTTTAAAGGACGTTCTAATAATTAACCCACTCTTTTTATTTATAAATGCTTCCGCCGCCTTCTTGGTAGACGCATAGAAACCCATTGTAGGGACGTTAACGTAGTCGGAGGATATATACACCATCTTAGCTCCAAGCGCGTCAGCAAGCTTAGAAACGCGTCTGGTACCCTCAACGTTAAGATACTTACACTCACTCTTCTCCTTCTCCGCCTTCGGTACATCTGTATAAGCAGCCGCATGAATGATTATGTCGGGGTGGGATGGCATTGCCAAACCACATGGTTCTAACATACAGTCCCATTCCTGGTGATGGGGAGCCATTACATAAGCCCCTTCCTGACAGAGGCGGGGAACGAGCTCTCTTCCGAGCCGTCCATAACCCCCGCTAACTAGAATCTTTTTTCCTGATAAACTCATGAAATATGCGTTTGAACCATCTGGGGGGAATAGGTATTCTGAATATAATCCTCCAATGCTCGCGGGATGAAGGTTCCCAATAAAAGCTTCTTGGAAACTTTCTCACAATCTAGAGCGTAACGTCTATCATGACCTAAACGATCAGGCACATACTCATACTTAACCTCTTTGTTTAAAGCCTTAGAAATCATACCCACCACTTCATTGTTAGTATATGTATAACCTGTCCCAATGTTATAAATGTTGTCCTGCGGAGCAGTCGTCATCAAACCATGAATAATCTCTACATTTTCGTCAACGAACATCCACTCCCTCACCTGCTCACCATCTCCATAGACAGGAACAGTTCCACCCTCTTGGATGCACTTAGCAATTTTGGGGAGAAATTTTTCGGGGTCTTGTCCGGGTCCGTAATTGTTACAGGTTCTGGTGATGAGGTATGGGATTCCAAACGTTCTCGCTGCTGATTGAACCAGCAGATCCGCCGACGCCTTTGATGCAGAGTAGTACGAAGATGGTTTGAGGGGGAATGATTCAGTCGCGTATTGAGTTCCTCTAAGGTCTGCCATATCACCATATACCTCATCAGTGGATATTTGGACGAAACGACGTAGGTTGGGAGCGTCTTTGAATAGTTTCAGTAGATTGTACACACCCATAACATTAGTTGTTATGAAAGGTTCTCCATCCTCAATAGAATTGTCTACGTGGCTCTCGGCTGCGAAATTAACGAGGTAGTCTGCTTCATATACCTCTTGGTACTTAGTAATATCCTCACAGATATCCACTTTCACGTAATAATACCTGCTCTCATCCTCCCTAATATCCTCCGGAATACGGGCTGTGTCTGCTGCGTAAGTGCGCTTATCAATATTAATAATGTTGTGATGAGTATTCTCGTAAACAAACTTAATAAAGCGAGAACCGATAAAACCGAGTCCTCCCGTAACGACAATTGTTAAGGGTTTAATTTTTATCATTGTAAAATTTTTGTGTTGCTTGAGCTAAAGAATTAAATGTCCCGCAGTCAATCCATGTTCCGTGAACCCGATGACATGTTAACTTATCTTCCTTTAAATACATTCTATTTAGGTCAGTAACCTCTAATTCCCCCCGTTCGGAGGTGGTGAGACTGCGAATTTTATTGAAGACGGAATTATCGTACAAGTACAACCCTATCACCGCATCATGTGATGGGGGGTTGACGGGCTTCTCTATAATGTCTTCTACCCCTCCTCCCACGGGCTCATACTTTACCACTCCGAATCTTTCAGGATCTTTAACTTCTTTAGTAAAGATGTGACAACCTCCCATATCACTAAAATTAGCAATAGGCTGAGATATATCGTCAGCGATAATGTTATCACCAAGAATAACCACGCAACTGTCACCACCGACGAAAGACTCTGCCATGCTGAGAGCATCAGCGATTCCCCCCTCTCCTTCTTGATATCCATAACTTAATTTCTCCAGTCCAAGGTCTTCGCCATTTTTTAAGACGCGAATGAAGTCCCCCGCATGAGGACCTCCAGTTACTACCATAACATCTTTGATTCCCGCGTTTACCAATGTCTGTAACGGATAATACACCATAGGTCTATCATACACAGGCAACAAGTGTTTGTTAGTTGCATATGTAAGGGGGCGTAAGCGAGTTCCTAATCCCCCAGCTAAAACAATTCCCTTCATATCTTATTATAGTGCTCAAAAAAAAATAGCGCCAGAAAAATCCAGCGCTAAAAGGTAAAAACTTAAACTTGTTCTTAGCCCATATACTCCTTGCGGTACATACGGAACGAGTCACGGGCTGGCTTGCCCACTCGTTTAATTAGAACACGCTCCTTAGTAGAGAGCGACCAAGGCTGATTCTGGATCTTCCGCCATTCATTTTGAATTCGGGTCGCTTGTCCCTTGGTCATATAGTTGCGGTTGAATCCACGTAAGGTGGACTGATTTTCAGTGGTCACCATTACGTTTGGGCTAGAATCGTTGCTGTAGTTTTCGTAAGTAAACTCTTTATCGTACATATTTTTGAATCTCCTAGGCGAATGCCTCATTAGTTGTACTATTATAGAGCGTAGCGCCCCAAAACTGGACGAAAATCTGGGATTTATTTTAGACTGCCTCTACACCAACAAACTCTTGTTTTTTAAAAAGTGCTTTATATTTCACATCTTTATCCCCTTTAAGAATTTCATCCGCAATTTTAATGGAGATGTTATTTTTAATAAACCTTTTGATGTTACGAGCACCATACTCTTCGGAAAATGCTTTGTTGGTTACGTACGTGACAAGCTTCTTAGTGACCCGTATAGGAAGTTCTTTCAATTGTAGACGCACAATCTTTTCAGCATCACTCTTATTAAGAGCATTGAAATATACCACACTGTCCAACCGATTGATAAACTCAGGAGCAAAACGATCTTTAAAAGCTTGTTGGATATCATCTTTAGCCGAAGCATACGATTTAGGCTCACCATTAAACCCTACTAAGGTTTTTCCTACATTATCCTGTAACCCTATGTTACTTGTGAAGACTATTAAAGAATTAGTAAAGTCCAATTCAACTCCATGTGAATCAGTTATTGTCCCTTCGTCCATAAGATTTAAAAGCAAATCAAACAACTTAGAGTGCCCTTTCTCAATCTCATCGAACACTATAACCCACTCATTGGACTTCTCAGCCCGTTCTGATAAAATACCTTTTTCATTGTGTCCAATGTACCCAGGGGGACTACCAATTAACTTAGAGTACTCATGCGAATTAGAGTATTCCCCGCAGTTAATCTTGAGCAACTTCTTCCTCGACCCTAAGACCTTATCTGATAGGATCTTTGCTAGCTCCGTCTTACCTACGCCCGTAGGACCAATAAAGAATAGATTGCTATTATCACATAAACCCGACTTCATTAGCCTCAATTGTTTCATAATCTCTATAATAGGCTCGTCTTGCCCCACTATAAGTTTCTTGATCTGCTCTTCAATTCCCGAAAAATCTTTGAAGGTCATAGCCTTTCTTTTCTTGGATTTTTGTTGAGGAGAATCAGACACATCAATAAAAGAATTAACAGTCTTGTTAATCATTTCTAAAGAGAAACCTTGGTAGATTTCGGTCACGCACTCAAATAGAGCTTCGGGCGCACCATCCTCCTGGCATTCCTCCATCACATACTCATACCCAACCACCAAATTACTTAAAATAAAGGTGACGTACTCTGTAATCGAGAACTTAGGAGTAGTAATAACATCAATAATTTGTCTTACTAATTCTTCTAGCTCTCCCTCAGGTAACTTCCTAATAGGAATAAACCTATCAAGAGTATGAGAGTAAACAATAAACTTGTTTTTAAATTCCTTTCGCATCACCGGCTTAAGTCTTCAAACGACATGGGGTCTATGGATTTTTTGGTTCTCATTTCAGCTTGAGTCATTTTAAGCATTAAATCGAGAATCCTAACTACCTTGTCATTTGCGGCTTGCGCTAAGTCCAAAGCCTTAGACATCTCTGCCTTGGCTTTATCATCAAGAGGGTTATCTGCGACCATATTCTTAAAGTACTCAAATGCTTCCAGAGCGAGTTTTCTATCTTTGGTGCTATCTCGCACTACATCCTTAGCCATCTTCTGAACTCTTGATTCAGAGAAGTAGCTTTGTTTGGGGGTGTAAATTTTTGGCATTATTCTAAAGGGGTTTTTCGTTTTTCCAAGTCTTTGTATTTTTTAGTAGCGTATCCAGCTTTCGCTTTGCCTTGTGGTGTGGTCGGCATTTTTGCTGGACCATGCTTCACATTCGTTCGTTTTGCATACGCTTTGATGACATTAATGTCTGTCTTACCCGGGAAACCTTTAACTACCTTATTAGCAGACTTTTCTCCCCATGTACCGTGAGTGATAACATAAATTCTATCAGACGCGGGAGTGGTAAAATAATGTCCAAAACTGTGCTTCTGCATAGCATCGCTAATCGAGGCATGGACTGGAACACGAGATTTTTTACTCGTGTCAAGCTTACCGCGCTTCGTTGTAGAGACTTTTTTGTTACCGGACTTTGATTTTACTTCGTTTATCATGGGAGGAATCCTCACTATTATCTAGTCGTCAAACTCAATGGGATTAATAATTCTGTGCTCCTCGTTAAAAGAAGTTTCCACAGGGTAAGACCTTTTTGGAAGCTTAGGGGGCTTAGGGGGCTTAGGAGGCTTCTTAACGGTCTTACATTTTGATTTTTTTATAGTCTTCTCTGGTAATATAAACCTCCACATACAACGAAGAATACAGAATATCGTGTAGGGTATCCACCCCAGCCAGTAAGCCCAAAAAAGGAAAAATAAAACTATACCTAAGGCGTAACCGATTTCCTCCATTATTTATTCTCCGGCAACCACCAGTCCTCTCCCACAAACTCAAAAGCGCCGGTGCGTTCTTCATCTGGGGTATTAGAGTTATATTTTTGTGTCACAAGATATAATAGTCCGCACGGCTCATTTCCTGTCGCAGTTAATCCGTGCCATTCTCCAGCTTTCACATGAACTACAGCAGGGTTATGCTCTCCAATAAAGAACTTCTCGGGACCATTCTCATCAGTGTATATACCTACCTGAGCCATTCCTTTTAGAATGCAGAAGTAGTCGTCTTGGTGCTCATGGCGATGCCATGCCTTAATGATACCAGGATATAAAATGGAGTAGTTAACCTGATAAGGATAGCCATCAAACATTCCATAAATATCGTTCAAACTCCACCCCCGGGAGTCTGCAAATTTGGGGAGTCGTGTTACTCGGTTTCTCATTGGATTTCACCCGCATTTTTTTGTTGCTCATTATATATCTGTATATTTGTAGGGGAGCTGTTAGTGTACATCTCCCTAACGTAAGGGGGGATAAGTGAACTGCCGATTGTTTTACAGTTCAGATGGCGGACTTTCGAATCCTCTACTAAAATATGAGGAAGATTCAAATTAAGAAGTTGTTGAGCATAAGCGGTATCAGCATGCCAAAACTGAGCTTGTGTGTCTAAGTCTTTAATAGTATCGTATATGCGCAAATCTTGGAAGATACACCACCCTGCTATCTGACGAGGGAGTACCGTTACTGCATGCCCATGGCATACCCCCTCCTCAAACTTTACGTCCGCATGAACAGTAGGGTCCATAGGACACGCACTCATAACATTATGCTCTTTCATCTTCTTTATTAAAGTGGAAGCCCAG
>Ga0098052_1001590_pt1 | contig 14082 bp, 12 predicted proteins | sample 15_taG_FD_81591 | JGI IMG/M metagenome (GOLD analysis project Ga0098052, IMG submission 81591) | Marine viral communities from the Subarctic Pacific Ocean - 15_ETSP_OMZ_AT15312 metaG | ecosystem: Environmental > Aquatic > Marine > Oceanic | place: Pacific Ocean | collected 2015-01-18 | reverse complement strand
CAAACTGGCGGGCAATATCGTAGCCAAACCCTGTGGCCCCCATAGTGGGAATGGAAAGCCCTCCGGTCGCCACGACCACCACCCCTGCATCAATCGTGCCCAGGGACGTGGTCAACCGCATCCCCTCACCCTGCCGCTCCAGCCGAGAAACGGATGTGCTCAGTTTAATCTCCGCCCCGGCCCACTCACATTCGGTCAAGAGTACCCGCACGATCTCTTTGGCAGAATCTGCGCAAAATAGCTGCCCTGGCGCTTTTTCCACATACTCAACGCCATGGGTTTCTACCAGCGATACAAAGTGTTCTGGGCGATTACGTTTTAATGCAGAAATGCAAAAATAAGGATTTTCAGAGTAAAAGTGTCCAGGCGCTGTATCAAGATTGGTAAAGTTACAGCGGCCTCCCCCAGACATAAGAATCTTTTTACCCGCTTTGTTCGCATGGTCGACCACCAAAACGCGTCGCCCGGCATAGCCAGCCTGTGCCGCGCACATTAAACCAGCGGCACCTGCGCCAATGACTACGACGTCGTAGACCATAACTGAGGCTCCCAGAGTGAAAAGGCGGGCATTTTAACAGGTAAGAAGCGCCAAACTACTGTACATTTTAAAAACTCATGTATAAGAAGCGCACAAGATACTGCCTATTCGCCTCAACATTCGCCCCAACAATGTTGCAGGTAATGACTTACTATCATCGCCGATTGCGGAATATTTCAATAATACTGAGACACTTATGATCGCTTTTAAACGCTCCTTTTGCTGCCTCGTGCTACTCCTTGGATGGGCTTCTATTGCCAGCGCACAATCAAAGCCGCCTGTGATTGGTTATTACGTTGAGACAGAGACCTGGTCCGACCCGCTGGAAGCACTAGGCACCTTACGTGCTGATGAAAGCGTGACCTTATCGGCCACCGTAACCGACACCATTGCAGAGATTAACTTCGATGATGGCGAGCAGGTAGAGCGCGGTCGTTTACTGGTTCGTTTGGAAGACGCCGAAGAGCAAGCACTGCTAAGAGCCGCCCAGGCCATTACCGATGAGCGGCGAAACGCTTCTGACCGCGCTTCGCAGCTGCAGCAGCGCAACTTAGCGGCTAGAGCAGACGTAGAAGACACTCAATCCCAGCTGCGCCAAGCACAAGCCGATGCCCAAGCCCTGGAAGCTAGACTGGAAAATTACCGGATACACGCGCCGTTTAGCGGCCGCGTAGGATTTCGTGACGTCAGTGTGGGCACCCTCGTCACCCCCGGCATGGCGTTGGTGACGCTAGATAAGCTAGATGTAATGAAACTCGATTTTACCGTACCAGCGGTATTTTTGGGGCGGCTATCCGCCGGGTTAAGTCTTAGTGCCACCACGGCGGCGTACCCAGACGAGGTATTTCGCGGCGACGTTGCCAGCATTGGCACAAGGATTGACCCGGTATCCCGTAGCGTTAGCGTGCGTGCCGAGTTGGCCAATCCTGATTTAAAGCTGCGCCCTGGCATGCTGATGGAAGTCATCGTGCAGCAGCGCGTACGCGATGCGTTAGTGCTGCCTGAAGCCGCGATTCAGCCTAGCGGCAACCGCCACTTTGTGATGGTGATTCAACAGCAGGAGAATGCGCCACGCTTAGAGCGCCGAGAAGTAGCTATCGGCGAGCGCCGCAGCGGGGAAGTAGAAGTACTAGAAGGCATTAGCGAAGGCGATTTGGTGGTGATTCATGGTCTGCAGCTAGCCCGTGAGGGTCAAGAAGTTCGCCTGCTAGGCGTTGCCGACGACAGCACGGACATTCGCTCGCTGCTGGAGGCTGATCGCTAATGCGTTTATCCGATATTTCCGTTCAGCGGCCAGTGCTGGCCATGGTAATTGCCGCACTGATTATTGCTTTTGGCTTGCTGGCCCTTAACCGCTTGCCGCTGCAAGAGTACCCCACGGTTGACCCGCCTATTGTCAGTATTGATACCCGCTACCCCGGTGCCTCGGCCAGCGTGGTAGAAACACGCATTACCCAAGTATTAGAAGACCGCATTGCCGGGGTGGAGGGCATCGAGCTGATCACCTCCCAAAGCGAGGATGGCCGCTCGCGCATCGAGATCGAGTTCGCCATCACTATGGATATCAACGCTGCGGCGAACGATATCCGCGACCGCATTTCAGGCGCGCTGCGCAACCTGCCGGACGACGCCGACAATCCTGAAGTCACTAAAGCCGACAGCAGCGAAGAGATTGTTGTTTGGCTAAGCCTCTCGGGGGCAGACTACTCGATTGCCGAACTCACCGACTACGCCAACCGCTTTCTCGTCGATAGCCTTTCAGTACAGCCGGGCGTTGCCCGAGTACGCGTGGGCGGCGGCCAGGATTACGCCATGCGTGTATGGCTGGACCGTAACGCATTAGCAGCCCGTGGCCTCACCGTGGGCGATGTGGAGGACGCTCTACGTGCTGAAAACGTCGAGCTGCCTGCGGGTTCTATCGAATCCGATGACCGCCAGTTTATTGTCCGCTTGCCGCGCAGTTTCGCCACTGCTGAAGACTTTCAAGGCTTAGCGCTTGCCCAAAGCAATAACGGCTATCTAGTGCGCTTATCGGATGTCGCCCGGGTGGAAGTAGGCTCTGTGGAAGACCGCTCCGTTTTCCGAGCCAACGGCGTGCCTATGGTGGGGCTGGGGATGATCATGCAGTCCACCGCCAACGTGATTGAGCTTTCTGAGGCAGTGCAAGAAGAGCTTGGGCGGCTACAAGGCACCCTGCCCGAGGGGATGTCGCTCACGCTGAACTATGATGCCTCGGTGTTCGTTTCCGGTGCTATTGAACAGGTAGTCATGACCCTCTTTATCGCCATGGGACTCGTAGTGGTGGTCATCTTTCTGTTCCTGGGCAATCTTCGCACTACCCTTGTCCCCGCCGTCACAGTGCCGATTGCCGTCATCGGTGCATTTACAGCACTGGCAGCCATGAATTTTTCCATCAACTTGCTGACGCTGCTCGCATTGGTGCTGGCCATCGGGCTGATTGTTGATGATGCCATTGTGGTGCTCGAAAACATCAACCGACGCATGCACGACTATGGCGAGACGCCGCTAGTCGCCGCCTTTCGCGGCACGCGGCAAATCGCCTTTGCGGTGATCGCCACCACCCTAGTGTTAGTCGCCGTCTTTGTGCCACTGAGCATGCTGCAAGGCGATATTGGTCGGCTGTTCTCGGAGTTCGCCCTCACCATGGCAGCAGCAGTGGTCGTCTCTACCCTGCTCGCATTGACCCTAACGCCCATGATGGCGTCTAAAATCCTCAAACCCGGCATGCACGATAGCCGCATTGGGCAAGGCGTGCAGTGGCTGCTGGACGGCACCAAACGCCGCTACCAGCGAGCCTTAGAAGCCGTACTAACGGCCAAATGGCTGGTCGTGGCCCTGTTTGCCCTACTCATTGCCGGAACGGCGTGGCTCGCCACAGCGCTGCCCAATGAATACACTCCGCAAGAAGATCGCGGTAACTTTATCGTGCTGGTCAACGGCCCGGAAGGAGCCACGTTCGACTACATGATGGACTACATGGATGAGATCGAAGCGCGGCTCACCCCCTTTGTAGAGAGCGGCGAGCTTGAGCGCGTGGTGGTTCGTGCCCCGCGTGGCTTCGGTAATATCGAAAACTTCAACAGCGGCTTTATCATCGTCAATATGGCGGACTGGGGCAGCCGTCGCAGCGCCTGGGAGATTATGGCCGATGTGCGCCAGCAGCTCAGCTCGCTCCCTGGCGTCCAAGCCTTCCCGGTGATGCGCCAGGGCTTTGGTCAGCGCACTCAGAAGCCGGTGCAGTTTGTGTTGGGCGGCGGCACTTACGAAGACCTAGCCCGCTGGCGTGACCGGCTGATTAATCATGTGCGGGAAAACAACCCACGTTTGACGGCCATCGAGAGCAACTACGACGAAACCCAGCCGCAGCTGCGGGTCGATATCGATTACGAGCGTGCCGCCTCGCTAGGTGTGACCGTGACCGAGATTGGCCGCACGCTGGAAGTGCTGCTGGGTGGCCGTAACGTTACCCGCTATGTGGACGACGGCGAAGAGTACGATGTGATTGTGGAAGGCGACCGTAGTCGCCAAAACAGCCCGCGCGCGCTGGATAACATTCAGGTGCGCTCAGCACGCACAGGGGAGCTCATTCCGCTGGCAAGCCTGGTCACGCTGTCTGATTTTGCCGGCGCCAGCACGCTGAACCGCTTTGACCGCGTGCGCGCCATTACCATTGAAGCGAACCTCGCCGATGGCTACCCGCTGGGCGAAGCGCTGGCATACCTGCAAGACACCGCCGATACCATTCTGCCGGAAGAAGTACAAACTAACGTGGCGGGACCATCCCGGGATTTCCAGCAGGCGAGCGGTGCGACGATGTTCCTGCTGGTGCTGGGTGCCGTGGTGGTATTCCTGGTACTGGCCGCCCAGTTCGAAAGCCTCATCCACCCGTTTGTGATTATGCTCACAGTACCGCTGGCTATGAGCGGCGCACTGCTGGCGCTGCTGCTCAGCGGTCAGTCGCTGAATATTTATAGTCAGGTGGGCTTGGTGCTGCTGATTGGTTTGGCGGCTAAAAACGGCATTCTCATTGTCGAATTCGCTAACCAGTTGCGGGATGAAGGGCAGGCATTTCGCTCAGCGCTGATTGAGGCCTCGGTGACCCGCCTACGCCCCATCTTGATGACCGCCGTGACCACCATGGCCGGTGCTATTCCGCTGATTATCTCCAGCGGGCCAGGGGCGGAGTCGCGCTTGGTGATCGGCACGGTGATTATGGCCGGTGTCGGCGCCGCTACCGTCTTCACACTGTTTGTGGTGCCCGTGGCGTACGACCTGCTGGCCCGCCACTCTGGCTCGCCTGGAGCAGTGAAGCGCCAGCTCGAAGAGGAGATCGCCAACGCGCCCACAGCCCAGCACACGCCGTTGGAGTCACCAGAGCGATAAGGCTTGACCGCCAGATACACCTTAATCGCTAGAAACACTAAGGGCGCCTCGTTGGCGCCCTTAGTGTTTAAACGTCACAACGTGTGTGCTTATTCGCAGTCGCCGATGCGCTCGCCTTCAATCGCGGTATTCATGGTCAGCTCGCCCATGGGAGACTGCGTCAGAATATCCACGGTGCCTTCAATCTGCTCGCCCATAAAGCGCATTTCGCCGTCGATGGTCGCTTCGCCACCCTCAGCGCGGCATACCATGCTGTAGGAGAGGCCGTCGGCACTCATATCCTGGTTGAGCAGCTCGCAGCCCTCTTCCTCTTCGATGAAGCCAAAGTCAGCGCTTTCCAGCTCTTCCTGAGTGATGCACTGACGCTCGGTTTCCGTTTGATCGGGAATCTGCATATCGCCGCTGACGCTAGTCACGCTGACAAACTCCCACTCGCCGGGCGTAACATTAGGTGTTTCCGCCTGGGCAACCATCGGGAAGGCCGCTAAGGCCGCAACTGCCATGTACCGTTTCATCATCGCTTTTATCTCGCTAGGTGGTTCGGGAAAACTCGTCATTATCCTACCTGATTCGTTGATCAGGTGCCTGCTTGCAAACAGCACTGCTACACTAAGCTGTCAATGACATTGAGTGTAACGCTGAAAAGGGCAACAACCATGCACGACGACGCACTAATTAATCATGATTTCCACTGCCCTTACTGTGATACGCCACTCACCTTTGTGATCGATACCTCTCAGGGTAGCCACGACACCTGGGAAGATTGCCATCAGTGCTGCGCGCCCATCCAGCTACAGGTCATTGTGTCACCAATGACCGGAGAGCTAGACGCCGTCATCACTGGACGTGACGACGACGTGCTGTAGCGTTGGATTAAAAAGCTTAAACCCCCTCCCCTTGCTGTATCACTGACTGGCGCTTGGCCTCGCTGCGGCGCATGAAGTACCACGCCAGAAGTGTCGCCAACGATACTGTCAGAATAATCAGCGTCGCCAGCGCGTTGATCTTCGGCGACACGCCCATCCGCACCGAGGAAAACACCACCATCGGTAGCGTATTGGCCCCCGGCCCAGAGACAAAGCTGGCAATCACCAAGTCATCCAACGACAGCGTAAAGGCCAGCAGCCAGCCTGCAGCGAGGGCGGGTGCAATGACCGGTAGCGTGACAAAGAAGAAGGTTTTGACCGGCGGTGAGCCTAAATCCATCGCCGCCTCTTCAATAGAGCGGTCCACTTCCCGCAACCTAGCCGCCACCACCACCGCCACGTAGGCGCTACAGAACGTAGTGTGGGCAATCCAAATAGTGGCCATGCCACGGTCGGCGGGCCAGCCGATCAGCTGCGCCATTTGCACAAATAGCAGTAGCAGCGAAAGGCCGGTAATCACTTCCGGCATCACCAGCGGCGCGGTCACCATGCTGGAGAGCGCCGTTTTGCCGCGAAAGTGGCCGTAGCGCGTCATGACGAAGGCAGCGACCGTGCCTAGGCACACCGCCATACTGGCGGCAAAGAAAGCAATCTCCAGGCTGGTCCAAACCGCTGAGAGAATCTGCTGGTCACGGAACAGCTCGCCGTACCACTGGGTGGAAAATCCGGCCCATACCGTCACTAAGCGGGATTCGTTGAACGAATAAACCACCAGCACGACCATGGGCAGATAGAGAAACAGCAAACCCAACACCAGCATCACGGTGGTAAAACTTGGGCGCCGACGCGATCTCATCATTCTTCAAGCTCCCGTGACTGGTAGCGGTGGAACCACACAATGGGAATGAGCAATAGCAGCAGCATCACCATGGCGAGCGCTGACGCGACCGGCCAGTCACGGTTGAGGAAAAACTCTTCCCACAGCACCTTACCAATCATCAACGTATCGGGGCCGCCTAGTAGCTCAGGAATCACAAACTCCCCAACGGCAGGAATAAACACCAGCATTGAGCCTGCGATAATACCCCCCATGGAGAGTGGCAGCGTGACTTTCAAGAATGTATTGAGCTTGCGTGACCCAAGGTCCGATGCCGCTTCTAAAAGCGAATTATCCAACCGCGTCAGGTGGGCATACAGCGGCAGTACCATAAACGGTAGGTAGGCGTAGACAATGCCCACAATTACCGAAAACTGGGTATTCATCATCCGCAGCGGTGAATCAATCACCCCCAACCCCATCAGCAGGTTATTGATCAGACCGCTATTGCTAAGAATACCCATCCAGGCGTATACCCGAATCAGAAACGAGGTCCACGACGGTAGCATGACCAACAGCAGTAGAATCAGCTGCAAGCGCCCTGGGGCACGGGCCATGGCGTAGGCCATCGGATAGCCAATCAGCAAACACACCACTGTCGCCACAAATGCGGTTTTAATCGACCCCCAGTACGCGGCGACATAGAGCGAATCCGACAACAAAAACAGATAGTTGCCTAGGTTCAAAAAGATGTTCAGCGTTTGATCGGCGTACTCGACCAGTGGCCCATAGGGCGGTATGGCGATCACTGACTCCGACAGGCTGATTTTTAGCACCAGCGCAAATGGGAGCAGGAAAAACAGCGTGAGCCATACCAGCGGAAACGCAATCACGGCGCGTCGGCCTAGCTGCATCCGCTTGATCACGCCGGCAATGCGAGATGGCATCATAATAGGCAATCTCCTGTCAGCCACCTGGGCATTAGCGGTTCAGCACGATAGCGCTATGATTTTCCCAATAAACGTACACGCTATCCTCCCAGGTTGGACGGTCGCCGCGCCGCTCGGTGTTGGCCATGCTGACCTTGATCATCTGCCCGGAGGCGGTGCGCACGTAGTAGAGCGAGTAGCCACCCAAATAGGCGATATCGTCCACTTTGCCCGCTTCCCAGTTGTACTCACACGTTGGCTGTTCGCGGGTGAGCCAGATTTTCTCAGGGCGCAACGCTGCCCACACCCGGCGATCGACCGCTTGGGTCGTAATACCGTGATCGATATAGATAGGTCGCGACAGCGCGGGGGATTCGATGCGGCAGTGATCGGCGGCGTCTTCGATGATCTCCCCTTCGAACAGATTCACCGTGCCGACGAATTCAGCCACCATTCTGCTCGCGGGGCTTTCGTAGATATCCACCGGTGAGCCCACCTGCTCGATCCAGCCGTCGGCCATGATCGCCACGCGGTCGGCCATGGTCATGGCCTCTTCCTGGTCGTGGGTCACCATGATGCAGGTCACACCCACCTGCTCAATGATCTCGACCACCTCCAGCTGCATTTCGGTGCGCAGCTTTTTATCCAGCGCGCCCATGGGCTCATCGAGCAGCAGCAGCTTGGGCCGTTTGGCAAGCGAGCGCGCCAAGGCGACCCGCTGGCGCTGACCGCCAGAAAGCTGGTGGGGTTTACGCTTAGCGAAGCGCTCCATATGCACCAGCTTGAGCATCTGGGCAACCCGCGCTTCAATTTCAGCTTTAGGCAGCTTGTCCTGCTTTAATCCAAAGGCAATATTCTGCGCCACGGTCATGTGCGGAAATAGCGCATAGGACTGGAACATCATATTGATGGGCCGCTTGTATGGCGGCATCTCAGTGATGTTTTCGCCACTCAGCAAAATGCGCCCTTCGCTGGGCGTCTCAAAACCGGCAAGCATGCGCAGCAGGGTAGATTTACCCGAGCCAGACCCACCTAGCAGGGCAAAAATCTCGCCGCGCTTTACCTGCAAATTCACATCATCGACGGCAAGCGCATCATCAAACCGCTTGCTCAAGCGCTTAACCTCTAAAACGATATCCTCGGCAAATCGAGGTGCTTTCCCCTGAGCGCGCACAGGCGGGGGAATGGCAGACGAAGAGGATGAAGAATCGTTCGACAGGGGCGTAGTGACCATTCGCCACTCCCATCAAAAGGCCCGGTTAACCGGGCGATAAAAGACAAACAGCGAGCCGAGCAGCTACCCGGCTCGCCGTCAGGCGATGATTAGAATTAACGGCCAGACTTAACGCGGTTCCAGGTGCGCGTACGGGCACGCAGGATATCCTGGGGTTTTTCTACCTGGACATACAGGTTCTGCATGACCTCGGTTTCCGGGTAGACGGCCGGATCGTTAATCAGCTCATCTGAGAGGTACTCGTTCGCCGCCAGGTTGGGGTTGGCATAGCGCACGTACTCGCTGATCTCAGCAGCAATTTCAGGGTCGAGGATAAAATTAATAAACGCGTGGGCGTTTTCGGGATTCGGAGCATCTGCCGGAATCGCCATCATATCAAACCACAGCGCAGCGCCCTCTTTCGGGATGCTGTAGCCAATGGTGAAATCACGGCCCGCTTCTTCCGCACGCGCGGCAGCCTGGAAGATATCACCAGAGTAGCCTGCCGCCACGCAGATATCACCGTTGGCAAGGTCAGACACATAGCGCGAAGAGTGGAAGTAGGTAATGTTATCGCGCACTTTGGAGATTAGCTCACCGGCAGCCTCAATGTCCTCAACGCTTTCATTGAGCGGATCAAGGCCAAGATAGACCATCGCGGGCGACAGCATTTCATCGCCAGAATCGAGCATCGCAAGGCCACAGCCTGCTTCACTCAGCTGAGTGGTAATTTCCGGGTCAAACAGCAGTGCCCAGCTATCTAACGGTGCGTCGTCACCCAAAATTTCAGTGACGCGCTCAACGTTATAGCCAATGCCGTTGGTGCCCCACATATAAGGAACCGAGTATTCGCTACCTTGATCGATGGTTTCCAAGTTAGCCATCAGTTCAGGATCAAGGTTATCTAAATTGGGCAGCAGCTCATGGTTAAGCGGCTGAAAAACGCCTGCTTTTACCTGACGGGTAAAGTAGTACGTGGACGGCACCACCACGTCGTAGCCAGAGCGGCCGGAGAGCAGGGCCGCATCAAGAATTTCGTTACTATCGTAAACGTCGTAGGTCACTTCTATACCGGTGCGCTCGGTAAACTTCTCCAGCGTTTCCGGAGCAATATAGTCTGACCAGTTATATACCCGCACTTCATCAGCGTGGGCAGCAGCGGCCGCTACGGCAAAAGAGATGGCCGTAACGGCCCCTGAAAGTTTTTTAATGTTCCCCACTTACCTGCTCCTTATCTCGAAAGTCTACATCACCCAAAAGCCATGTACTGCAACCGGCTGTCGCTGGCTGGTTAGCCACCGATGCAACTAGCGCCAGCTGAAAACAGCTTAGGCGATTATCGCAACCGTGCGAATTTTGCGGTGCAGTGCCGTCTACCGCAAGAGCCACCGAAAAATTCTTGTATTCAGCTCCCTATGCCCCCACTTTCCACCTGCGCGAAAGGTAGCAAGAAAGCTTCATAGCCAACACCTATTGGAAAGATTTAGTTTTCCAACTTTAGCTATTAGTCGCAGTCCGCTACCATGAGCAGCAACTTTTTCTACTGCCACTCACCTATTATGGAGACGTTCTGAATGTCTTTGATTAACACTGAAGTAAAACCGTTTAAAGCCACAGCTTACCTGAACGGCGAATTTATCGATGTCACTGAAGCGGACCTGAAAGGTCAGTGGTCCATTTTCTTCTTCTACCCGGCCGACTTCACCTTCGTTTGCCCGACTGAGCTGGGCGACCTGGCTGACAACTACGAAGCCTTCAAGAAGCTGGGCGTTGAAATTTACAGCGTATCTACCGACACCCACTTTACTCACAAAGCATGGCACGACAGCTCTGAAACCATCGGCAAGCTGCAGTACCCGATGATTGCTGACCCGACCCTGCAAATTTCTCGCAATTTCGAAGTGCTGATCGAAGAAGCCGGTCTGGCCGAGCGCGGTACTTTCGTCGTTGACCCGGATGGTAAAATCCAGATTGTCGAAATCAACGCTGGCAATATCGGCCGTAACGCTGAAGAGCTGCTGCGTAAAGTGAAAGCTGCTCAGTACGTTCGTGCAAACCCGAACGAAGTATGCCCGGCTAAATGGAAAGAAGGCGAAGAGACACTTGCTCCGTCTCTGGACCTCGTAGGCAAAATCTAAATTGCCTACCGCTGCCGCTTAGGGTTCGAATCACATTAAGTTGAATCCCTACAGGCAGCGCAACACCCGGGCACTTGGCCCGGGTGTTTCGTTTAAGCACCCGTGTAACCGCACCCCCTGTTTTCCCTAGCGCTTTTACCGACTGCCCTACTGATCCGGCAGCGGGCGTTTTAGGTTGAGAACAACTTACTGCTGACTGCGAGGAAGCCACTGTCATGCTGGACGCCAATTTAAAAAATCAGTTGAAAGCTTACCTGGAAAAAGTGACTCAACCGTTCGAGATCGTTGCGTCCCTCGATGACGGTGCCAAGTCACGCGAATTACTGGGCCTGTTGGAAGATATCAGCAGCCTCACCGATAAAATCACCCTGCATACCGACGGGCAAGATAGCCGTACCCCGTCGTTTGCGATTAACCGCCCCGGCGAAGAGACCGGCGTGGTGTTTGCAGGCATCCCCATGGGCCACGAGTTCACCTCGCTGGTACTGGCACTGCTGCAAGTCGGTGGTCACCCACCAAAGACCTCTCAAGAGCTGTTAGATCAAATCAAGGATCTCGACGGCGAGATGCTGTTTGAGACCTACTACTCGCTCTCCTGCCAGAACTGCCCGGATGTAGTTCAGGCGCTGAACCTGATGGCGATCTTCAACCCGAACGTGCGTCATGTCGCTATCGACGGTGCGCTGTTCCAGGATGAAGTCGAATCGCGCGAAATCATGTCCGTGCCCAGCATCTACTTAAACGGCAAGCCGTTTGACCAGGGCCGCATGACCCTTGAGCAGATTCTGGCCAAAGTGGACACTGGCGCTGCCGAGCGTGAAGCCAAGAAGCTGAGTGAAAAAGCTGCCTTCGATACGCTGGTGATTGGCGGCGGCCCAGCAGGTGCAGCGGCAGCCATCTACTCCGCACGTAAAGGCATTAACACCGGTGTTGCCGCCGAGCGCTTTGGTGGCCAGGTATCCGACACCATGGGTATTGAGAACTTTATCTCTGTTACCCACACCGAAGGCCCCAAGCTGGTCAGCGCACTTGAAGAGCACGTTAAAGAGTACGAAGTCGACGTGATGAATCTGCAACGTGCTACGTCGTTCAAAGCAGCAGAAGCCGAAGGCGGCCTGCATGAGGTCACGTTTGAGTCTGGCGCGAAGCTGAAGAGCAAAACTCTGGTACTGGCCACCGGTGCCCGCTGGCGTGAAATGAACGTGCCCGGCGAGCAAGAGTACCGCAACAAAGGTGTTGCCTACTGCCCCCACTGCGACGGCCCGCTGTTCAAAGGCAAGCGTGTCGCGGTGATTGGTGGCGGTAACTCCGGCGTTGAAGCCGCTATCGACTTGGCTGGCATCGTCGGCCACGTAACGCTGGTTGAGTTTATGGGTGAAATGCGCGCCGACGCGGTACTGCAGAAGAAGCTGAAGAGCCTGCCTAACGTCGACATCGTGCTAAATGCCCAAACCACCGAAGTGACCGGCGACGGCAGCCGCGTTAACGGCCTGACTTACAAAGACCGCAACACCGATGAAGTGAAGAGCATCGCGTTGGAAGGCATCTTTGTACAGATTGGCCTGGTGCCTAACACCGAGTGGCTGAAAGGCTCGCCAATTGAAATGTCACCCCGTGGCGAGATCATCGTCGATGCCCACGGTATGACCTCGGTGCCCGGTGTGTTCGCCGCTGGCGATGTTACCACCGTGCCCTACAAGCAGATCATTATTGCGATGGGTGAAGGTGCCAAAGCGTCACTGGGTGCCTTCGATTATCTGATTCGTAACTAATCTGCTAGATGACTGGCTGATAGGGCGGCAGCGCCGCCCTACTGAGTTCGTTCCCTTTGACGTGAAGACCGTGACGTCGCGCCCGCCTCCCTGCGGGCTTTTTTTATGTGCGAGCGCTACACACCGGGCAAGCCGGATCTCTAGGCACTTGAAAATGGCGCCACTGGCCGCTTAAGCCATCAAACGTAGATAACCCCTGATGCGCACTCCCTGCACCGCTTAGCAGCTTAAATGCCTCTACCGCCTGGAAGCAGCCAATTAGCCCCACTAGCGGGGCCATGACACCGCTCTCTGCACAGCTCAGTGCCTCATCCTCACTATCCCCTGGCGGGTATAAACAGGCGTAGCAGGGGCACGCGTCATCACGCGGGTCAAACACTGCCAACTGGCCCGAAAAACGAATCGCCGCGCCGGAAATCAGCGGCACACCTGCCTGCTGAGAAGCCGCATTGATGGCATAGCGGCTGGAGAAACGGTCGGTGCAGTCCAACACCACATCGGCCGAGGCCACCAGGGCGGTGAGCGCTTCGCCTTCTACATGCTGCTCAAGGGCCACAACGTGGCACTCTGGGTTAAGCGCCTGCATGCTCTCCTTCGCGGAGCGCGCTTTGTTCACCCCCAGGCTTGCCTGCTGATGGGCAATTTGGCGCTGCAAATTGGTTAGCTCGACATGGTCAGCATCGGCGATGGTAATGTTTCCTACACCCGCCGCCGCCAAATAGAGCGCCACCGGCGAGCCAAGCCCGCCGGCACCGATAATCAGCGCATGGGCAGCGTGCAAGCGCTCCTGCCCTTCAATGTCCACCTCAGGCAGCATGATTTGGCGGCTATAGCGCAGCAGCGCCTGATCGTCCATCATCGCGTTACTTATCCTCAAATTCCTCAAAGTCGGGGATGTGCAGGCTGAAGCTCTCCTTCACCTCCTCCATCACTACGTAGCTTTTCGACTCTTTCACCCCTGGCAGGGTTAAGACCACATCCCCCAATAGTTGGCGATAAGCGGCCATTTCCGGGATGCGGCATTTCAGGATGTAGTCGAACTGCCCGGACACCAGGTGGCACTCCTGAATTTGCGGCAGCTTTTCCACCGCACGCCGAAACTCATCGAATACCGCAGGCGACTGGGTCTCCAGGCTGATCTCAACAAATACCAGTAAGTTAGCTTTTAATGCTCTGGGGTCGAGAATGGCTTGATAGACGCGGATAATGCCCGCGCGCTCCAAGCGCTTCACTCGCTCTAGGCAAGGGGTTGTGGATAAACCAACTTCAGAGGCAAGGTCTACATAGGAAATGCGCGCGTTCTCTTGCAGGCAACGCAAAATTTTCAGATCGATACGGTCCAGCGTTCTATTTTTTGGTTTCATGGCAGGATCCAATACTGATGAATCAGGCAGTTATTCGAGGT
>Ga0098052_1001587_pt1 | contig 14093 bp, 5 predicted proteins | sample 15_taG_FD_81591 | JGI IMG/M metagenome (GOLD analysis project Ga0098052, IMG submission 81591) | Marine viral communities from the Subarctic Pacific Ocean - 15_ETSP_OMZ_AT15312 metaG | ecosystem: Environmental > Aquatic > Marine > Oceanic | place: Pacific Ocean | collected 2015-01-18 | reverse complement strand
CCAGTACGCAGAAATTATTTAATACTAAAGCTGGTAAATCAATGGTTGAATCATCTGGTGTAAATAAAGCCTTAACTAATATACATGATAATTTTGAAGATATGATGGGAACTAGTGTATATAGTGCATATGCTGGAACCGCAGGAAAGATTAGCGGTGTTAAAGACCTACAGAGAACTATACAAGGTGACATCAGAAATTATGAGAGGAAAATGATATGAGTCTAGCACGACAAGCCTTAAATGAACTTGCAGCAATGTATAAATACGATCAGGAGTTAAAGAGTCAACGATTAATTGAATCAGACAACCGAGAATGGGAATCCGCAGAAACTGCAAAACAGCACTATAGAAAGGAGATATCAAAGCTAGAAGAGAGGGAATTTAGTTTACAAGATAAGATTTCATCATCTGGATATGCTGTTGACAAACTGGCTCAAACAAAATCTGGAGAAGCTCTCCTTAATGCTAGTTTAGATGAATTAAAAGGCACAGCATCTGATTATAGAAGCAATATAGAAAATTTGATATCCCTACAATCTGATATAACATCTGCGGTAGAGCAAGGTAAGCAATGGGAAAAAGAATTTGGAGCAGCAATTAAAGCTGGGGAAGACGAGCTGTGGAAGAATTATATGCTTGAGGACAAAGAGATTGGCATAGCCATGAAGACTCTTAGTGATGAAGATCAAGAAAAGTACAAAAGCGCTAATATGCAAAGAGCGCTTAGGCAGGGTTTAACAACCTTAAAAGATGCTAAAATACTTTCTGATTCTGACATATCTATGAAGGCGACTGCAAAGCAAATAGAAGCGGCTGAGTTTAGTCTAGCGCAAGGCAAATTGGAATCGGCTCGAGGAACCCTAGACTATGCTGAAAAGCAAAATACGGGTATGATAACCCAACTGGGTCTACATGCTCAATCTAATTTTAATATGGGTGGTCTCTCTCTCCATGACATGCAAACATTGGATGCTGATGATTTAAATGACGCATGGGAAGATTTTTACAAAAGATACCCGAGCATGATAGATGAAGCCAAGGCTTTTATAAGTGGAGTAACTGGAGCAACCGCAGCTGGTATTAATCCTGCTATGTTTGTTGTACAGTTCCAATCAGCGGCCTATTCTGATTTTTTACAATTAGAGGAACTTGAAAATAAATTAGAAATAGCAGCTGAGGAGAACGGAAAAACACTAAAGGAATACATAGCAAATCTTCCGTCAAAAGATCCAACAAAAAAGGAGCTAAAAAGACTAAAGAATAAAACTGCTGGGTATCTTGAACTCGGATTGTATAAGGGTGGTAAGGATCTATTAGATAAATCTTTTCAGATGATTCAAATGAGAAATGAGATAAAAACTAAACAATTGACTTTGGATGTAACCAGTGCAAATGAGATACAGGCAGAAGGTTTCTCCTTGGACCTGGATCATTATTCACCAGATAGTTTCGAGCACTTAAGTGAAGGGCAGATTAGGGACATAGAGATATCCTTAGCGGCTCTTAGTTCTATGGGGCCAAAGCAACGAGTAAAGATAGCCGATGATGATTTGAAATTAATCGTTGGAGAGTTGTCGGATAAGTTAAGTGCTTTAGAATCTTTAGGATTTACTGATTTTAAAGAGTACGATATTCTTAAAAAAGAATTAAGAACTAGGTCATTTACTTACAATTCGATTATTAACCAGTCTAAGATAGAAGCTGCGTCGGCTAAACTCGATGAGATGCTCGAAAAGGCTGCCGAGGCTACTGGTATAAGTGTGGAATTACTAGAAAAGCAATGGAGAAAGAAGGCGATGCAGCAGACCCCATGGAGCAGTCAAAGGAAAACTAGTTCTGGTAGGATGTATTAATGCCTCCAAAGCGTAAAACATTAAAATTACAAGACCCTAAGACTACTTCCGTTGAAGAAAGCGTTTTATTTGCTTTGGACAAGTTTAAGGGAGAATCCTTTAAGTACGCTGAAGACAATTATATTTATACGGATGACATGACAAAGAATGTTTTAGAACTTTGGGAAGATTCTGGGAAGCCATATGTTGCAGTTTACCCGAAGGGAGGACTCTCTAATGAATGGATTTTAAAAGGGAATCCCCAGAGACTGCACGGGGAGTCGTGGGATAGAGCATTTGCGGTTAGTGGCGCTAGGGTTAATGACCAGTCTCTATTCGTAGATAATCCAGATACAGTGCATGTTGGAACTTTTAATGATTTATTAGCTGAGTTTCCACATTCCCGTGAGTTTTCAAAAATAAAATCAATTGAAGATGTTAAGGAATATGCAAATAGGGTAGAGATAGAAAAGCAGTTGTACGGGAAGGACGTTTATAAGACCGAGGGAACTACAGAAAACACAGCACACTCTCAAGTAGAGCCAGGAATGAAACATTGGCTACTAAAAGAAGCTGGTCAATTAAAAGCAGAACCTGAATCAAAAGGCTCATCATCGTCCAGTACAAAACCAAATATAAAGCCTAAGAAACGATATAAGAGATATTAGTAATGCCGAATTTTTTTGATAAACAAAAATTTAAATCAACCTTAATGTCTAGAGGCATCACAATGAGTGATGATGAAATAAATACGTATCTCGAGAGCTCCGATCTTGGAGGCAAGCCTAAATCATACCTCCCATATAAAAATCAAATGTTAAATCAGGATACTGGCTATCAAAAGGCATCACTTGAGCAAGAGTATATTGAGCCAGTGCATCCAGAGAATGCATTAGTAGACTTTTTAGGTAATACACTTTGGGAAGCCTTAGACGTCGGGTCTTTTGGCGCATTAGGTGCCCTAGACTATAATGATTATCTTGAAAATATCGTAACCACAGGTGGGCCAACTACTTTTGCAGGAAGAGTTGGAGCTGGTTTAGGTGGACTTGCTGGGTTCATCGGCCCTATGGGCATTATGAAAGGAGCAGCAGGATCTATTATAAAAGGTTCTAGTAAGTATGGGACTACTGCAGCTGCTAACCAGATGGTTAAAGATGGTGCTAAGGCCTTAAGCAGGACTAAGTATAGCAAGATTTCTGGCGCTGAGCAGGCAGCGATTTGGAAGCCATTTAAAGACCAATTGGGTCAGTATGGGCATGCATTAGAGAATACAGCGATGCGTGAAAAATTCGTAAAGAAGTTAAATGAGAATATACGACCTGCTATAGTTAAGCAATTAAAGGATGCTAAGATTAATCCATCTACGAATACTATAACTAAGATGGAAGAAATAATTAAGTCCAGTATGGGGACTCTTTCTAATAGTAGGATGCCTATATGGAACTTACAGCAACGTATTGCAATAATGTTAGGCGGGGGGTCTGGTGCTGGTAAGCTGGCTAGTTTGGCATCTCATTCATTAGAAGAAGCTGCTATATTTGCAGCAGTTGAAGTCCCAATGGAGCTGTTTAACAGTGTTGATGAGTTTAGGGATCCAGATTTGCCAGGTACTATAGCACATGCCGTAACCCTAGGTAGTGTATTAGGGATGGTCAGGATGATCCCAGGTGGGTCAGATATGCCTATTATGAGAGCTGGGTGGGACAAGCTAAAGCAATCATTTGGTAAAAAGACTCCATATCTAAATCTTGATTATGGAACTAAAGAAGCGAGAGAGGCTGTGGGTAAGTCGGCTCTTCAAATGTTTAATAAGAATCCAAAAATATTTAATATCGCATTAGGGGATAAAGCTTTAAAAAAATTAGGGTTTGATCAAATAACAAGTCCATCTCAAATAAGGAAGCTATCAGAAACTCAACATGGTGCTGAGAAGTTAGCAGAAGCATTGTCTATGTATGAAAAGAATTATGCCCAAAAATGGCTTCCTGAGTTTATGAAAAGCGCAGGTCAGGACATTTGGGGGTCAATCCCCAGGATGTTTGCTGGTTCAATGGCTTTTAATTATGAGATCATGTTTGATGATAATATTCCATTAGAAGACAAGGTATTCAATATTGCAGTGGGTGCTTATATGACAAAGAGAGGTAAGGCACTAGAGTTTACTGGCCCAGATGGGAAATTACACGTAGTAGAGTCTCACGCAAATCGACCATGGAGTCATAATCCTGAGCTAATTAAAATCAATGAATACCTTCAGATATTAAATACACCTAGTCCGAACTTGTTATTTGACAGTATTGTACAAGAACAGGAATTGAGAAGTAAATATATAGGCGTTGACCAGACCGATGATGTAAAGGCCGTGTTTAAGGTCTTAGAAGATTCGGGTGTTATTGTTGCTGATTCAGAAAGTAAAAAGATTCATAAAAAGCCAGAGAATCCAGCAGACCATGAAGTATACGATCTTATAAATGCGATATCAGGTTTTTATGTTAATGTAGATAATGGTAAAAGAATGCTTGATGTTAGTGAGTTAAGTAGGAAGCAATTGACCGATATAGAGAAAAAGCTTTCTAAAATTGAACTAACTAGCACAAGGGGTGAAGGTGGGATTGTTACTGTATCTGATATGACTGACGTTTTAGTAAAAGCGAATGAGGCCAGAACTACTGAAGTAATTGATTTGTATAAAAGCGCTATTGTGGACATGTATAAAACCGTATCTGATGGGACTACAAATATAGACTGGAGCGATCCTGTTGTAGTTAATTTTAGCCAAACAGATATGGCTAGGCTTGGCCCAGAAGCCCAAAAGGCTCTAACAAAAATTATAGCAGTTAGGGACCTTTTATCTCAATATGGGGATGTCAAGAAAGGCAAGAGCACTAATCCTGATTTGACACAATCAATTGACACTACTGAGGCTGGCCAGGCTAAGATAATAGAGACAATAACCAGGTTAGAGGAGCAGTTGCACGAGATTGTATATAAAGACCACGCGTTAGTTAATGAAGATTTTAAAGTTGAATTAGGTGATGAATTTGTAGAAAATGTCATACGCGTCAATAGAATGCATAAAAATATAAGGGATTCTCATGATAAATTAATGGATCTCGATAATCAAAATGGCACCTGGGGTAATTCTCCAGAGCAGGCAAAAAAGATAAACACTGCAATTGGGAAAATATTTGCTACCGAACTAGGATTACATCAAAAAGTAGTTGTTGAATCATTTGGAAAGAAGACACCTGAAGACCTAGGGCTTATGCAGGAATTTGCAAATACGATATTAGAGATACTTCCATACTCATCTAAATACACAACTCCAATTAATTTTGAAGAGTTCGGCAAAGGGGCTAAGGGAGTTAGTTACGCGGATGTAAAAGAGTTAAAAAGACTATTATATAGCAATGGAATGGGTGGGTTTGCTTTTACTGGCAAGGATCTTGAGCTCTATATCAATGAGTTTAAGGGCTATTCGATGGATAGGAAACTGTCATCTGCAACCAGAATAGACGGAGAAGCCCTCTCTGGAATTGATAGGTCTATTATAAATAGCTTAGTTAGGACAGGTTTAGTTAATCAAAATATGGAAACTATTGGAACTATAAAAGTCCTGGAAAGACTAAATATGGTTGTAGGTAAAGGTAAGCTATTAGACTTTGAGCAAATGAAAGAACTAGGTCATGGGAAAAAATTGATTATTGATTCAGAGATAATAGATGTTTTATTTGAGAAATCTGCGATTGAACTTCGTTCTCCAGAAGGTGAAGAACTTAGAAAGATGATATTGAATTTATCAAAAGAGGCCGAAAAACAGGGGATCGATTTAAGTGATTATGTTAATCGATTGAATAAAAAATATGAAGATTATATAAGGCCTTATATAAGAGACGGGAAGGGCAATGGGTTTCTAACGATTAGAACCGATGTTGATGCTACGGCAGATTTATTAAATATTACAACCATAGAAGGTATGCTTTCTACGATTCAAAGTACAGAAATGAAAGCAAGGCACTCAGAATTAATGGCAACAATTGAGCATTATTCTACAAGCGAGCATGGGAAACATGTACAAGAAGTAATGAGCGTGTTAAGAAATAACTTCTGGAATAGGCAGGGAGATACCGCAAAGGTGATTGCCTTATTGGGTAGATATGGCCATACGGATGAAAATGGTGAGTTTGTCCCTATCTATGACGCAAATAAAAATAAGTTTAATGTTGAATTTGAAGGCTCAGTTGAGAAATTAAAAGAAACATTAAGAGCTCTGGAGATGTATATCCCATCAACCCAGAGATCTGAACAGGTAAAACAGAGAATGAGGGAGTTGCTAAGGGAACCATTGTTTCCATCCGATGCGCATAGTACAGTTACTCCGCAATCATATTTAGAGAAATATCACTTACCCATTGATAAGGATCAGTTAATTACAAAAATAGACCCTAACATAAACTTATCAAGTAAGGCATACGAATCATTAAAAAATGATGCATCTATTATAAGGGACGGAGAGACAACTAGGGTGTCCTTTGATGATATGACAAGCTTTGAAAAAAGTGAGTTTATTGACCAGACTGCACGGCTTATTTTAACCACTGGGACATCTAGACAAATAAAAAAATTAGTTGTAGGAGAAAGAGCAGGTGTATGGACAGATTGGGATAATTCTGCAACTGACAATCCTATGTTTAGAATGCTTGATGATCTCGTAGGAGTTGGCAATTATTCAATTGTTAGTAGGGACGTTGAACTAGGAACTGGGTTATCGGACTCTAGAACAGATGCCAATGCTATGAATGTCCTGATTAATAGACTTGCAGAAGGTGGCGCCACTCAAGATATCAACATGAGGGCAAATGAGTTTGAGCCGATTACTAGGGCTGAAGCTTTGAATGAGTTCGTCTTTGTGAATGTTGGGGATTATAGTTGGGGGCTTGCAATTCCTAAAAATAAATTAAATGATGTGTATAATACTTTTGGGAAATTTATATCGTCAAAAAAGTCTAAACTAAAGAGTTCAAAATATAAAAGAGTTCTAAATATATTGAAGAAACTTTATGACACAAAAGGTGAAGACGTAGTTCAGGATGATGGCTCAACAATAAAGCTATTTAAGTCTTCAGATGCGCCAGGGAATAGCGAGATGATGGAGACAATGTTTACCATGATGTGGATGGATAAAATGGCAGGTAAGGTGTGGTGGGATCATTTATCTGAAACAGCTGGTAAAAATAACCGTGAAGCGTCTGCAAGTGTTGCAAAATGGTCTAAAAGAATTAGACTTATGTCTAATATAAGTTCAAAAGAATTATCTAGTAGCTATGTAAAGTCTATTGTAGATATCCATTCTAAGGAAGGGGTTATTAGTAATTCCACTATAAAGGACATGAAAGAATTAAATGACAACAAGGGCATTAGTACAGTGCTTGTTAATGACGAGGGCGCTAATAGCGAGCTATTCTCAACCCTCGAGGGAGTTAGAAAGCAGATAAATGATGAAGCGAGAAGGGCTCAAAACACACTGGTCCAAGACGATATTCATAATAAGGCACTTAGGACGTCAGACAGTGATCGTAGTAGGGCTGATGCTAGTATAGCTGATTCTGTTATGTTAATGCCTGTAAAATATTTTAAAGCCTTACAAGCCATATCTGGCTACCACAGTATGGGTAATATTGGAGGAATAAAACCTATTATTAGTGGAGTAGGTGATGCTTTATTATTAGGAAAAACTGCAATTCTCCCAGATACTAGATTTCAAGAATTTTTTGACAATAATAAGGGCGTTCATGCGATATTAATGGATTCTGGAGCTAAGATTAAAAATTCAAATATAAAAGTTGTAGACCCCAGTGGTATGGACATGAATACATTAAAGAAACATATAGTAAACCGAGATGAAATTCAGCATATACCGTGGGAATCAATTAATATTGGAGCTGCTGTGAAATCGGATTATAATGCGACTATGTCCTATCAAACGGCCAATGAGTTAGATAGCGGACTTTCTAATTCATTCTATGATTGGCTTATAGATCCTAATATGAAAAATTATGAAAAACAGATGGGTAAATTTATGGACCATCATAACTCAATAGGCACTGTTGCATTCGCCAGGAGACTGGTGGATGGTGGAACTGGTGATAATGCGTCTCTCTCACTAATGGATTATTGGGTGAATTCTGCTAATGGTGGAGCTCCGATTTCATTTACTGGGGTAATGCCAGCCTTTAAAAACTCTATTAAATCAAAGTTTCTTGATAATGGGATTCTTCAAATACACAATGAACATGGCGGGCAAAGCGTTATGAGTCCATTTCTTGGACAGAGTTGGAAAGATCTTAGGAATACTACATTCCATGTAGAAAATGGAGAGAGAACTGTCTATACTTATGGTCAGGCTCAGATAGCCAATATTAATCGACATAAGAAGGTGCCCTTAAATAGATTGAATATAATAGAACATAATACCGATGGTGCTGATAAAATTATCTCATTTAATGAGCTCAAGGGGCTACCGCGGATGCAAACTGCAATATCGCGTGTTTTTGCAGGAAAGACCAAAATACCTGTGGGGGCTACTCTAGAGCAGGTCAATAATGTTATTCATGAGTATACAAAAGGTCATTCTAGTAAGCATGAGATTGCTGTTGTATTTCACAGAACGCCTAGCACAAGACCTAGTGATAAAATAATTGTTGGCTTAAAAGGTTTTACAAAGAAGGTTGAAGGTAATCAAGCGAGATTGAATGCATATGATGTCTATGCTAGGGCTGAAGCCGATTTTGACATTGATAAAATAAATTACTGGTGGGACACTCCTGGTGATATTTTAAACAGGTGGAGTCAGAATTCTGGTAAAGTGGGGATGGTCTCAGAAGAGAACCCAGCAATGAAGACAACCTTAGATTCTAATTACGACTGGACTGATGCAAAGTCAATGAGGGCCCTATCTGGTGATATAGCGCATTCAGAAAAAATGCGTGGGGTTGTTGTTAAGGCACAGAGGATTGTACAGTTTTTAAATGAATATAATTCTAACGCTAAGGATAGAAAAGGGCTCATTGTAAATATGTCAGGAAGCAAGACCTTAAAAGATAATGATGAGCGTATTGTAATGGATCAGAGTGCAAGAGCTGATAATGAGCAGAAGCTTGCTGAGGACATACAAAGAATTATTGACTCTCATGGTGGATATAATAAAGAATTATATGGCGACATGAGAAAATGGATGGGTGAATTTATGTTTGGGAATAAGAGCAGGTACAAAGGTCTTTTCCAAATACAGAAATATAATAAAGATACTAGAAGCTGGGATAATGTAGATCGCCCAGCGGCTGGGGAAGAATATTTAAGCGAACTCCAGAAGATGATAATGCTTGAAATTATCGCCCCTTATAGAAGTATGCTCCAGGCTGGATCTCAAATGTGGGATTCTGGGGCGCCAAAATCTCCTAGGTATGATGATTTAATCACAACAATCCATACTTACGATAATGCAATGAAGGGGTTAAATAAAAGAATACACCAAAGGCTGGGGTGGAAAATCGAAAGAGGTACAGATCTTAGTAGGGATATGGAGAAAGTATTTAAAAATAACGAAGTCCTTACTGGAGATTTTGGGAACCATGCATCCACTTTTAGAGATGATGGTAATGTAGGTAAGCTTCCATTTGAAAGAATGCTTGCGGCTATCGCCAAGGCTGATAGCATGTCACAGGACGCTCCTAAGTCGTTATGGGGAGGAGATCTTGCAAGATTTGAAACCACATATCAGAAATTGTTACATGTCGGTGAAGATGCGGATGTAAAACAGGACGTTTTAAAGCAGTTAAATAATGATATAAAGAAGGATATTAAGGGTTTAAATGTTATAAACTATTTTAGATGGAGATTATCTAAACAGCAAGATTTAGAGAGAAACGCGAGGAGGGATGGAAATGTAAATTTTGCAGAAAGAATTCAAGAAGATATAGTAAAAATTTCTGGAGAACTTCGCGAACTTGAAGCTAAAATAGTTAATAGTCCTGAGACAATTGCATTTATTAAGGGAGTCGCGCAGAAACGAATAGAAAATGAAATACGCACCAGTCCTGCAAGGAATAAATGGAGAGGCGGTTTTAAAAGCTTAGAACAAGCAAATCAGTGGATAAATAATAATCAATCAGCTATTAAAAAAATGGCGTCTAAGAGCCCAATCAAGTACAGGGGTATAAATAGTCCAGAATATAGAGATCTCGTCATATTCAATGAAATTTTAGGCAAATACGAGCATGTCTTTATTGATCCCACTTCTATGGGTGGAGAACGCATGATAGAATTTGAACAGAGTGTACAAGATTTCAGGTCTTCTTATAAAAAACTATGGAGTCAATTCTTTAAGGATAAAAAACGAAGAGAGAAATGGCAACCGTGGTGGAATGAAACCAGGATCATGAATACTTTATCAAATGAATTTAATACGGCATTTGATAGTTGGGAAAAAACTACTCCAGGACTTGGAAGGCTGTTTTTGTGGAAAGTAATGAGACCAAGAACCAAGGTTGGTGAATTCACATTCTTTAACGGGAAATTAAGTGAAGCATTTAATGATAGTGATATTAGTTTTGTAAAATTTGGATTGCGTTTCATGGCAACTGCAGATAAGGCAAGAATCCCCGAGTTTCAGAAAAAGCAATTCTTTGATATTATTACATCTCAATACACAGACTGGCATGATTTTATGCATAATAACAAATTACAGGGTTCAGAGGGAATGACATATAGGCAAATGTATGATTTTTCATTAAAAGAACTTTATGCCAATAGCAACCCCTTACTCGATGGAGATATGAATAGAAGAAGCGAGACACAGCAGGAAGTGTATAATCCAGTTTTACATAATGTATTTGGCGTGGACAATGGATACTCGTATGGGTTTTTAAGAGACCCTAGTAGTGCAGGTACAATGAAAGAAATAGCTGATAACCGCACCTTCCCTAGGGGTTTTATACCTATACACTATAGGGGTGGTGAGCATCCTCGTATTACTGGGTGGAATGATTTTAATAATGCTAGAAGAGGCGAAGCTAATGTTATGTTAGGTGAAACTCTTTCAAGAAAAGTATTGACATTTAGGCAGCAACCCATTGTAAAAGACACATTTAATGGGGTAGCTAGTAAGGGTGAGTCCTTTTCAGATTTAAAAGTAACTGTTGATCAAAAGGTTCAGCACAATGAAAACAGCTGGACCCCAGATTGCTAATAGGAGTACTGAATGGCAGGTTGTAAAAATAATGGCATAGACCATGTAGCTAGAGGCAAAGGCTTAAATGAGTTTATTGATAAATGGAAAGCTGATAAAAACATCACAGTCATGACTGAAAATGATCCTAAGTTTTTAAAATCATTTTATGAAACAGTTACTCAGTTAGATTTTGATTATGGGAGATTGCCCACATTAAAGGAATTGAAAAAATTACATATTAAGTTTAATAGAATGCAGAAAGGTATTCGTAAAAAGCCAGGAAAATTTGCTGAATGGTTATATCTACCTGAAAATATATTAAGTAAGAATCCATTAACTAAGCGTCATTTTGATAGTATGATAATCACTGGGAATTTCTATAGAGGCACCTTGGAGATGTTTACATCAGACGTTGATCAAATGGCTAGAATGATACGATCTGGAGCAAGAGAATCTGGAGTAATGAATAAATTCAAATTGAATAGGTCTAGTGCTCAAAAACAGATTAAAAAAATGGAAAATGAATATCATGCTTTACAGGTAACTGATCCATCTAAAGCAGAGAAATACTACATAGAACATCTTGAAACTCTTGAAAGAAACTCTGAAATGAAAATTGTCCAAGGGGTTTACGATCTTATTACTGATCCAAAAAAATTATATGTGGACAAAGGAAATTCTGGATTAAGCGAAAGGTATGGAACAACTGCAGTTCAAATAGCGAATATATGGACAGGTGGTAGTAATAGTGGCCAGTATACTTTAAGGAATGGAAAAAAGGCTGGTATGCGTGACAAGCTTTTTGAGATTCTTGAAGACTCATTAAAAGTTTATACTAATATGCTAGAAAGTCATGCGAATATAACTGGGGCAACCAAGAGTACTGAGAAAAAAGTAAAGCAATTACTTGATCAATTTCAAAAACAACCAAATTACTATCCAACACAAGCGCTGTCTATATTTCCAACTCTTAATAAGATGAGTGAATTGATATATAGTTCAAATACCAGCAAGGAGTTAGAAAGGACTCTACCAAGTATAGATAAAATGATAGATTCTGTAATTGCCGATTTGAATGTCAATCCTAGCACATTTGCATCATCTGGTGCAAGTAAAAGAAGATCAAAGGATGTTATTGGGGTCATTGACACTTACGCTAAAGACGTTATAAGATTTAATTACAATACTCATTCTACAAACAATGTTATTAAGGCTCTTCGAGATTTATCTAACATGAAGAATAATACAGATCTTAAAGAACAAGCCGATTTTTTAGCTAGATATATTACAGAAACGCATTCAACTATTGTAGGAACTAAGAAAAAGAATTCTAAATTTGCCCACCTAGCTAAGACAATTACGAGTTGGCAGTTTATGCAGAAAATCGGGTTAAGTCCTACAACTGTTGTAAAGAATGCCACTCAGTCGCTACAGAACTATGTTTATTTTGGTGGGAAGACCTGGTATGATTCTATGCAGTATAGTAAATCTAATAAAATAGGATCAGAGATAGAGAGCGCCATGAAAGAACATGGTGTATTCTTTGTTAACTTAGAAGAAATCGCTGATGTCGGTAAAATGGTTGAAAATATTCAAATAATAGATGGTAAAACAGTTCATCATGAACCTGGATTCAATGAATGGTTCTCAAGCACTGTAGAAAAAGCAGCTAAAATGACAGGTAAGCCTATGCAGTGGGTAGAGAATAAAGTCAACCGTGCATTAACTTTTAAAATAGCATACTCTAAAATGCATCAAGACCTTAGTAATAATCATTCCCTCATAAGAAAACGAATGAATGTAGAAAATATACCTAAAGATAGTATTGAAGATGCAGTATCAAGAGAGATTAGCAAAAGGTCTAGTAGGTTTGCTGCTAATATGGTAAAAGAATTACATTATGAATACAGTCCATTTGCAAAACCTAAAGTCTTACAAACAACAACTGGATCAATATTAGGTCAATTTTCCACGTATGGAATAAATTTTTTTGAGTACAATCGCAAAATAGCATCGGAGTTCACTGATTCTGCAATGGCAGGAGATTGGAATTCCCAGGAAGCTTGGAGAGCATATAGAATGTCTTCAATGTATATGTTTATGTTACCAATGTTAGAAGTGGCTACGAACTCTAAATGGAGTAATTTAATTCAGCATGATACTAAAGATAGATTGATGGATTTATATACTTGGTTTACTGGTTCTGAAAAAGAAAGAAAGAAAACATTCTTTGGTAAAGGGCCTATACTTGGAACATTCGGAGGTCCAGCAGTAGGGGATTTAATAACCTTAGGGAATGTTATCGGGATGTCAAAACTTACTGATGGTGAAATGATGTCATACCTTAAAGGATACCAAAGTAAAGCGAAGGATGACAAAAGGATGCAGGATGCGGTAGGATTATTAAATCTTCAACTATCCAGATTAATTTTTTCAAGTATGCCAAAAGCTATAAATGGCACTGGGTTTATGACGATTTTAAATCAAGACTATCTTAGACTGTGGAATAGTCCAGAATTAAAAGCCAGAAGAGAAAAGATGCTGCTTTATCCACAAAAATATGGACCAAAAGCATTAAAATCGTATTTTACTACATCTGAACAAAAAGAATTGCAAGACGCAAGAAGAAAGCGAGCCTGGGGTAAAAAAGTAGGAAAGATCCAAACTAAAAAGATATCTAAGGAGAATGCACTCTCTAGTCTGGATCTTTTAGAAAACTATTATCGCTAGTTTAAGATTTTAAAGTTTTCTCTCTACTTAATTTTTCTTCTTTTTCTAACATAATATATAAAATTCCATTTAATGTTTCTAATAGGTTTATAATATCATTCTTATATTTAACATAACCAGGATTATTTATGTCTATATTGTCAAAAGTTTTTTTATGTTTTCTAAATTGAGACAATTCTAATAAATTCATTTTTTATTTCGTACCTTTAGTAAAAGTGTTAAGTAATCTTCATAAGGCATTACCACCAATGGCATGCCTCTGTCTTCTTTAATAAGCTGGATGTCTACATTTTCATT
>Ga0098052_1001585_pt1 | contig 14100 bp, 26 predicted proteins | sample 15_taG_FD_81591 | JGI IMG/M metagenome (GOLD analysis project Ga0098052, IMG submission 81591) | Marine viral communities from the Subarctic Pacific Ocean - 15_ETSP_OMZ_AT15312 metaG | ecosystem: Environmental > Aquatic > Marine > Oceanic | place: Pacific Ocean | collected 2015-01-18 | reverse complement strand
TTTCTTGATCATTCTCAAGTGACTTAGATTCGTTATATGTGTTTAAATATTTCATGTTCTTTTAAGATGTATAATATAACAATCTTCACCTCTGGTGATATTATCAATCACTCCCTCTGGGAATCTAGCTGCGTGTTTTTGTATGCTTTGTGTAACTTGTACAAAAGGCCCACCACTTGGATCGACAAAATAAAAATTATTCTCATTGTCTTCATCTGGGGATATACGGAAATATTGACCACCGTACATTTTTATTTGATCAGAGCCATCATATTCAAATAAGATAGTATCATTGCCGCGATTACGAATTGATGTTATCATTGGTAATCGATAAGCTTGTATTTGATATGGGACCATGTTAAGATCATAATTTTCAAGAAATCCATCTTTTATTGGTTTTACTTCAAAAGTGCCTTCATTGTTTATTGAATACATTACATAATGATAATCACCATCTGCATCTAATCTTCTTTTAACATCTTTGCATATGTTTAGGAAGAATTCTCTATCATCTATTGAGATATCAAAAAGTTCTTGTAATTCTGTTGCTTGACTTATATTAAATGCAAATGAGGCACTGTCTTTATTTTTAATAATTTCTGTATATGTTTTCTCTGGTAATAGATTTCTTAATATTTCTAAACCCACTACTTTATCATTTTCGGCTCGGTCAAAACCAAGGTCAAGTCCACCGAAGAAAATAACATTATCTTGGTTAAAAATACGCACAGGAAAGCCTTCATCACTCGCAATATTGAGTATATTTTGGACATTATGCTCTATTTTCTCATTAAATCGTCTAATTTTCATCATTATTTTCATATTTTAAGAAATGAAACTCTAATGCATATATTTCTTCTGTAGGATCTGAACTTTTTATTATTTCATCCAGCCATGTTTCAAAATTAACATTTTGTTCATATTTTAATTCATGTTCATTTACCCAAGATACTGCATAAACATAATATGGATAATCGGTTAAACCATCAAGTCGGTTATTAACATTGCACATTGTTTTATAAAAAGTTTCCATATCACAAAGGCTAGTATCATTGTTCGCAAGAAGCAGGTTTCTATCTTCAATATCATCTGGCATATCTTCTGGTATGTATTCAATAGTATCTACTTCGTTTTCTACTGTCCTATTAAAGTAAATACTGAATATAAATTCTGCATCAAGTGTCCATTGAAAATTAACATCAACTCCTTCATCACGCGCAATATTTAAAATGCTATTTAATTGCTGGTGATCAATAGTGTCTGAAATTTCTTTCTGCCTCTTATCATAGTCATATGATTCAAATAATATTAAGTGCTTCATATTAATATATATTAAATGAGGCTTCAGAAATTTAATGAATATTATCAGGATAATTTAACAGAAATCAAGCAAATATTAAATATGCTTACTGATGAAGGGTGTGATATAGATATAAATGATTCTATTAGACACAAAGATTTCACACATTGTTTAAATGTTAATGGTGATTCAATGGATGCTGGAGATTTTATTATACAGTGTAAGAGTGTAAGAGAGCATTTTAAAAATGCGTGTTCTATTTCAGCTTTTATGGTTATAAATAATTATAAATATCATAACATAGATGATATTAATAATCCTAAAGATTTTGCAGCTAAAAACAAACGGACATTGCTCCGGGTTGCGGTTTGCTTTTTCAAGCTTTAAGTATCTCTTTCAATCTTATTTCTCTCAAATATTGTGTATCTATTTCTATATCAGTTCTGAGAACTGATTCCACGCTAAGGGATATTTTGTTAAATACCTCATGCCACGAGTACCTTCAGCTACCCCCGCGGATTTTAATGACCAAACTATTTCAAAATTAGGAACATTTATCCTGTGTGTGATTATATTTAGGTCGTGAAAACTATCTAAAGTTAATTTAATTTCTGTGCGTCTTTCAAAATTATCTTTTAATATAATATCGCGATGAAGTGTGTCTAAGTCATACATTTAATCATTATTATTTTTAGTATCGACTATGCATTTGCACAGTTCCTTTATATTTAGTTTCCTCACCTGGTTTAATAGGCTCATGGTTTTCTCGCATCAGGAATTGTAAACCTTGTTGGTAAATATCGCATCGGATAGAATGAAATTCATCTTTTAATGCGGCATCAACTTTTTTCTTGACTTTATCAGGAAGTGTATTGTAATCAAATGGCATCGAAAATACTCCTTCTTCACAATGCTCTTCTATAATAATTAATTCTTTCATGTTTAATTTTTAGTTCTAACCACCGAATGTTCTTTTTAGTTTGCTCCACAAACCAACACTGCTTTTGTTTTTATTTCTAATCATCTTTTTCTCGGTCTTAGCTTTTGTTGTTGCTACTGTTTCTATTCCAAATAATTTCAATTTAAGAAGTTCTTGATATGCTGCTTTATAAATTGCTGTGTTTTGTGGATCAGTATCAAGTATAGTTTTGTTATTGGAATTTTGAATAGTTATTCTTGGTCGACCATACATTCTTTCATGTGAATTATCATTAAATAGGTTAATACCAAAAACACAGCCTTGGTAATTATATAAGAATATTCTTTGTGTTCTTACATAATTATAAAAAGTTGATTTATTGGTTAAACACCAAGATGATGGTAATAAATTTTTCTGTTGTTGGTAATCAGTCAGTTCTACTAAAGTTGAGCCTGTTCCATTTAAATATCTCAAAATATCAGCATCATTCAGAACTGAATTGATATACGTCTTGGCATATTCCTGTGTGTTTATTCTAGACGACCATCTAAGAAATGATTCACACAAATCTTTATCTTGGAATATTTCTTCTAATTTTTCTAAATACACATCATCGCTTAATAATTCCATAAGAATTACTTTTGCATTAGAGACTGTTTCGTTTTTTATTTTAGTGAGTATGAAACGGTTTTTATCAGTGAAATATAAATCTTTCATTAAGGTATAATAAGAACCATATTGGTGCACCTGCTTAGGTAAGTGACATATCAAGGACTTATCTTTGATTAATATCAAAAGTTGTTCAATATCATCAATAGAAGTATTAACATCTTTGATTTTAAGCAAAAATTTAAGGTGCCCATAATGTGGGTGCAATAATTCTCTTATTTGCTCTTCAGTTGTTGTCATTAGATAAGTTCGCTTATCATTCTCATTTTATCAAAATCACTCTTAGCAGATTTAACTTGCTTTAGGATATTATAGACTTTATACTCTTTGTCTATTTTTTTATTTTGAATATCACCTTCATAATCTCTCAAAAACTCTAACATATTTTCCAAATCTGAAATTATATTTTTCTTATTTGAAACCTGGTCGATTTTTTGGAACTCATTACTTGTGATATATGAATTGCCCATTACACCATTCATATCGGTTAAAGTGTATTGTATTACCGCTACACCGTTAAATCCTTGTCCAGAATCATACATATCACTTATAGTGTACTCAGTATTGACCGAATAATTGTGATTACTTGAATTATAAATGACAATTACTTTGTCACCTGGCTTTTTATCGTTTGTTGTTTCAATTAGTTTGCTGAATTCTATCATTTTTTGGTAAGATTTTAATGTTATTAGTGTGTTCTTTGTGTATAATATATTGTATTTTTCCTGGTTGGTTGCATTCTAAATAACTGAAATCTTCTTCATCTAATCGGAATAGCTTATTGTCAATCTCAATAAACATTACCGCTAACCATATAACCCAATCAGGTATTTCTTCGCTTTTCATTTTGTATTTCTTTTAAACGTTTGTCTCTCCATTCCTGTAAAGGTAGCATTTCTTTTGGATCTATACACATAGTTCTTTTACCCTCGCCTTTTAAAATATAAATAGGTCTGTTCATCATTTCGGCTATTGACTTTATTTCATATTGTTCATCAGCAATAACTACGATATCACCCTTTGTGTATTTCATCCTATTATTTGTTTTAATTTAAAGTTTCTTCTTCGTGCAGTACTCATGCTATCATATTTTAATTTTTTATAAGCTCTGGATAATGTTTTCCTTGATGGTCTTTCACAATACCCTACAGGGGTGTCTTTATCACAAAAGGATGCAAAAGGCTGGTTTTTAATCCAAAGTTTAGTACCTCCCAGCATAGCATAAAAATGATCATTATCACTTCGACGGGGCACTAACACAAATTCATTTTCATCAAGAAGTTTATTTAACTCTCGGTCCCATTTTTCGGAATATGGATGGCTTAGTAACCAATATCTTGGTCTGAATATAAATTGTAAATCTTTTATAAAATTAGGTATCTCCATTTAAAATATTTTTAATACGCATTGTTCTTTTAATTTTTTCAAGGTCATATTCAAAAGGTAAGCTTTTGAAAAAGTTCATGTCTTTAGCAACTAAATGTTGTACATCTTTTTCATCTGTCCATTTTTGAAAATCAGAAAATGGTGTTCCAGAAACCTTATCAGAAGTAGGGAAATCAATATCAGATGTATAACATTCTCTATAACTTATTAGATTAAATTTACCTTTATATGTTATATAAATTACTTTTTTCATTGATGGACTGACGGGCTTCGAACCCGCGAATTTTAGTTTTAGAGACTAACGCCATTACCAACCGAGCCACAATCCAATATCTTATAAAGATAATAAAAAATTGTTAAAAAGAAAATTCTAATTGTAGTCTATATCGCATATCACTCGAATCAATTAAAGTTATATCAGTTTGTACTTTTAATTTGTGACCAACAATATATTTAGAAATTCCGAGAGTGTATTCATTAGTAGCTACAAAGCTTTTATCCCAATCTGGGACTAGCATTGTATATCGTGCTGCTAATTCAATATTATGTTTGAATAAATATCCTGCTTGTGTGCTTATACCATATCCTGTGTAATAGCTTTGTCCAGTTTCAGATATAAGCGAACTATCATTTACTGATAGGTTAGTATTTAAAATCTTTTTCAATCCATACTCACCTAAAAATGAGAAGCCTCTGTATTTAAATACGACATCAGCAAATACGGTTAGTAAATCATTAGTTAAATATTCACCATCACTATTCATTAAAAAAATCCCAGTTGATTTCTGTCTAGAAGATCCTTGGTTATAATTAATAGATGTTGTGAATGATAACTTTGGTTTGATTTCTTTTTTTAAATCACCTTCTGAATAACTTGTGAAGTTACCCATTGGTAAGATTTCAACCTTACCTGTGTAATTAAATCCTCCAATATTATTAGAAATTATATTTCTCCCTTCGCCTTTGCTGAAAGCAAAAATAGGTTTGATGATTACTTGTCCAGCTTTAAATTTACCATGCAGTTGTAATCCAATATCACGATCAAGATTGAAGACACTGTTCAGTTCACTCCGATCAACTAGTTGTAATTTTGATGATGAAACTAATCGTTGATTATTACCTGGTAGTTTTGTCTGTCCTACCCAGAGTGTGAGGCTATGATCTTTGTTTCTACTTTTATAAAATTTCCATTTCATTGCAGCATCTAATATTATTTTGGCTGCACCACCCGCCTCTTTAAAATCTTTTGACGATGATAAATCTTTTGGACTTAATCCAAGTTCAACTTTATAAACAAAATCTGGATTTAATATAAATCCGTCGAATTTTAATCTTGCTCTTCTTATGAGAAAATTAGATTCCCAATCTTCTGTTCCTGATAGGTCACCAGATGTTTCAAACCGAGTTTGAAATCTAAAACCAGGTTTCAATTGGAAAATAGGTTCTTTGTGTGTTGTATCTTTATAAGCGGTTAATACAATTCCTTTTTTATAAAAATTAACTACCCTAGATTGTGAGAATGTGTTCGTACTGATTAGTAGAAATAATAGAAATAATAATCTCATATGAGTATTTTATTTTTATATATGTGGTTGTTTTTACTTAGTGATAGAAGTGTGGATTACTTATGATAGTGCAATTTTTAAATGAAATATATCGACTATTGGTTCGTGGTTTTGAGATTCTTCAAAGTCAATTTGTTTGGGCCAATCTGGTGCACCATCCGTCCCAAAATTTCCAAGATTATAATAACTTAATTGTGCGAATTTTAAATCACCATTTTGTTTCAATCTATTAACTATATCTGTAGTAACTTCTAAAAATTTTTCATCTGAAACAAGTGTTTCTATTTTTCTGGGTGTTGCAAATGAAATTGCTGCTGCTCGGATTGAAGCCATTTTTTTCACCATATCATCATACCTGGATATTTTTATGAAATCATTTCCATTGAATCGAGCACCAAAGCCTTGTGAATTTTCAGATGAAATGCGTTCAACCTTTAGCCCTTCGTCTCTAGCTATATTAAGTATATCATCTATGTGGTCTAATTTTGATTCGAGGAATTTCTTGTAGCGTAACATTATTTATATATTCTTCAATGATACTGGGGAAATGCTTCATTTCTAAATCATGTACTTTATTTGCTATATCTTGTGGAGTATCATTTTCTACTATTTGACATTTGGTTTGAAATAATATCTCACCTTTATCATATTCTTCATCAATTATGTGTATTGTTATCCCAGTTTCGGTTTCTTGTGCTTTTTTGACTGCATTATGCACATTCATACCATACATGCCTTTTCCACCATATTTTGGCAATAAAGAAGGATGTATGTTGATTACGCGATTTTGGTACTTTTTAAGGATATTTATAGGAAATAACCATAGAAATCCTGCTAAAATGATAAAATCTATCTCTTTTTCGAGTAAAATATCCAATATTTCATCATTTTGGTAGAAATTCTCTCTTGTGACTATGATTTTATCAATATCTGTCTTGTTTAACACAGGAGCATCTGCCTTGTTACAAAGTAATAATTTTACTGAGCTTTTAAAATAATCAATGATATTAATAGCATTTGTGCCATTTCCAGAAGCAAATATCGCTATGTTCATGTTAAAATTTCTTTAAGTCGACCAGTTCTGATAATTCTTTTGAATTCACTTTCATATTTTTCCTCAAGTGATTTCCATTTATTCGCAATATGGCTCTTTGGATTTAATCTTAATCCTTTACTCTTAATTCCATTGTCATAATACATATAACGCTTCTTTTTGAAAAACACAGAAAGTGGAATCTTTCTAGTTTCATATGGTATTCCGAAATCGAAATCCGTGAAGGGTTTGGTGTGGAAAACTTGGTCCACATCAATATAGATAGGGTTTATATCCTTTTCCCCAACTTCACCGATAAGATGATCCGCTATTAAATTACCATATATTGAACAAAGGTTTGCAACCTTTAAACCATTGTTATCTTTTTGTGTATTAATGGGTCGGTATGGATTTGCTAATTCTCCATAAAAAGCATTTAAAAAGATTCTATCATCAATATTTTCAACTATACTATGACCTTCATATTGTTTCATTAAATCAATAAATTGGGTTATTGATGGATCATCAACCTTTATTATTTCATTATGTATATTTAAAATTATATTTGGATACATATTTGTAAAATTAGTTACATGAATATCCTTAAAAACATTTTCACAACATGAATCATTTAACCAACAAACCCCACTCATTCCATGTATAGCTTCAGTTAATTTTTTATCTAGCTGGGATTTGAAAACTTCTGCTATCATGTCAAAATTTGATCGATTTTATGATCACGCAGTTCACTTTTTGACATGTTTGCGAGTTTCATATCTTTTTTCCATTTTTTGTGGGCGCGATAAATAGTTAACCTACTAGCTCTCTTCTCGATTATATTACTATAAAGACTAGAACGACCAGGTTCCCTTTCAACAAAAGATGCATAAGGGTGGTTTTCTATCCAGATAATTTTACCATTGATTAGCGTTTCGTATTGTGAAACAGGCATTAATAATTTTTGTGAGCTAATACTAACTTCATTTTGGTATTTTTCAAAATTATGATGCTTTATTAAATATTTCAATTCATCATCCCATACTTTACTATAATCATAATTCATCATCCAATAATTGGGAAGGAATATAAACTTGATATTATCAATTAAATATTTTACATATATAAATATGATAAGAAGTATCTCATAAATTTTTTCGTATAATATGTTCAGTAGCATCAATTGCCGTTTTTAAATTATCATTTATCACCACAAAGTCAAATTGATCAGCGTACTCCATTTCCAAAACACTTTTATCAATTCTCTTTTGTAAACTAGCTTGTGTTTCAGTAGCTCTATTCATTAGTCGCTTTTTCAATTCTTCAATTGATGGTGGCTTTATAAATATTGATATTGAATTTTTCTTGAATTGTTTTGCTAGTTTAGCACCACCGATAACATCCATGTCTAAAATGACTATTTTATTTTGAGAATGTATTCTATCTACCTCTGATTTTAATGTGCCATAAAATTGATCAGTATAGACTTCTTGATATTCAATAAAATCTCCTGATTTGATCTTAGATTTAAAATCTTCAATTGATAAGAAATAATAGTCTTGTCCAGATACTTCTGTAGTGCGCTTGTCGCGTGTTGTCGCTGACGTAGAGAACTCCAATTGTGGTATTAGACGCAGCATGTGTTTGACGATAGTTGTCTTGCCTGAGCCGCTTGGAGCCGATATAATTATAATATTATTCAAGTACTTCTTTTATGCTCATGTTCAGTAGCAATCTTTATACAGATAACCTCTTCTTTCATTTCCTATGTCTAAAACTTTTTGTCTTATCAAACCCATGTGATAATAGTTTTTCAAGATTAGTTTGTTTATTAGGAATTGCTGGATGGTCGACAAAATATCCCATCATTGCTGATATTTCTTTATAGACTTCTTCCGCTGACATGACCTTATGAAAATCCCATTGCTTTAGAATACAAGGAGAGTAATCTTCTTTTAATCCACGAGCTGTATTTGTGGATATTAAAACTGGATTTCTAAGCTTAACATTTAAGCTGGTTGGTTTAGCATTTTGTTTATCCCACCATTCTTTTGTAAGTACTTCCTTTTTGTTTCGATCACGCCAAGTCCAATTTGAATATTTCCAAGGTTGGCGTATATGATCTTGTTGCTGTTTATTTTCCGTTAAAATATCGTTAAGTTGATTAAGTTCATCAAGTGTATAATACGTTACTCCATTGTAATAATAAAGGCTGTATCTTTTCCCTGCAACCCAAAGGTTTTTTGATATTAATTTATCTTTTGTTTCTTCATCAGGTCTACGTATAAGCATATCATTATATCGTCTATCAAAAGTCAATAACGGATCAACACCGTAAATTCCTTGTAGATAATCATAATAATCTTTATACTTTCCTAATATTTTCACCTTGCTTGATGGTTAGTGTCGGGATCATCTTTATATTTTTTATCCCACTTCTTATATATTTTAACATCTTTTTTTTGAAAAGTTGTTAGAAATTGTATCATCTAATATAGCATCAAAAGTTTTATGAAGCTCTTTCTTAAAATTATGTTCAATTTCAACTTCTATTTCTAGTATATTATACTTAGCTATATCTTGAGGATTTTCAATAATAAGCTCTCTAGTTCTAAATTTATTTAGAATTCCTTTTCTATCACGGTATAATTTAATTATTGTATCATGTGGTAGATTTTGTAATCTGGTTACGACATCAATACTTACATTTTTATAATGTTCTTGTCCATCATTATATAATTTTACCTGTATATCACCCTTTTCATTTGCGAGATCCACTGTAATTCCCTCGTCTCTGGCAATATTTATAATATCATTAATCAAATCTTTATCATTTGACCAATTAAATTCACCATAGCCTTCTAAATATTTCATGTATTATATATTCAATTTACAAAAGTAATAAAAAATATATAGCTTATGCTACTTTTTGAAAAATATGATTTCTATAATAGTTTATCACAATTAATGTTAGAAACCAAGATACATTATAGTGATGAAATGAAGGATGTTCTTTCTAGATTAAATACTGATATTTCAAGGAAATTGATAAGCCTTATTAATCAAGAGATTGATACTGATATAACAGGGTTTGATATTTTACACAGAAATGATATGGTGAAATTTATGAGAGTTGCTGGTACAGCAAAATATTATAAAATAACACATGATGGTCATATTTATTCAGTTGGTGATCACTTAAGAAAATTATTGGATATAGAACCAGATGAAAAGGTTTTGAATTATTTACCTGTTGGTACAATTGGTACTATAAAAAAAATAGATGTCCCAGCAGGTAATTTTTATTATAACCATAGAAATAATATGGTTCATTTTACCACAAATGATAAACGACAAGTTGTTATGCTAAAAATTGCTCTTCGTGAAGTGGATGGCGGTAAAGACCAAGAAGCGCGTGTTGGTCGAGCATTCAGAAAATTATTAAAATCTGCTAAGATTGAATTCTCTGATAAACAGATAGAAGAATTTGTTAATGCATATAAAGCAAGAATTGATATTGTTAATAATAAATTTCGATTAATTGATATTGTAAAAGGTGAAAAGATTAGACATTGGTATCATAAGAGAAATAATATAAGAAAAGGAGAATTGAAAAACAGTTGCATGGCATATGATGAATGCCAAGGTTATTTAGATATTTATGTTTTTAATCAAGCACAAGTGGAATTACTTATCCTTAAAGATGAAGATGATGCACTAAAAATACGAGCACGTGCTATAATATGGACATTAGAAACAGGTGAGAAATACATGGATCGTGCTTATGGAACAAGTGAGCCTGAAATGAATCTATTACGTGCTTATGCAGAAGAACAAGGTTGGTATTATCTCAAAGATGGAATTTACAAAGATGGTGAGAAGCTTCCAGGTTCGGAACACGGATATGAAAAAATAGTTATTAAGTTAGACGAAGTTGATTTTTATAGCTATCCATACATGGACACTTGTACAACGCTTATTAAGAGCGGTGATTTAGAAGGTTATATTGGAACAATTGCTGGTATAAAATCTAAAATGAAGGCGGGAGAAAAAGTACGTGCTTGGGAACTTGAAGATACTGATGGTGAAATTTATAGTTATAGTTTTAGAAAATGAAAAGATATATTGAAAGTTTTAAACATTTTGATAAGTGGGGTTTGTCGGAACACGAATCTGCAATGGTTGAAAATATTTTAAATATTGCAAAGGATGAGGGGTTTACAATCACACATAAATTTGATTCAATGTATATGCCAGGTAATCACAGTTATAAAAGTAGATTCTTATTTGTTGAAATTGAAAGAAATGGAAATTCAACAAGTCAATTAAAAGATATAATGGATACCATAATTGAAAGAATCGAAAGCGTTTTACCATCTATTGATTATGATAAGAAAATTCGATATAAAATGTCCAAAAATGATAATGGATATTATCAAACTTTTGATAAGGATCGGGGAGAATGTGTGCTTACTGATATTTATGGAAAGCATACTATGAACTTTGATCAAGATTTATCAGAATTTTATGGTGCTACAATACTTTTCCCAATTAGTGTTAGTGAATACCATAATTAAAATAATATATACTTACGATGGATAAAGAAGCACCAAAATGGCACATTGATGATATAGTTAATTGGAGACCTAATGAAAGTATTTTAATGCAACCAGATTTTGAAAAATGGGCTATGAAAGGACTTACACCTAAAGAACCATTTATAGATAAGAAAACACCAATCACAACATTTGGAAGTTGTTTTGCAACTGAAATATCTAAGCACTTATCCGCTAGTGGATATAATTTACTAGGTGTTCCTGATGGATTAGGACAACAACATGCAACATACTATGATAATGTGGTTGCTTTCATTGATACTATCAATAATACATTTGCAATAAAACAATTATTTGATTGGGCTGTTTGGGATAGGAATTTTTACGAGGAAACATGGCACAGGGGAGATAAAAGTATTATCGAAAAGAATGAGAAATTAAGAGCAGGTACTAAAGAATTATTTAAAAATACTGAAGTATTTATAATCACACTTGGGATAAGCGAAGTATGGTACAATAAAGAAACTAATGATGTGTTTTGGAGAGCTATTCCAAAAAATATGTTTAAATCAAAAGTACATGGATTTAAGATCGCTACATTTTCAGAAAACAAAGAAAATATTAAAAGTATTTACAAAACGATAAAACATATAAATCCAAATGCTAAAGTAGTGTTTACAATATCACCTGTTCCAATACAAGCAACGTTTAGACCAATACCTGCTATAGTTGCAGATAATGTATCAAAGGCTTTGTTACGATGTTCACTTGATGAATTTTTAAGGGAGAATGAGGACTTTAATAAAACCTTGTTTTATTTCCCTGGATATGAATTTATAAAAGATGTTTTCCCAGTTAGAACAGGCAAATCATCATATAGGGAGGATAATAGACATGTTAAGTCTTATTTAGTTGAGAAAATAATAAAAATCTTTGAAACTTATTATTCGAAAACTGAGGATTAATCACCCATCATTTTGCGATATTTCTTCTGATATTCGATATATCCATCAAGAGTTCTGATATAAGGTGCTATTTTACTGAAAAATTGACTTGGGTTGATGTAAATATCAATTTGTTGCGTGTATGGCTGTCCATTTATCTCTTGGTCAGCATAGAATCGCATTAATGAATCTGTTTCCGTTATTAACCCAAACCTTTCATTAACTAGTACACCATTATAAGTTAATTTTTTAATATCACCGTCTCTGATTATACTTGAAGTGTCGGTAATATAATTGATCAAACATTCTGGTGTTTTAATCACATTTTTAATAATAAGTCTTTTTAATGGTCCCATGAAAATAGTTTGATACACAATTAATATAATATATACAATATGAAATTACTAAGGTTTAATGAAATGTCTGAATGGCAAAAAGATATCCGACCAATAATGGATATTATAAATATTGCAAAAGATGATAATACATTAGATGTCGAAGTTGAATCTGATGTTGCTGTGAGTATTCCTGAGCTTAAAGTAAAAATTGCACGATCAACACAAGCCTCTAATACATTTGAATTTTGTGAGACTTGCCAAGAAATAGTTGATCGAATGAGAGCAACTGGTCATAATGTAAATACATTTATGAGATATCTGCGACAAGGTAGCCCCTATACTAAAGGTAATTGGATGGACAACCCAATTGAATATGGATATAATACAAATATCACAATATCTAGTTTTGAGGTTATTATATCGGATCATCCAAAAAAATCACGCATAAAAAGGTTTTTTGATAAGTTCAAAAAGAAAGATGAAGAGGATGAAAAAGTTTAGTAAATTAAATGAAGAATTTGAACAGGAGCCATTATCAGGAACCTGGACTTCTGTTCTTACCGAAACACCACCTGTGCATTATATTGATGAATGTAAAATGCTAAATTTTATTGAGGCTAATTCTGATATGGAGTGGAATGATATTTGTGATTATGTAAGAGATAAAGGAATTTGTGGTGAAGAAGGGAAACAATTTTGGTCAAGAGGTGATGGTGATGTTAATTCTAAAAATGAATGTTATATGTGGGTTGGTCGGTTTTTTGAAGCACACCCTTGGTTAGAAGATATAGTTCTTGTTTTTGATGATTAAACCTTTAGAAAGGTTTTAACTTCGGTTACCACTTGTTCAAAATTATCTTTAATTTCTTGTGCTGAATAATCATCAGGATCATCCGATATTTGTATAATACATTTATCATCATCCCATCTATCTAATTCATAGACACCGAGTTCTTGTAAGTTATCTTGAATGAATTCATCTAGATTATCTTCCCATCGCTCTACTTGAGAAGGTGGAACATTAACATTAAGTGTTAATTTATTAGTTTGTTCTGTGTTGATTTCAAATAAGTATATTTCCATTTTAATATTTTTATAAAAAAGCTCCTAGTATAATGAATGAATAAATAATCGCTCCCCATAGATATAATTGCCAATCAGGCATATTATGAAACCCATAAGTAAATGATTCTCTATCCTTCTTAGGTATTTTAGGTAGTATTATTTTCTTTTTGGGTTTACTCATAAGTTGTTTGATTTTTTCACACCTTTCCTTGGATTTCACTGAGCGATAATTCTCACCACAATATTGATCATCGGGGTGTGACACAGCGTTGTGATCATCTTCAAGACCATTCTTAGGATTTGTACAAGTAAACCAATCCCATTCATA
>Ga0098052_1001584_pt1 | contig 14100 bp, 10 predicted proteins | sample 15_taG_FD_81591 | JGI IMG/M metagenome (GOLD analysis project Ga0098052, IMG submission 81591) | Marine viral communities from the Subarctic Pacific Ocean - 15_ETSP_OMZ_AT15312 metaG | ecosystem: Environmental > Aquatic > Marine > Oceanic | place: Pacific Ocean | collected 2015-01-18 | reverse complement strand
GGAGTGGGTGATAGGCCCAGGTTTCGTTGGAAAGCTGAACATTATCAAGATCTTCGAAATGAAAAACGCCATCTTGATAGATAGCGTGGCATTGGTTTTTAGAATCCAGTGTTTGGAACAATTGTTACTCGGGTGTTGGCTAGCCGGTTGACTTGTCCCATAATATACTGCATCGCAGCGACAATGTCAAGAGACTTTGCGATCCCTAGGGCAACTCGTAAAATCTGTTGTCTTTCATATGTATCATCTATCTTCCTTTCTAGGAGCAAACAATTTAAATAGAAACCTAGTTTATCTTCCATTGTCACCACGGAGCCCTTATCAATAACAGTGGCTTTCGTCCTTATCCTTATCTTGCAAGTATCAATCGGAGAATAGTTTTTTTCTTTGCTTTGGGTAAACAAGTCATAATAGGTAGTGAATATTTCTTCTAGATGCATATTTTCTACATCATAATAATTCAAAAAATTCTCTTCATAAAAACCTACCATCTTTTCTCTGTTTAGAGCCTTTTTAGGGTTAAAAATCATCCTAAATGGTATATCATGATCCACCTCGAATCCAAACTTGGCGGCTTGTTTAATGAACATGCGTAAAATATGCTTATTTTTTACCATCTCATCATAAATCATGTTATCATTATCTAGATTCTTTGATTTCAAATATATAACCAGTCCTGTGTTCTGATAATAGGAGGAAAGCTTAAAGACTGTTGAATACAGAGTGAAAGGTGAGATAGAAATAGAATCATAAATAAAGTTTGTGAATACACTATAAAACTCTCTAAAATTATTGATTCGTATTCTTGGATTAATATTCAAGTATCCTATAAAAGCATTATAATAATTCGTTAACTTCTCCTCATAGTAAATCGTCGGGTTCCGTGTATTGAATGTAGGGGGATTGCCCAGGCTAATAAATGGAAAATCTATCTTTTGGGCAAAAGTTTTTCGGGAAATGAATCGTATAAAATTATTATAGCTATCAGCAGTCACTTTTAAGATAGTGGTGTCCCCACTCAGTTCTACTAGCTTCTCTCTTTTTGGAAGTAGAGGGAGATATTCTGGATTTTGAAACAAATACATACTTCTCTCAAAGCTCAACTCTGAAGGATTGGTATTGATAATATTAAAATCCTTTCTTTTTTCAAAGAGATTTTTTGTAATTGAAATCTTATTTGTGGCAAATCTTGTAGTCATGATTGATTATTCCTACCTGATACTTTGTTGTTGAGCCGCGTCGCGCCCTGGGCCCGGTGGGGGAGGGGCCGCGGCAGGAGTGTTTGTTGCCGCCGCACCCGCTAGATCGGGAGAACGACCCGGCATAACGATTGTAAGCGGACATGGAGGAGAATCACCGAAAGTGTTCCATATTGTTTCCAAATTTGTGGTATAAGTTCCACCTTCTGTTATAGAGTTTGTGACCTTATTAACAAAATAATACCCGCCTAGGCCCAGCAGTTGCGCCGCCGAATTTGATTGTTCAGAAAAACCCATTCCAACCATAGAGGGATCGATATATATATACATTCCCGGATAGATGAAAGAACACCCAACTAAAGTTAGATCGGCGTTATATTTCTCTCTTAAAACCGATAAATTGAATCCTCCCTCAGACACAATACGACCCTCCCGACGACCAGCGATTTCATCCTTCTTAAAACTTATGTCCTTCAGCAACCCACGATTAGATCCGAGACGGATATGATATACCCCCCTTCCCGCATCGTGGTTCTCTCTCTGTGCCAGCGAGGATCCCTCGGCTGGGGCCAATATAAAGTTGGATCCCTGGATGACAAAGAAATTGGATAATCTATCCGGCCCTATATATGCATTAATTGTGCTATCACGACCCTCGATCAAGTTAGTTCTTAAAAAACTCATATCATAAACAATATTGTTTCCCAAGTCACCAACAGCATCCCCCACAAAACCTGGAAGGGCGCCCTTCACTTGACTCCCTACTGATGCCTGTTGGGCGGTGCCGGCAAAATTTGTATAGGCGGATTGGAAAACAGAAAAAGTGGGGCGTGATTCACTTCTTACAAATGTGTTTTGTGTGCATGAAGTAGTGCTAGCCACGTATGAAAAACTGCTAATCATATCAATAATAAAATTTTTAAGATTATATACTGTCTTAAGAGGCTTTACTACTTCCTCCACAAAGAACTCTCTAAACTTATTAATGGAAATGAGAATATCGCAAAAGTTCATGCCATGCCGGCGACCCTCAACATCAAGAAAGGTATATAGGCCCGATATGAATGTAAAAGCACTATCGGGCCTTTCACTCAAGGCGTTGTTTGGAAGCTCTTTTAATCCGGAAATTATCTGATCTAAAATATCCCCCAATCTAAAAAACTTAATCTTATATGTGCCATCCTCACTATCTGATAATTCTTGAAGGATCCCAAGATTGATGCTGTCTGTATAGTCCAGAGAACCCACAGCTTCTCGCGATTCGGATTCGTCTTCTGCGCTGCCGACCGCTTCGCGGACAATGTCTGCAGTGGCCTCGTCGAGCACTTCAATACTTTCAATTTCACCAGTAGAGATAACCCGGAAGTTTTTAATTTCTATGTTTTGTAATTTTTGAATCGTCAAGAACTCGGCTAGCAGCTCAAAGCTATCTATTCTGCGCTGATTTTGTGCTTCATTTCTCTCTGCGTCATTTCTTGTTGATGCGTTTAGGTTCGGATCGTTAGTTATCTCCGCAAGTACAGCTCGATCTAGTTCTATTTCATAAACCTTCCCTGAACTTAACAACCTTCTAAAAAACGCATCATAATTATTAAATATATTTTGATTTTCACTAGTGGCCCGGGCGGCGCGAATTATCGATCGATCTCGTTCGGTGAGTGTTATTTGTTCTCCTTCCCCTGTCGAAGAATCGCGGATTGTTGCAGTGTTGAGCGCGGAGGGTCCGCAGCGCTGGCCGGATGTAGTCACAGGGGTATCGTCGTTTTCGTTTATTTCTACTTCACTCTGAGCGCTATCGATATCGGCTGCATCCACAATTGACTCAACAGCTAGGTTTCTCTCGCCGGCTGTGCCTACCCTAAGCACATTAAGATTATTATCTGACAGTTGTTGGTCTATGCCGGCAGCATATTTCAGATCTAAATTTAAAGTTCCATCATTGTTGAAGTTTAGAGAGTGTTCTATTAAGGATAATTCTAGATGGGTAACAGTGCTGTCGATAATATCTTTAAGATCTGATATCTGTTGAGATGTTAAGCTGTGATTGACGCTCGGATCGAGTTCCCATCCCAGTTCAGCTTTTATCGTGAAATAAAGGGGTTGATTGACATCATTTGCTGTACTTCTATTGCGGCCGCCCGAGCCAGCGGCTATCAACTGAATTAAATTAGCATTGTTTCGATCGTAGAAAACAGCGCGAGAGGCCGCATCCGAACCTTCGGCGCCCGGGAGCTCAGTAGCATCATTAGGCAATAAGTCTTTTATATTTTGGAAAAAGAGAGTTAAATCAAAATTAATAAATGTCGTTACCTCTTCAGGGTTAGTTCCTTCGTACGACCAGTCCGCTTTCTTTATCCCTACTCCATTCCCTCTCCCGAAACCCGAATTAGTAATCTCAGATATAGCACTATTTCTTGTAAAGGAATCAAATTTAAATTCTATCGTCCCCGCCTCTCTTAAGTCGACAGTATCTCCAAATTCAAAAAGTTGTTTATACAAACGAATTTTGGGCACCATCAATGACAGATTGGGTGTTTCTAAATTAAAAAAATCTTTCAACTTGGCTTTGCCGTTCAGTAAATTAACTAAAAGATTAATATCTTCATCAAATATTTGTATTATATTTTCTTGATTTGTTTTAGAGAAATCTAATTTAGATTCTAGGATCTGTTTTGTCAAATAAGATAACACACATTGTTCTTTGCTAAGAAGATAATTAATAGCTGCGTTGCCTTTTCGGGTCGCATTCGTTTCTTGACCGGCGGCGAGGGCTCTTTGGCGCTCGAACTGGCCCACCCTCTCTGCCTCAACGATCTCGTCGCTAGACACAACCATGGGGAGGCTGTTTTCATCCTCAACTCGTACGTCCATAGGGGATCGGCCGTCGCGGGTCTCTTCCTCTAATAGTTGATATGCATTGGCTTGATAAATAAGAACATAACTATCCACCACATAACTCAACCGCCTATATTCGTTTTCTTGGGATCCGTCGCGACTTCCGTCCTGATTTAATGTTCTCCACTCCTCAAAAAGTTGCGTAAGAGCCGGGTGTATATTCGCATCGGTGGGCGACTGTTCAATAATATACTCCACATATCGATCACGACCCATGGGCGCTCTAGTGAGGCCGTCTGGTGATAGATCATTAATACTACCGATCGGCATGGTTGATTCTTCATCGGCGCCGGCCGTAGTGTGAAGGGGTGTTGTGGCAGAAATCAAAGTCTCTTCGAATGTCGGCCCACCCCGTGGAGCACTTTGCAAAAGATCTATTATGACCTGACGATCGTCAGCAAGCTCGGGATTGAGACCGCCCGGTGTTGTGGCGGCCTGCGCCGCGATTTCGTCAGCCAGACGTCTCCCTTGACGTCGGAACCTCTGCTTATTGGTAACGGCTACTACTGGCATTAGATTATTCTCCGGATAATCTCTTCAGGTGGTTGTGGCACATATACCAGATCTCCTGGTGAAAAATGTGCATCGGTTGGCTTTTGATTAAACCAAGCAATAATCCACCAGAGTCTAGAATCTCCATAAAATTGATGAGCTATTTTAAACATCTTTGTTCTTCTCTGCCAAACAACTGTAAGGACATTTAAATCCTTCTTATCCTCTAGAGATAAAGGCTTAAAATAGATTGTATCAATAATATTAATGTTTTTTAAGCCCCGGGAAGCTAACAGCTTCTCCACATTTCTATTCGTCGTTTTAACGACAGCTTTATTTAAATATCGACTTGGCATTAAGCTGTCCCTTCTGTAATTTCAGTAGTATCAACGGGGGCGCTCTGGTTTGTTGGCCCTGACTCTGCCACAGTGACCGCGGCGCCTCCGGCGTCGTCAATATGCTGCCGTGCGTCATTCGGTGCGGCTGCTGCAGTTGAGCCCCTCCTATTATAAGGAAACTCCATGGCGCGTCCGCCGAAGACACCATTAACGCGGCCGACGTCGTGAGTGTGAAGAACGATTGCACCAAAAGATACATCAAAAGCCATTGGAACCAAATTGCTCTGGCGATCGATCCAATTGTATTTTCCATCAAAAGAGAATGAGTGGTCAAAAGAGTTTATCCCGCACACCAAACCTGAGTCTTCAGCACTCCCATTTGGATCTCGCGAGGCATCATAAATCAAGTTTGCAAATTTAATCCTAAACAAAGGAGACGCTGATATCGAATTTGCCGTCCCCCGCTCCCGATAGGCCGGATAGAGAAATGTAATTAATCTATTTAAACTATCTAAATTAGTTTGTGCGGCCGCTTTTGAAGCAGCGGCAACAGTAAATGACATGTTGATAGTGCGAGGTGTGTTGGTATAGGTTATTATAGGATCCATACGCCCAAAAACAGTTTCGGAATTCCAGCTAGGCGCAAAGGAATTTTGAAAATTAGTTACCATTGCGGGGAAACTCACTGGTGTGCCCCCATATATTACTGAGAAGAACTCTATATTATAACCTTTTGAGGTTGCGTAGTATGTGTGTGTATCTGCCATTTAAATTCCCTACTTGAACAAAGCAACTCTCTTCATTACTTGGTCCTCTCTTCTATCCATCCACTGCCCCAGCTTCTTGCCGTCTAATTCTATAACAATTGTGTCGCCACGAGTGGAGGTGACGGCGCGGCCCATAGCAGCAATTGGGGCAGCTGCAAGGCGCGCCAGTCGAGCGCGCTCCGCGCTCCATCGTTCTCGGGCGCTAGCGCCGACATCAGTACCCTCTCCGCGGGGCTCGATCAGTTCTAATGCGTTAGCGCCCACATCAGTACCGTCGGCCCGGGGCTCGATCAGTTCGATGACGCTCCGTACCTTATCCAAATCAGCGTCTTTGATCTGCTCCAACATTTCAGTTAGGCCGTTCGTCACACTGCTAAATACAATGAATTTCTCAACATCGTCAATTCCTTCAATTGTGTCGATAATCTGTCGTATAGCTTCAGACGCCAAGCTAGCATTTTCAATAATTTGATCTAGATTTTCTAATGAATTTAAAACAGTAGCCAAAGAAGATATCTTTGTTTCATCTAGACGATTAAAACTTAGTATGAACGCGGCGAAGGCGACCAGTCCAGCAGTAAAGAGTGGGTTAAGTAAGGAGAGCCCCAGAATAGTTACAGCACCCACAAATGAAGACAGAGCTACTGACAACATCAATAAACTCCCACCTATCGCAAGAATTTGCGTTGGGCCAAATTTTCGAAAAGACTCAATTAGTGTTCCTATCCCTTCGGCCGCGAGTTTTACTCCAAACCCTATCATTACAAAGGATGCACCAAGTGCTAAAATGGCCCCCACGGCTGCAACGCCGATGCCAGATGCGACGATACTTCCTAGGGTGGAGAGCAGGAAGACCATGGTGGCGCCGAAAACACCAAGAGCGACCGATATAGCCAATATTTGGCCCGCTTCGAAGCCTTTAAATGCTTTGACGAATTCAGCCATACCAAGCGCTGCCAGTCCCACGCCGGCCCCAATCATCAAAAAGGCGGCGCCGAGAGCAAGAATTCCCTTTGCTGATTTAGTGGCCGCTTCACCGATTTTTGATATTGTTCCTGCGGGGCCGCCGCCGCCGCCGGGGGCGCGGGTGGGGAGGATGTTTGAAAAGTCAAAAGAAAAGCCCTTCCAGATTTTCTTTAGGCCCCAGATGGCGCCCTTGAGTAATCCGAACATTGTAATAGCAGCGCCAATGCCCGCATTGTTACCGCCACCGAAGAGTTTCGTGATCGCGGTGTGAGCCTTCAACCATAAATCCACCATCATATTTAGGCCATGGACCAAAGGAGTAACGGCCACGGCTAAGTTTTCCACAAATACTTGTAGTTTCTCCATGGCCGTCGCTGCATCGCGAGTTCGTTGTGCTAATTCTTCCTCGGTCATGCTGGCATGCATGATTTGAGCGGCGGTTCTCTCTACTTCTTGGCTAGTTGAACTAAAGAGCCGAGCCGATTCTTCCAGGCCAATGTTCATTGCTCGCGAAAGTTCTATTCTCTCGAATCGAGACATGGATTCCCAAGTCTTCCCAGAGGCTTGGAGGGTTCGCTGCAGTAACGCAATTCTTTCTTCTTCAGTGGCACTTAAAAGAGTATATGTATCAATTAAGTTCCCTCCCAACACAACGTTCAGGCGGCCTGCAGCTTCGGCGGCGCCCTCAAAAGAATCAAAGTTAGAGGCAATGCTATAGAGTTGCGAAACTTGTAATCCTGTTTCTTTGGCTGCCGCTGCGAGCCCCTTAAAAACATCCATCCCCTTATCGCCAAGCTTCGCAAATAATTCTGCATTGCCAACAAGGTCGCTCGAAAGCTCGCTCATAGGAACGCCCAGCGCGATCGCGGTACCCGCCAAATCTCTCATGGTTTCAAGAGTTCTACCCGGGGGCATATCTACAACATTAGTTAAAACCTCGGCCACCCCGGCAGATGAGAAGCCCAGCTTGTCTAGCTGGGAAGCTAAGAGAGTAAATTCCTCTCTTTGTGATTTCGATAATTGAGTGAAGTCTTTAAAGGTTACAAGGAGGTCTGACATCGAGCCAACTGCCGCTGCGCCCGATACTCCTACACTCATTAGCTGGCCGCGCAATTGAAAAGCTTCTTCGGCCATCTCCCGTGAGGCGCCGGTGGCTTTAACAAATTCTGCGCCTAGGCCATCTAACTGAAAAACTAGATCTTTTGTTTTATCTAGAACCACAAATAAAATATTGAGGTCTTCCATCTTCTTTGCGAAGCCGCCCATGGCATCGCCTGCAGCTGTAGCGAGACTTCGCAGGCCGCCTAGGCCACCCTGTACTTCTTGGATCTGCGCAGCATTTTGTAAAAGGCCGTCGCTTATGCTAACTAATGAATCTCCAAATACCTTTCCATAATCGGCTGCGGCGTCGCGGGCAGATTTAAGGCGATCTTCAGATGCCGTAAGGGCGTCGCGCTGTGCTTCTAGTCCTGCGATGCTCTGGCGAAGACGTTCCTGCTCGGCCGGATCGGAGGACGCGGCCCTAAGCGCTTCGTAGCTACGAATGATTTCTGCCTGATATTCGAGGGTTGTCTTATTGTGTTCATCCTCAAGTTTGGATAGCCGTTCTGTACTATTGTAACGCTCCTGCTGGAGCGCTAATAATCTTTTCTCAGCCTCGATTTGCTTTTCGATTCGATCATCGGGAGTCATTTAAAGTTCCTTTACTGAAGTGGCCACTTCATACCGGTCTCACGCTCAAAATTACGCACGGCTGCGTCTAGACGTGATTTCGAAGAGAATGTTTTAGGATCGTGAAGACCGTGCCTTCGGACGGCGGCCATATACTCTTTTTCTCCCCTTACGGCGCCCCGAAAAGAAGAAACTTGTGAACGAGTTCCCCGGATTTTAGATGCCAGAGGAAACATGTTATAATAATCTTTCACTCCCAATAAACTCATCAACATTAATTTAAGTTTTGCGCCTTCTTCTGCAAGACCTTCATCAAGTTTTGCAAAATCTAAAATAAGTGGTTCCCGATCGTTAACTTTCACGATAAAATCTCCTAATACAATAAATAGTTTAAAAAAGAAAACCCGGTCTATAACCGGGTAATGGGAAAATACTATTTACTATTGTTAATACTTTCTTTTTCAAGCTCCAACTGATCAATCAGCCTACGAATAAACCATTTTCTTAATCCGACAGGTATATTATAGCTTTCGTAGAGAGAAAAGCCGCCATGATACTTCAAGGCGAAGATCTCTTCATACATTGATTCTTGATAATTAGAAGTCAGGCCAAAAAAATCGGTACGTTATCGGTACCTCCTGTTCGTTATTTTCACCACAGGAAGAGCAAATATATTCACCGATCATTTCCGCTGTAGGAGGCACTGTTCGAGCAATTTTCTTAAGATGTCTCGAATCTTGTAGCGGCATCTTCTCTAAATAACTCCCCACCAAATTGCGCTCACCATTTACCGAGGTGATCATTTGGCGATAAGTTTCAATGGTAGAAGAATATTCTAACTTGTGCTTCTCATATTTAATTTGCTTCTGTGCTAACTCTTTTTCGTCTCTTGAAGTAAGAAACCTTAATTCCAATGTTGCTTTTGTTTTGGGCATTTGAACTATATAAGTGTTTCTATCAGTTAGTTCGACTTCGTCTGTAGCAGCAGTTTCGCGATAATGTGTACACTCCGCTAGATCAAAATCAACCTCTTGTTGATGCATACATTTACGACAAAAAGTATTCACTGGATAACTGTTACCATAAGCTGATTTGCGTAGTTCAATTAAAATAGCGTTCTTGTCTCCAATTAATAAATCATCTAAATTAAGATTTTTATCGACAACAAGAGAGTTTAAAAGGCGTTCAATAACAACTCCTTGTTTTATATAAGACTGATTTGTTAAGATGTCCTCCTCTTTCGCTGTCATCTGCTTTAGTTCTACTACTGGATTAGCGTGAAGGGGATGTCCTTCTGGGTATAGAATTCCTTTGGATGGTAATTCTACTATGTCATTAGCTGCAATAAAAGAAAAATCACCACCAGACTGTTGAGCAATTGCTCCGTCTGATGATGACTTGTCGTTTTCTAAATTTGCGCTTAAGCGTTCTTGGTTGTTTCTCATTTTTCTCCTTAAGAATTATTAGGCTCCAAACCCGCGGAGTTTGTTACCATCATTGCCTTCGAACTCAAAGAAGTCATAACGCAATTCTACTTTGATCTCTGAAGGGTCTTGGTTGTCATATGATAATGACTGACCAAACTCCAAATCTTTAATCCAGGCATTCTGCAAGATGAAGTTGATCGCGCCTTCGCTGCCGTCGTCGCCTGAGCCTAATTGAGTGATTCGTACGGCGCCTAGGCCGTTGATGGAATCTTGTTTCGTGAGCAGCGCTTCGGGAGCGGTGGCAGCGTTAGTTGGAGTATTATACCCCGATTGAACAAAACCTTCAAGTAATTTTTGAGAGGTTTCTACATTAATTGCATCTACAATTGTAAATGATACTATATTATATTCTATAGTTCCGGGAAAGTAAAAAGTATGGTTTAAAAACTTGTGACTCCCTTCTTGAACTGTAATTTTAGGAAGGTTAACTTGCTTAACCACCCACAGGGGAATAATATTATCTCTTGTTCCTATTGTCAGAAGGAATTTGAAATTTCGTCTAGGCTCGGTTGCGCCCTGACTCCAGAAAGTATCGGCCATCTTTTTTTTCTCCTTTTTAATAAATAGTATTAATCATCGAAACTCGCACCAGAGCGGAAGATTTCAAAATCAATTGCAATGAATTCAATAGCTCGGGCGGGCTTAAGTAACACTCTGGCATACATAATGTTTCTATCGATTAGTTCCGGAGTTGTTGTAGACTCATCCAGAATTAAACGGTAGTCCTGCAAACCAAATTGTGCTTTAATACTTTGTAGGATCGGTTCTGCTTGCGCCAAGAATCGATTCCAGGTATCCTGCACATTAGGCTGGAACAGTACTGTGTTGGCTACTCGGGAAATTTCTTTCTTCACATATATGAGCAACCTTCGGACATTAATCCGATCGAGTGCAGAGGGGGTTGATTGTAGGGTCTTCTGACCAAAGATAACAACTCCTTCTTGCGGGAACTGCGCTATTGGGTTAACGTTAATCTCATAGAGATCATCTCTGTCCGCGGCGCGCAGTTGTTTTGTGACGCCGGTTGCAGTAATTCCAGATGATGCATCTGAAAGGCCACCGCGGTTGAAGCCGGCTGGGGCAAACCATGGAGCAGCGACACGTTCCGTGTAACCGAACGAGGCCATGGCCGCAATAGTTGCCGGGACGAAGAGGCGTACGCCCCTGTTACGATCCCGAATCTGAATAGCTGGGTAATAGGCTGCACCGTAAGAAGTGTTAAATCCTCGTTGTTTCATTGCGGAAATAGCCGCAGGGACGTCTGGAAGGCTAGATCTCTCCGCTCCTACTGCCACAGTTCCTAGTTCATAACGTGGTTTATAATCTTCTTCAATATCGATGAGAGCTAGCGTATCACGGCGCTCTTCAGCCATATCAATTAAGAAGTCAGTAATAGAAGTTTTACTAACTCCAGGAATTGTACAGACATTCTGCTCTACCACCTCTGGGTCGCGAATAACATCTACCGCTTTTCGGAGTGAGTAGTGCTCATAACTGGTCAAATCTGATGAACCAATAAGCCGGTTGGCAAAAGGCTCCGGTTCAATGATATCAAACCCGTCACACCCTCCGTACATTGGCAACGTGAAGTTGTTAATGTTGTTGGCTAACAATTGTGTATCAAAAGTCCCAACTCCTCTCAACGAGGTACCAGCTTGGCGTGAGCCAGATATATATACCGGGTTGGCTGCGGTGCCTGCTACATCATCTAGAGAGAAGATATAAGAATACTGAGTTGAACCAGCAGCTTCAACATAGTTACTTGCTAGGTCACTGGAGAGTCGGCGGGTATAATCACCATATCCCAAGTCTCTTCTACCGAAGAGGCCGCGGGCTTGGACACCGTAAAAAGCCTTACGGGGCGCCGAAACATCAGTTGAGCCCGATTGACGCAAGATAAGTTTCGGGAATGAAACAGAGGCAGTGTAAGCTCCCCAGTTTTCGCCGGCATATCCGGTTGACCCACTGTTCAAAAGTTGGCCCGGGCTGAAGACGCCGGCTTCTGTGATGGCAGATCCAGAGGAGAATGTGACTGGGACATAATTAAGCGGCCCATAATATCCAGTTGGTAAACAGGACGGGTTAGCGACGCCGTTATCAACCTGATCGTTGACATCAACACGAATATACTTTGAAGTATTTTTATAAGCTCCATATGTCTCGTAGAATTTGTCAGTAGTATTCCAAACGGTATGCTGATCACCAATCCGGCGGGCAATATAATCTGGGGATGCCGGGTCTAAGTTTAGGCGCGCAAAAGACTCAAGAATCTGTATACTGTTGTCGCTATCGCTTGCATTACGAACAAACAAATCAAAAGTTCCATATGCATTAATAGTGGGGTTGGTAGGCGCTTTAACATTGGCAATCGATATTTTAAGATTGGTATTATCAGATAACCCTCTTATGTCTCTTGCAACGATCTGGAAGAGTTGCTGTTGGTTGGCATAATTATATGAGGCAGTATCATTAGTTAAATCTTGAGAAAACACAATGCCGCTTTTGGCAATTGCTGCTCCATCCGCTCGATCATTATGATCAACAGTTCCAGACATCTCATTTTTAAAGATGAATGCGTAGCTGTCGGCCTCGGGGAGCGCTGTGGGGGCACCATTAGTGTGCTCACCTACCACTATCTCTTTAAGGGATGACTCATAAGTCTCACCTAGCCAGTAATTTAGGGCATCAGTTGTGCCGTAAATGTCCTCATTTGTGTATTGAGGATTAGTGTTAAGAACGTTGCGAATGTATAAATCTGAATCTGGATCAAAATTAAATGTGGCAGTTAAGTTTTGGCCGACGGCGTTTCCTTTGTAATTCTCGATGTTAACTGTGAAAGTTAAGTCGCGGGGATTGCTTGAATTTTCATTAGGAACCATTGTTAAGCTAGCAGATGTATACGCAACAGAATTAGATATGCTCTCCACCCCAACGGCAACGAGGCTGCCTTGTGTGTAAATAACAGCACCCAGCGAGGCTTGTGCTACACTACCTGAGGTACCTATTCCATCGGAACCAGATGTGGCGTTAACAATATAAAGGCCGGTGGCACCCGTGGAGGTCCATCCTGCAGCTCCGGCCACAGTAGCATCAGGATCAGCTTCGCCCATAAGCCTTACAAAAGTTACGGGGCCATTGTTACGAAGGTAGGCTTCCGCAGCATAGAGGCCATATGTTGGAGCGGCTTTGTTGCCCTCCCTCCACACATCTCCGGTCTCTCCGCCGGGATTGGGTAGTCCAAATACTTGAGCTAGTTCAGCGGTGGATTCAAGCCTAATTGGCTGCATTCCAGGGCCGCGCAGTGCGCGACCAATAACGGCGGGGCCTATAGGCGGGGGGGTTGCAGGTATACCTGATTTGTCGATCTCGGCTACTTGTACGCCGGGTGATACAAAACGAAACTTATCTACTGACATCTAATTGTCTCCTTGATAAAATATAGAATTCAATAATAAATAGTTAGATGAATCTTAAAAGGTATTAGAGATTAAAAATAACAGTTTCTTTTGGAAATTTATATTCTACAATACTTTCTCGAATAATTATCTTTGGTAATTCATCATTAACATACTTTCCATAAAGATAACCCGTAACGTCAAATGTTATCTTTGCTTCCAGTTTTCGCTGCTCTTCCCCCAGATTGGCAGAATTATCACTTAAGTTATAGTCTGAATTCATGAAGAGTTCATACCGATAATTATCATATTTTATAACTTGATAATTAATATTTCCAGTTTGAGTTAAGAATGGCTGCAGCATTTCGTTCATTTGCTGTGTATAGAAAGATGTTAGAATAACCTCATAGGTAGGATTGACATGTACAATTTGAGGAATTCCTATAAAATCATAAACAACTTTTGGATTCTTTCCTCTTCTATTAGATTTTCCTGTCTTCTGTTTCGAAAAAGCATTTCCAAATTCCACTGTTTTTTGCTGCATAATCCTTTTTGCGATTGACAAGGAGGCGCCATCATAAGCAGGGGGCAGATTGGCTTGGAATGCCCCTTTTTTCGCTGGATCTTTGGCCAAGGCGCTACGTGCAATAGTAATAATAGGGAAATTCAATGTATCCTGTGACTTGGGGTCTTTCTTTGTATACCACGCTCTTTCCGATCCTTGCCAAATAACCGGGACTTTCTCAAAGCCAGTATTTGTTCTACAGCTAATATCTAAAGTTTCATTGACAAAGTTAAAAACTGCTCTATCTATAGTTTCTAAAGTCGACGGCTCAAAAGGAATGCTAATTAAGTTTTCTAATTCATTATTGCCCATCGAATAAACCCTC
>Ga0098052_1001583_pt1 | contig 14103 bp, 12 predicted proteins | sample 15_taG_FD_81591 | JGI IMG/M metagenome (GOLD analysis project Ga0098052, IMG submission 81591) | Marine viral communities from the Subarctic Pacific Ocean - 15_ETSP_OMZ_AT15312 metaG | ecosystem: Environmental > Aquatic > Marine > Oceanic | place: Pacific Ocean | collected 2015-01-18 | reverse complement strand
TGTTCCACCCCAAGCGTTATGTATCATAAATAGAGAATTTTCTGCCATTACAACCTCATCAGCACCTAGAGCAATAATAGTAGCAATACTTGCTGCTATACCCTCAATATAAACTGTAGTTTTAGCCTCTCTCCTTTTGATTACATTATACATTGCCATACCATCAAATACATCTCCACCTAAACTATTAATGCGTAAGTTGATTGGCTTGTCTTTCAAATCTTTAATATCAGATATGAAATCTTGTGCTGTTACACCATAAGTTCCTATCTCATCAAAGATATAAATGTCAGCAGTTTCACCTGCCTTATTCTGAATGTTATACCATTTCTCGTTCATAAATGCAAAAATAGAATTAAAAGAAATTAATTTTACCTAGTTTTCTTACAAAACTTTTAGTATGTGATATTGTTAGATGGAATCGCCTTCTTTCTTTCTTTGTAAACTATGTTCTGTGCCTGACTTTCACTTATCTTATATTTAATAGATAAGTCCATCCAAGTATAAGTTCTACTGCCTTCATTACCTACTAACATTCTATCAAAGTCAGCAATAATCATATAGTTCCTAACTCTCTTAGGGTCTATTATCCCTTTCTCAACAAGATGTCGTATCATATCCTTGCAAGTTGGTGATTGCCCAAATCGCTTTTCTAATTCAACACCACAAATATCAATGAAGTCTTTGACTACATCTACTTTATTTTGTCTTTGTTTTTTTTGAGGCATTTTTCTTTTTAGGAGTTTGTTGAGGTTTTCTTTTTTTAGGAGTTTGTTCTATTTCAATCCACTCATCTACCAAAGTTCCCCAAAACTTACAAACTGCTGCTCTACAAGAAGTACATTTAATATCTTGCTTGTGTTGAGGAAATAGTAAGTGCCATTCTGCAAACATTATTTTTAATGATTCAGAGTGGTAACTGGTGAAATTTGCCGTATATTTCTTATTAGTGATAACAGCATTTGTCATCATCTTTCTTTTTTGCTTACTATAATCTTCAGCGATTTCTTTAAAATTCATATGTAAAGTTTTACCATTTATTTTTAGGACACTTACCAAAAAACTCTTTTGTTAAAGATGTCTTTGCATCTAGGAAGCACTTGCAATCAGCACACCTTGCACCTGTTTCTATCTTTGGTCTTTTAAGTAACATAAAGTTTCGGTAAAAACTACAACTTTTACATACACCTAATCTCTCTAATTTGGTTTTCTTATCAACAAACATTTGTTTATTTCTTTGATTATTAAATTGTTGCTTCAGATTGTATTACACTTACTGAGTTTTGACTATCAGTAATATCTGCCTCAACTACTACTACCTTACTAGAACTTCCCATAGCACCCATCATTTGATTTTGTCCTAGTGCATTGAATTGCTGTTGGCTAAATGAAGGTTGATTAAGCAATCCACCATCTGCAAACCTAACACCACCTCCTGCAGCGTTCATTGCTGATAATTGACCTCTAAACATTGCTGTACTTCTTTTATTTATAACAGCCTCACCTCCTTCTAATTCAACCACTCTACCTCCTACTGCAAACTTCTCACCACCCTGTGCGTGTGATTTCCCATTAACCATTCCACCATTTGCAAACTCCTCAATCATTCCACCTAGTGCATACTTCTGATTTTGAATTACTGCTAATTGAGCAGCACCTACTGCTATTATAGGTGCCATTGCAGCAAAACCAAAAACACCTGTTTGAGCAAATACTTTGGCAACTGCCATTGCAGTATTCATTATAACCTCCATGCTATCTCTTTTCTTCTTCTGTGCAAATGCCTTCCTCTGCACTTTTTCCACTTCCTCCTCATATTCCTCTTGAGATATAACTCCTGATTCTTTCTGTTCTTCTAATCTTTTTCTTTCTTGGTCTAATGCTCTATTAGCGTTTTGAGCCATTATAGTAAAGATAGCATCAGAAGCAGCCTTCATTACTTCAAGTTTTTGTCTTGAAGTTTCTTTTTGGTCTTCTAATTCCTTCTCTTTTGCTAACTTTTGAGCCGCTGCAACATCACCTATGTTTTTTAATTGGAAATCTACAAAATCTTGTTCTATTTGTGTTTTATCTTCATTAAATAATCCTGCCTGTTCAATTTCATCATTAAAAGCATCAGTTTGTATTTTAATTATCTCATCAGCATGGACTTTAGCATTTTCCTCTTGTTCTTTTTCTGTTTTAGTTTTATCGTTAATGAATGCTATATTTCTTTTATGTTCAGCAAGTAAATCTTTATCTCTTTGTTTATGGATTTTATCCTGTTGCTTTTTAAATGAATCTGCCTCTGATTCGTGTCCTTTAATTTTTAAATCTAGTATTTCTTTAGTTATTCCGCTAGTATCTTCATTATACTTAGATAATATTTTCTTTAGTCTTCGAAGATGGCTTATTTCTAGTTGTTCTTTTTTATTATCAAATACTTCTTTTGAATCTAGGTCTTTAAGGTATCTATTTTGTGCATTTGCTATAGCAATATTGTATTTGGTTGTTTCTGCATCTTTCTCATCATTAAATTCTTTCAGTCTTTTTTCTTTTCTTAAATCTCCTTCCCTTCCCCTAATCCTTGTCTTTTTATTCTCAAACTCCTTTATAAGACGCTCGCTTTCCTCCCCCTGTTCCACTAGAAGGGCATGTTCGTCCTGATATACTTTTGCCAAACCATCATTATTTTTTGCCAGTTTTTCCTCCCACATTTCCGTTGTTCCTTCGCCAAGAATGTTTTTCCACTTCTTCACAAACTCACGAGTTTTCTTCAATATTACATCTTCCGCCATCCATATATTATAATCTTCAGTATCCAAAGCGCCTTGCACTTCGTCTAATGACGTTGGAAGTTGCACCCCAAGAGCCTTATTTAATCTTTCTTGTGCCTTTGCCGCTTTATCTGCTTTATCTTTAAAATCATCAATCTTATCATTAAAACCACTAACCTTATCACTAGCAAATAGGAACTTCTCTGCTAAATAACCTACAGCAACAACTAAAGCACCAACACCAGTTTTCATCATAGCACCCCTAGTAATTATTAGTTTCTTGTTAAATAAATCAGTAGCCCATGTAGCAGCATTTACAGTTAATGTATATGCTATTGTCCCTATCTTATAAAGACCTATCCATTTAACAACATCTTTTAAATGACCAATCGTTTTCACAATCACTTCTGAATTTTCTGTCATCTTGTTGATGAATACAGCAATCTTATCAATAAAATCTTGCAATCCACCCCCTAATTTATCAACAAGTTCTATAGATAATCCTTGTGATGCTGATGTTAATCTTTTAAAAGCACCCTCAAGTGTATCTCCAATAATACTTGCTGCTTCTTTAGCAGCATCTTCAGCGTTTCTTAATTCTCCTGTTAGTTCCTTAACTCTTTCACTACCCTTAACCATTACATTAAATGCAGCAACTTGTCTTATGTTAACAAGTCCATCTAAAGTTTCATCACTAGCAGTTCCTAATTTCACTAATGCTTTTGCTAAATCTGCAGAACTTTTAACTGTAAATCCTAAAAATTGAGATAAGTCAGAAGATGAATCTTTCATCTTTAAGAATATATTTCTCATAGATGTCCCTGCAATAGATGCTTCAATCCCTGCGTCAGTAAGCGTACCCATAATAGCAGCAGTATCTTCTAATGGGATATTCATACTTGCCGCAATAGGTGCAACTTTAGTCATAGATGTTTGCCATTTCTCAATATCTAGTGCAGAAGAGTTAAATGCTAATGTCATTACATCAACTACTCTTGTAGTTTCACTAGCGTGTAAACCAAAACCCCTTACTGCAGCACCTGCCACTATTGCTGCTCTCGCTAAATCACTACCTGTTGCTATTGCTAATAAAAGTGTTGCTTCTTGTGCATTTAAAATTTCACTTGTTGTAAAACCTAATTTACTATAATTAGTTTGTAATTCTGCAACTTGTTGTGCTGTAAAGAATGTTGAACGACCTAAATCTTGTGCTGTTTTTGATAGTTGTTTAAATTCTTTATCACTAGCCCCAGATATTGCTTTAACTTTAGCCATCTGAAATTCAAAATCTCTAAATGTTTTAATTGAACTACTTATAACACTATTAATTGTTCTAAATGCAGCAACAGCACCTAATACCCCTGCAGCCATCTTGCCAAAACCTTTAGTAGTTGTTCCAGTTCTTTTCTCTAAGTTCTTTAGGTCTTTCTCACCCTTTACGATTACCTGAACTACTATCTTTTCTGTATTTGTTGCCATTATATATCTGTATTAAAATGCCTTTTGAACATTTGTTTTTGGATTATTCTTTTTAATTTGTTTTGCTATCATATTTGCTACATCTACCCCTACTGATGGTGCTAACTTATTTGCTACATCTTTCTTAAACTTATTTGCTACATATCCTGCAAAGTTTGTTCTTCTTAGGTTATTCCCTTCTGTCCAATATACATAAGGTTGTCCATATCCCTTCCTTAACATCTTAGCGTATATTCTTGTTATTGATGCAGAAGTTGCTTTTATACCTTTCTTTGCTCTAACCCAAGATGCTATTGCATTGTAATTAGGAGTCTTAGCAAACTTAGGATTATTAACTGCCTTCCAATAACTAACAGATGACATTACATTTAAAGCATCACCTTTAACTTCATACTTCAATCCTCTACTCAATCTACCTGTAGCGTTATGCTTTTGTGCAATAAGTTCTTTCTGCAAACCTACCTTTAGCATTTTCCCAACCTCAGTTAAAGTTCTATTTGTGTGTGTAAATTTAATCATTAGATAATGTAGTGTTTATACTTCTTCTTAGCGTTTTATGAGCATTACCATATTTATCAGTAACATAAGTAGGAACTAAATATTCTTGTTTTTCTTTTATAGATATATTAGTTACACTTATCGTTGCTGAAGCAGCAGTATCTGTAAAATATATAACAATAACATCATTTTGGCTTTGAGCAGTAAATGTAGAGGATAAAATACTATCTGAAGTGCTTATAATTGGAGAGGCTATATTTGCAGAAGTATTTAATTTATAAGAGGTTTTTCCTAAAGATGTATTGTATCTAGGGAGGTAAGTTTCTACATAAAGAATACCTTCAACCCCTCCAATGGCTAACGAAATATCTATTTGATATTCAACACCAGTTACTAAAGATACTCTTTGATAAATCCCACTATGAGAATATAATCCTCCTGAATAATCCCCATTAAAAGTAAAATAACCACCACTACTTGTAGGGGCTGTTGTACCATAATAATTTGTACCTGTATTTGTGTGGTATCTAAACCACCTACCTGCTGTTGTTTGTGGTGCTTCCGTTAAAGCATCTACTGCAGGGTCAGATGTTGAATCATCCACTATATAGTCGGCATCTGAAGTTAATTGAGTTTTATATGCTAGAGCATTACCCCAGTTCAAATACTCTCCATTATAAGTTGTCATACTAGAAAACACATCTAGCCCACTTCTCTGTGCTACTCCTGTAATTGATATTTCTTTTTTGTCTGCCATATTTTTAAATTCCTAAATTAACCATGCCAAATATCATCTTCACTTTCTGTTACATCAGTATTTATTCCTGCCCAAACACTACTACCTCCTTGATACTCAAAAGCAGGTGATGTTGCTGCAAACGCACCTAATTGCAACCATTCAACTAACTCCACCTTTGTTGATTGATTTTTATTTGGTTGATAATCAATTATTTTATTTATCCTCCAATAAACACCATCTATATAAACTAACTTTTGGAAATCTAAGTTAATAATATCTCTTACTTTTAAATCAATATAAACAGTTCTTGTTCTTGGTTTTGCCTTTAGCATCTCAAACATATTTTTGTAATATGTTTCAAACAAACCCTTACCTGATGCATAAGATGTATATGCTCCTGTAGCATCATTAAAATCTCTTACATTAACATTACCATAAGATAATATTGGACTAGAACTATCATCTCTATTTATTGATGTTGCTTGAGGGTATATGGCTGACAGAATACCTGATGTAACTGTAACTGAACTATCAGCAACTATATATTTATTTACACTTGCCCAAGTTTGTACTTTTGCGTGTTTACCTACTGCACTACTTGCAGGAGAGTATTTATTCCAATATAAAAGTCTTGGTAAGAAATCATAACCTTTTTCTGGTCTGTTAAGATTTGTTGTCCAAGAGTTTCCTCTCCATAATAAGCCTGAAAAAGCAGTATCTACTACTACAGAACTACCTGCTGATGTACCTGTTGTGTCTTGGTCTTTCCCATTATAAGTACCTGCAAAGAATGGATTTTCATATTTAGATTCTCCTTTCTCAAAAGTTTTAGGTAGTGTTTCTTGATACGGATATTCATCTTTTACTCCATTAAAATACTCCTCACCTCTTGCTTCAACCTTCTTATCTTCACCATCTGTTTTGTATTTAAAGACAACATCTCTCTTCATATCACTTTTAAGCCACTTATCTTCTGTTTGATTGCTTCTGTCTAATTTATAAGTCCAATCTATTGCATCAGCATAATCCTTATAAAATACATTAAAAGGCTCTATATTTACAACCCTAGCAGTTTCATCAGTAGTCATTTGGAGGTTAAATGCGTGTGCAATCCCTTTAACAAAATCAACTTGCTTATAACTCTTATTCATTACTTTATTTAAATCATAAGTCTGTCCATAAGAAACCTCATCTGCTATTAATGAAATATTAAAGTTACTGCTAGTTGATGATTTAAAGAAAATCCGAACTATAAACTTTTGCCAATCTCTTTGTGCACAAATCAGTCTTGTACCAAAAGATAGTTTTATTTTATCTCCTTTATTTAACCAAATTTTTTCAATGTTAATATTAGGCATATCTGCATACTCAGTTTCTGCATCTGTATCAACATCTACATCTTGATTTATTCCAAATATACGAGTAGATTCATTTATTATCTTCCAACTTGTCTGCCCTACTGTTTGTAATTCTAAATTTATTCTAGTATAAATATCATCTATCTTAACCTCCTCTCCACCACCTTTATATGCTCTGGCGATTTTTGACTTCACACCATTTAATTCTATTTTATAATAACCATACTCTCCTATTGTTATGTAATCATTAGATGTATCTACATAAGAATCAGCATCTATAGTTACTGTTAAATTTGATGATGACATATTAAAATCCTCTCTACCATCACCTGTTAAATAATAATAATCATCTTTATCCCTTAAATCACCTTCTTGATACTTTTGAATACCATTTTCTGTAATTTCAGGGAAATGTGCAGTAGCATCAGCAGTCATAGAAACTCCATTTGTAAAATTACTCGCTATAGAATAGTCTTTGTATCTTTCATCTGGATTGTTATATTTAAAATTAGGCAGTAACCACACTAACTTCTTAAACATATCTGTATCCATAAAAGATGAACTTATAGTATATCCATCACCTGCTTGTTTAAATATCTTTTCTAATGTGTTTTTAACAAAAACTGCAGGTCGCCAATCTGATGATGGTTCAGGTGTATCATAATTATTGCCATTATTAAAAAATCCATAATATCCCTTTTTATTAGTACTACCTGTTTGATTATAATCATAAGCGGTATCTAAAAGTTGTATTGTTTTCGGCTCACCATCAGGATTATAATTACCATAAGATGTTATTGGATATACTATTGGAGGGTCTGAAACAGTAATATCATCACAATCTTCGTGTTGCCAAGTAGCCATAACGCTTGTTTTATTATATCCAAGTCCAACTCCACCACCACCCCAATCTATCTCATCCATATACTTGTAAGATAAATCATCTGCCCAATTTAGATTACTACCATAAAATATACAATTATAATAAGATGGAGTTTCTCCATAACCACCAACACCTGTAATTCTTATAAATCCAATTACGAATTGAATATTGTTTACACTAATTCTGCATTTTTTATTTTCTGTAACATCATTTGCTCTTATTGCATTTGATATGTATGGGTTTTTTAATAGTTGGTTATTGTTTTTTGTTGCTGGTATTTTAAATGTCTTACTATAATCACCACTTGTTGAGGTTATGTCTTTTACATCTGATATTTGAAATGTCATTGCTAAAGGGAAATCAGTATGGTCGGTTACATCTAACTCACCAACAACACTCTCATCCCATTCAATGTTATTTAAAACAGTATTATCTACTAAACTAACATTCTTTATTTTTATATTCTTAGATGCATTATTCCCTTGATTAAGTTGAAAATAAACATCCATAGTTTCAACATCATTATTTTGAGAGGTGTCCATTGTGAATGTATAAGAATGTGTACCTACTGTAATGGTTTTACTACCAAAGGGTCTGTAAGAATTTAGACCACTTCCCACCCCTTTAATAAAAACTTGAGAATCAGTTTCACCAGCATTATCTAAAGAAACACAAGTGTATTTAAAAGTATATGAATGATTGTTATTCAATGCAAGGTTATCAGAATCAAATCCTGCATATGCATTTGTACCTGTCCCAGCAGATGATATTAAAACACCATTAGAAACAGTAGCATCAGCAGTAATACCTGTACCTGTATTCCATCCAGTAGTAGCATTATTATCCCAAGTTACTAAATTCCCTTTAGAATATTTATAATCTAATATTTCTATTTTTACTGACATATATTAGTTTCTTTGTGTTATTACCTTGTGTGATAAAGCGTATTCTATATTGAACCTAACCAATCCTTCTGCTTGATTAACAGTTTCAATATCACTATTTGTTATTATAACTGGTATGTATTCTTTAGTAGAGGGTCTTAAATATGGATTCATTGTATTACCCATCTTAGTTGCATCTGTGTCCATCTCTATCCACACATTAGGAGATAACATTATTTCTTCTAGCCATTTCGCTACACTTTTATTTAAAGGTTCTGTATAAACACTTTGTGTTCTTTCTGCATTTACATTAGTAACTTCTCTACCTCCCTTATATATATCACCACCTCTCATTGTATCTGAAATATATATTAAATCATCTAAAGCAGTTCCATCACTCGTATCATTTTGATACCAAGTTCTATCGACACTCTTTCTTTCAACTACATCTCTACTTATTGTTAATCCTTCCACAACATCTCTCTTTGCAGTATAACTATCAATACCACCCATAGAGTTTAACCAATGAAACCTAACAAAATCATAAGCATTTTTTTCATCTTCTCTATCTATCTCATACCAATTAACAGCACTATGCCTATTACTTACCCAACTTCCTGAATCGTCAGATAAATAAAAACCCCTAAAATAAAGCCTATATCTGTGGGTACTTGCTGTTATTGGAGATATTGATGAGCCATAACATGTCATAGGCACTCCCCCTGAACTACTGCCCTGTGGAACTTTAGCATTTGCATTAATGAAGGTAGGACTTACATTTTGGACTAACATTCTGTTTTGCTCATGAGCAAAATGTGTTCCATCTTGCGTATCTAATAATCTTGTAAAATCTGCTAATACAAACTCATTTTCTTCAGTACCATCTGCTGTAAATGTTTTACCATACAACTCAATAAGATTATAATAATCACCACTTTCACTACCATTATATGTTCTTCTAACATACCATTGCAACCACTCTGCCTCCTCATCTATTCTTACTTTTTTATTATAAGCAACTTTATTTGCAGTAGTATTGTAATACCAATTAGGGCATCTAGTATTAAATCTTTTTGGGCTTGTGGAACTTGTTAGCCACTCATTATGCAAAAACTGTGTGTAATAATAAACACTATCTCTCTCAAATTGATTAACTGAGTTTATAACTGTTATAGTATTTGATGATATACTTCCTGTTGCAGAAACAATCTCTCCATCACCATTTATTACCTCAGCATAAGCCCAAACTTTTACCCTCTTAAATGTGCCATTTTCTGAAACATTATAATTACTTACTGGATTCCCCATTGCACTTGAATTTCCAAGTACATTATCTTGCATTGTTAATCCTCCATTCATTCCTCCATAAAAAGGGTCAGAGTATTGACCATTTTGCCAAGTACCTTTATTTATTGGGCATAAACTATAAGAAAGTTCATCTGATACCAATTGACTAATATCTACTGTAAATCTATGACCATATGCTGATACACCACCATCATATCTTTTATTTGCTATATCTCTTGATTTTTTAATAACACCAATCTCTCTCCACACTCCCCCAGCACTATCCATAGATACTTTTACTTTGAAAGTAATATTAACTACATCACCATTACCACTTGAATAATTATCCAAAGATGGCTCTACCGCTTCGGTTAGCCCTGACACTCCAGTCCATTGAAGTTGGTATCTTAGAGGGTCGTTTGCACTTTTAAGGTAGTTGTTTTTGTATTCATAAAAAGTACCTTCCAAATCTGAACCGCTATAATCAATTGGCTGTATTCCCCAATCTAAAGTTCCGTTTATTCCTGTAATTGCCATATCTTAGTATATTTTATATTTTAAATTTAAATAACCTTTTACTTCAGCAATTTCAGTATCAGTCAAGGCTCTGTTAAAAATTATTAATTCGTTTAATTGTCCATCCATATAATTTGTACTATTATAAGAACCGACATCAAAAGTTGTTGCATTAAACTCAAAACTATTATTGAATCCTGCATCATTATCAGTAGCAGTTATAGAATTTGCAGAATCATAATATTCTAAGTCTATTCTCTTGTTGTTTTTCTTTAATATTGATATATGATTACTCTCTTTATTATCAACAGCAGTATTTGTAGTTATTTCAGTAGTACCATCATTAACTGTTGTGGTAAGATACCCACTACTATCAGTTCCTATTGATATAGCAGCCCCTGAATCATACCAACCAAACACATTATCACTTGCTTTGTCAATTTTACTTACTTCAAAGATTGTAAAGTCTGTTGTTACAGGTAAATTACTTCCTGAAACAAAACTGTCATTTGTACCATCAAAATCAAAGTATGCTTTATCATTAATTCCACCATATCCATATCTTAGTGGTTTGTTTGCTGCTGTCGTTTGAGCAACATCATTACTATTTCCTGATTGGTCAGCCCAAGCACTTACTCTTTGAGTTGCTATATCAAATGTAGCACCACTATCTGATTTTAACCACACTACTAAATCAGAATAATCTGATGGGTAGTTTGAAGTTGGTCGGAAGCATTTAGTAAATGCACTCATAGTGAATGTTAATTTTATTTGCACTAATCTATCATTTGCCACTTCTTTTACTCTTTCAATTTCAATACTCTCATCATTTAGATAAGCCTCTACTGAAGAGTCTTGATAGTTTTTCAATACAAAGTCTAACCATTCGTTAGCCATATCTTGTAAATTATCCCATCTCTTTTGAAGTTCAACTACTGATTGTGCACCTTGAGAATATAAATTATAGAAATTTATTTCAAATTCATACTCCTCTCTACCATTGTATATCTCTGGCATTATTGATGATGGTGGTTCAACTAGCATTAATGGGTACTGAGTGTCGTGGTCTTGGTTTACTTCGCTTTCGTAACCAAATTTCACATCACCATAAGTCCATTTGCTGTCAAATACTGTTATTATGTCTGTTAATCTTGTTATTGCCATTATTACAATGTTATATTATTTTTATTATGTATTTTCTCCTGAACAGCAATTTCATAGTCATTTTTAGCAGTATTCCAACTTAAATAGGTTAAAACCTTATATAAGTCTGTTCTTTTCACGCTATCTATATCATTTTCACCATTCACTCTAAATATCCCCTTTTCAGCAACCATATATAAACTATTAAGCCAACCATAAGGTTTTATGAACTTGTTGTAGAGTCCAACTGTAGAAACTCTATTTTTGCTGCTTCCACTTCTTCCTCTGTTTTCCCCAAAAACATTTGGAAAGTCCTTGTTAATTTTACGCTTTGCATTGTCAAAAAAAAACTGAATTCCCACACGAAATCCATTGTCAATTCTTTAAACTTTTCAGTTTTGGCAGGTATTGCATCATCATCATACTCTTCATCAGCCCTTCTGCAAAGTATTGCCATTTGCTCTGGCAACACATCAAACCTTCCATGTTTCATTATATCTATTGTACTCTCTAAGTGAGTTGATTCAATATAATCTCCAAATGTGTTTCTTCTTAGAAATTCTTTTGGAAATAGGTATTCCTCACCTTCAAATTCAAATTTATCTATACCTTTTGGCTTATATTCTTCTAATGTTTGTGAGAATGTTGCTACTGCAGCATTTACACTATCAACATCTAGCATATTCATCTCATTAGCACTAAGACCTGTAAGATATATAAAAATATCCCTATTCATCTTCAATAATTCTACTTCTGAGTGTTCTGCCTCAATAACATTACCCTCATCATCTCTTTTGTTGTATTGATTGATGATTGCGTACAATCCACACCAATATCTAAGTGTTATGTCTTTCCACTCAGTTGGGATGTCATAACTTTTGTCTTGAATTTTAATTTCTACCATTATATTATTTTAGTTTTGACTAAGTTCTATATCTTGAATATCTTTCAATAATTTGCTCTTCTCTTGTTCATCTATAAGTACATCTGCTAATTCACTTGTTGCGTTTTCACAATACTTTCCAATTTGCTCTAAATAATATTGCAAATCTGAATTATTCTCACCATCTTTTAATGCAGTTAAAAAACCAACAGCAGTATAAAAGGTCATATTTGGTATTAAAAAGATAAACTCAGCAGTTACACCACTATCTTCATCCTTCTTTAGCATAGTATCGTGAAAATTATTGGAATATAGATATACTGTCTTTAATATATGTAAAAAGTCCTGATATTTACCCTCACTAACATCTTCAGTAGCAAAATACATCACTTGCTTAATGTTTTTCGTATGACTTTCAATAATCTCTCTATGTTTGTCATTAAGATAAAATATGTCTGTATTTTTCATAATTTTCTGATAATTTTTTTAGAATTACTCAAAACTATGCAAAAATAGTAAATATACTGTGAAATATTTTCACAATTTTTAAACAAACTGAAAAAAACTTTAATTAAAGTAAACTACCTTACCTCCACCACCCCAAATCTCCTTATTTACAGCCATAACCAAACAATCTACCATATCATCATGTTTTGCTGCAGGGAATCTAGTTAATTGGTCAAGAAACTCTCTATTCCAATCTCCATTCAGTAAACTTACTCTACCACTCTCAAGTGATGCACTAATATCACTAACTCTTGCTACTTTGTCTTTTGTTGGTGGTTTATCTTCTTTTACATTAAGTCCTGTTTCTCTAACTAATGTTTGCACAATAGATTTACCTGAGGCTTTAGGTTCTACAAATATTCGGCTTTTTGGAGTATATCCATTCTTTTTCACCCATTGAGGAATGAATTTAACTAATTCTGGAAATTCTTTATGCACATTAACACAATCTACTATTTGCCATTTGTTATCTTGATAGGTATATGCTAGTAATGCAGATGGGTCGTTCTTTTGATTTGCAGTATATGCAGGGTCAATAACAAAGTTTACTGTTGCTTCATCTTTTCTATATCTATCAATCTTAAACCAATCTTTATGAATCATACCACTATCTAGGGGTGTTGGTGTTTGTTGTAGTTGCCCTGCATAGCCATAAGTACCCAATGCACTTTTATAATCATCTAATACTTCTTTACTAAATCTATCTTCCCAAAACAAGCCATTTTCTTTATTATAAAACTTTCCTAGTGATTTTGGTTTTATATTACCATTGTGATTTGTTGCTGGTATGCAAATATGTTTATATTTTGTTCTTGTTTCCCTATCTAACAAGAATCCACTTAAATCTTCTTCATGCACTCTTTGCATAATAATAATTCTCACTCCAATGTCTGCTTGATTTAATCTTGAGTAGAATGTTGTCCTATACCATTCATTAGCGTTCTCTCTTTCTGTTGCTGAGTTTGCCATTTGAGGTGATAGAGGGTCATCCACAATTAGGAAATCTCCACCCTGTCCTGTTACAGTACCACCAACAGATGTTGCCCTTCTCATTCCAATATGATTATTCTCGTATCTCTCTTTTAAGTTTTGGTCTTTTTTAATGTGAAATACATCACCCCATCTTTTCTTAAACCAATCACTAAATATTATATCTCTTGATTTAGTTGC
>Ga0098052_1001580_pt1 | contig 14123 bp, 15 predicted proteins | sample 15_taG_FD_81591 | JGI IMG/M metagenome (GOLD analysis project Ga0098052, IMG submission 81591) | Marine viral communities from the Subarctic Pacific Ocean - 15_ETSP_OMZ_AT15312 metaG | ecosystem: Environmental > Aquatic > Marine > Oceanic | place: Pacific Ocean | collected 2015-01-18 | reverse complement strand
CAAGGGTGACCTTGCATCTGTATATGAATCAAATAAAGGCTTTACGAGTGGAGTCAACTTCGGAAGCTTAAGTGCGCCAAAGCAATTGGCATCGCAGCACCTAAGCACAATGGAGCAGAGTCATAGAGGCGTATTGAAGGGTGATAGCGGCAGAGATAAGAGAGCGCTAATTGCTGGCCCAGGCTTCCTATCCACCTTTGGATCAAAAGCACGCGAGAGAGCCTCAGCCGAACGCAAGGCAGCAACTCCACCTACACCAGAGACTGCCACATCTAATGTAGATGCGAATAGAGCCAGCCAAGAGAGAGCACGAGCAGCAGCAGCTAGGCGTGCAGCAGCCTCCGCAGGCATATCATCTACTAGGCGCACTAGCCCACTTGGTGTAGATCAGAGAGCCGCTGCAGGACGAACCTCAGCACTAGGACTATAGGAGCTATATATGGCACAAGAGAAGACCCTATTACAGCAGCTGAATAAGCTCCTCAAGACTGTAGAGGATGAACAAGAGAGCAAGGGCTGGACCACACAGTGGAGAGACATCAGAGATAACCTCCTACCAGATCGTGGAAGGCAGATAGGCACAGAGGATGAGTCAGCAGTCAATGATGGCAGAAAGAAGCGTCAGAACGTACTTACATCAGTAGCTGAGCGATCTGTAGCTAACCTAGCCGCTGGCCTCAAGAGCTACCTTACTACGCCTTCTAGGCCATGGTTCCAGCTAAGGCTTAAGGATACCGTACTGAATGAGGATTGGGAAGTTAAGAATTGGCTAGATAGGCAGACTGCTGCAATGCATCGCGTCATGAATAAGAGTAACTTCTATGATGCTATCCACAATATCTACATTGAGCTAGCTGGCTTCGGCTGTGGAGCAATGATCATCCTAGAGGATGAGCTAGACACGATCAACTGTAAAGCCCTGACATGCGGAGAGTATTACTTTGACATCTCCAAGAAAGGCACAGTCAATCAGCTAGTACGTAAGATCTACATGCAAGTAGACAATATGGTAGCTGAGTTTGGATTAGATAATGTAGGTGACAAGATCAAGTCTCAGTACGAGAATGGCAATGGCCATCTGCGGCATTGGGTGTATCACTATATTGGCCCTAATGACAAGAGGCTGAATGTAGATCCACCTAGCATCTTAATCTCACCTAGCGTCGTTGCTAAGCCTCAGTATCTATCAATCTACTGGACTAAGGATGGAGAGAAGGAGCTATCAGTATCTGGATTCGCTGAGTGGCCAGTGATGCCACCTCGATGGAATGTTATCTCCAACGACATCTACGGGACTGAGTGCCCTGGCATGATTGAGCTAGGTAACATTAAGATGGCCTATGAGCTGCTTAATGATGAGCTTACTGGCGTCAAGAAGTCTATTGATCCACCGCTAATCTCAGATGGCAATGTAGATATTGTCAACACGATTCCTGGTGGAGTATCTGAAGGCACTGGCTCATTAGGTCAGCAGCAGAGTCTAAGGCCACTGTATAATGTTAATTTTGATATTGCATCTGCGGATGCAGTCCTTGAGAAGACTAAGGAAGAGATTCGCACAGGCTTCTTCAATAACCTATTCCTGATGCTATCTGCCGATGACAATGACAGAAAGACAGCATTCGAGGTAGCTAGACTACAGGAAGAGAAGATGAGTATGCTTGGTCCAATGATTGAGCGACTTAATACTTCAGCCCTAGATATTGCCATTGATCGCATCTGGGCAGTGATGGACAGGCAAGGGCTCATTGAGCCTCCTCCAGAGGTTGCTGCTAATGTAGAGATGGACATCGAGTATATCTCTCTGCTAGCACAGGCGCAGAAGACGTCCAGCCTACGCAGCATTGACAGTCTATTAGACTTCATGAGTAGAGCAGCACAGTTTGCACCTGAAGCTATTGCAGGACTACCTGACTGGGCTGAGATGACTGAGATCTATCGAGATGGATCAGGAGCACCACAGAGAGTGCTTAAGAGCCCTGAAGTGCTACAGGCTGAGGCAGAGGCTGCAGCTGCTGCTGCACAACGTCAGCAAGGCATGGAGATGGCTTCACAGATGGCTACAGGAGCTAAGGATCTATCACAAGCTAAACTGGGCGAAGGAAGCGCACTTGATGCAGTACTTGCAGGTGGAGCTGAGAACTTAGAATAAGGAGGACGTATGGGAGCTACTAATGGCTTCGAGGAAGAGAAGCAACTAATAGTTGACCACAAGAAGTTAATTAAGTCTGATGCTGCTAAGTGGCATCAGTACTTAGCTAAGGTACTCTCTACTTACGAAGGTAGGGAGTGGGCATATACATGGTTCCATCAGAACCTAAATGACTGCACTGTATTCACTGGCGACAGTAAGACCTACTATCTATCAGGATGGCAGGATGTAGCTAGAGATATGCAGAAGCACATGAAGGCAGCATCATTTGATGGCTGGGTTGAGATGGAACGAGAAGCACAAATGAGGAAATCGGAGGACTAACTTATGGCAGACGAAGTAGCTGACACGCAGGGTAACACCGAAGCGAACGTTGCAACAGAAGCCCCACAGGAGCAGGCACAGGAGACTACACCAGAGCAGACACAGCCAGAACAGGCAGAGTCAAAGCAGGTTGAATCAGAGAGTGCAGCACCTGAGAAAAAGAGCCTACTGGAACAAGCTCAAGAAGCAGATGCTCCAGAAGGTGAAAAGGAAGATGCTAAGGAAGTAGATGCTGAGGCTAAGGCTGAAGAGTATACTGACTTTACACTTCCAGAAGGAATGGCAGCAGACGACGCAGCATTAGCTGAGTTCCTGCCTGTTGCCAAGGAACTGGGACTCTCTCAAGAGGGAGCACAGAAGCTCGTTGATGTGATCGCGAATAGAGAGCAACGGAATGCAGAAGCAGCCGAAGCAGCTAAGAACGAACAGATCGATGGGTGGGAACAGGAAATCAAGTCTAATCCTAATTGGAAGACTGACGTACTGTTAGCCGATAAGGCCATTCAGGCCATTGGTAACGAGGAGTTCACTGCCCTATTAGAAGATTCTATTGGCAGTTATCCTCCAGTCAAGGCCGCTATGGCCCAAGTTGGAAAGTGGCTCTCGGAGAGCAACTTCGTAGAAAGTAATGGCGGGGAGTCTATTAGTAAGACACCTGCTCAAATCATGTACCCTAACATGCAAACAAGGAGCTAAAAATGGCTACTCTTGGAAACCTCAATCTCTCTAATGCAGATCTTGCGAAACGCAAGGACAATTCAGGCCGCGTACAGCAAGTAATTGAAATCCTGAATGAAGTTAAGCCCATCGTCGATGACATGGTGATGGTTGAATGTAACAGTGGCATGAGCCACAAGACTACCGTTCGTACTGGTATTCCTACTCCTACATGGCGTAAGCTCTACTCTGGTGTTCAGTCCACCAAGAGCACGACCCAGCAGATTGTAGATTCCTGCGGTAATCTGGAAGCACGTCCAAAGATTGACATTGATGTTGTTGATAATTCCGGTGATCCTGCTGGTACTCGCCTGTCGGAGCAGGTTCCTCACATCGAAGGTATGGGGCAGACTGTTGCTTCTACTATCTTCTACGGTGATACGTCCGTCAATCCTGAGCGCTTTATGGGCCTCTCTCCTCGCTTCAGTGAGTACACTCGCTCTACTCCTGATCAGACCAAGATTGACTACAATGTGCTGACTGCTGGTGGTAGTGGCTCTGACAATACCTCCATCTGGTACATCACTTGGGGCAACAACACTTGCTCTGGTATCTATCCTAATGGTGCATCTGGTGGACTTAGCCACAAAGATATGGGCCAGCTGGAAGTAGAAGCTGACGACAGCTCCGGTAGTTTTGACGCCTATGTTGATAAGTACAAGTGGCAGCTCGGTCTGTCTGTACGCGACTGGCGCGCATGTGGACGCATCGCTAACATTGATGTATCTGCCCTCGAAGCTGAGTCCAGCGCTGCTGACATAATCAAGTACATGATCAAGCTCCAAGAGCGTCTTCGTGGCACTAACATGGGTAAGGGTTTCTGGTACATGCATCCTCGCGTAGCTACCCAGCTCCGCATCCAGATGCTTGGTGCAGGCGAAACTTCCGCTAAGTGGAACACTAACCTCACGTTTGATAATGTTGAAGGTAAAGAAGTTATGTCCTTCGGTGGCGTTCCTATCCATCGTGAAGATAGCCTTCTCCTTACTGAGGCTGCAATTACTCAGGCTTCCTAGTAGGCTGTAGTATTCAATAGATGCGCCTCATGTTGGGGCGCTAACTTAACTTAAATTAAGAGGTAAATTATGATCTTCTCTCGACTAGAACAATTCTCGGACAGCCAGGCAATCACTGCTGATGCTGCTGCAACTAATGTATGGGATGGCCTCGCTGCTGGCGGAGCTATCGGCGAAGAAATGTATCTGGTAGTCCAAGTTGACACCACGTTCACTGACCTTACGTCGCTCACTATCGAGCTGGCTACTGATACTGCACTCCCAATTGATGCATCCAGTACCGTACTCGCATCTAAAACTGTATTGGCAGCTGACCTTACTGCTGGCAGTACCGTAATGACTGTTCGCGTACCACGTGAGCAGGATCGCTATGTTGGCGTCTTCTATGATTCCAATGGCACAGATCCGACTGCAGGAGCCATTAGTGCGTTCCTGACTAATAACATTCAGCAGGAAAATCTGCTCTACTAGGTTATTATATGGCCCATCCTGAGATTACTTGGGGTGGGCCACTTTGAGGAGGATATATGTCGATGCTGTCGACCTATATATGCTATGTGCCCAAAATAGATAACTTAATCGACATGTTAGATCCTCAAGGAGGATATATGAGAGCACTACATATATGTGAGTTCACGACTATAAGAGTCCTCAAGGAGGTCATTGCGCTTCAGTGCGACATGGTTACAGGACTGTTACACAGAGGGTCAGCTCATACTGATATACTAGGCTACGTCCTTAATCAGGACTACTGGTCTACAAATAAGCAGCTAGAGATCAAAATAAAGCTAGCTAGAGGCAAGTATGATCTATTGCATGTTCATACATCAACATCTAACGCAAAGCTCTTAGAGTTTGTTAGAGAGCATTCTGAGCTACCTATTGTATGGGATGTACATGATACACCAAATGATGCAGTTGATAGATCAATTCCATCTGCTGTCATTACACCATCTAATGGCTACCACTTTGACGATAGATGCACTACGATCTATAGCATGGTTCCTAAGATGCTATTCCCTGAGATCGGGAGCAAGAAGATTGATGCGACTGTATTAGTTTCGCATGTTGACACTGCCCCACACTACAGGGATTATAGAGAGCTACAGTTATCAGGAGCGTCCAAGGATGTATTCATATATCCTACGGCTAATAATCCTGCCATGCAGGAGCACTACAGTAACTTGATGCAGGTTACTCCATACACTAAGATGCTATCAGAGCTACCTAAGTTTGCGTTCGGCTATGCTGGAGCTGCTAATAGTAGGCATGAGATAGATGTATGTGTAACTAACAAGTTCTGGGAGTATGTAGCAGCAGGACTACCTATACTGACATACAATAGCAAAGAGATGTCTGAGCTAGTTGAAAGTATGTGGTATGGCGTAAAACTAGAGAGCCTGTCAGATGCTTATGATAGCATCGAGGATGCAGGCAAGAACGTAGCTGATGCTAGGTTCCAATTCACTATGGAGTCACAGATTCCAGCAATTAAGAAAGTATACAAAGAGGCTATGATATGGTAGTAGATTTACATTGCGTGCAGGACTGTCAGCCACGTATTGAGGGCGGTAACCCGCGACTGGTTATTCAAGGTGAAGTGCTGGAAGGCATTGAGATTGATGGCAAAGAGGAATGGCTAAAGTACTTTAATGCATACGAGCATAAGCCACCAATCAAAGTAGAGCCAATCAAGAAGATCCTCATTGAGGAGATTGGTGTAGCAGACGAGGAGGCCGAGGTCAAGAAGGAACCCACCAAGGAAGAGATTGGTGCTGGCCCTGAAGTGAATCTCGATACAATCAAGAAGAAGTTCACTAAACCACAGATGGTAGCCATGCTGCGAGATGCAGGCATTGGAGCCTTCGAGAATTGGAAAGAGGATACGCTCGCCAAGAAGGTGCAAGATAAGCGCCTGTATGTAGGCAAGCTTTAATATATGAGGGGTGACGCATGGCATTATATGACTGCATAGTAAGCAATCAGTGGAGTAGCCGCTACTGGAGCAAGGGAGAGACGTATGACATTTCTGATACGCCACCTGCTGGATTCTTCACTGCCGTAGCTGCCGCTGATGCTGATGCTAGGCCAGTATCCGTCACCCCTCTACCCGCATGGAAGGATGCTGAGGGGCAATGGCATGTTGATGTGCCTACGCAATGGATTGGTGATATTAGTATTGAGTCAGATGTATTCTTTGATAACATATCTGGAGATGCTGGCATTCAGAAGTTTGTAGCATGGAACAGTGGCACTGGTCTAGTTGATATCGACCTACCTGGGTTAGAGAAGGTTGACAATACTACATTCAGGGTGTACGCTGGGAGTGGCAACTTCTTGGATCTATCAGATCCATTAAATCCGACAGTATCTCACATTCACTGGGAAACGCAGACTGAGACTGACCCATACATCGCTACGAATCTACGAACAGCTGTTGGTATTGATAGTTCTGGAAGTATCGCAACCTTCGCTGATGAGATCACATCCGCAGATAGGCGAGACTATATCCCTATAGGATTACTGACTCACACAGATGGTGCTACCATCACACAGACCAATCTAATTCCAGCTATGGCTATTGATCCAGTGGGGAAGTTGCATGACCTCTGTTCGGCTGTTAAGTTTTCCAATCTTGAGGGGAACGTATACTCTGGAGCTAGTAGTTCAGTCAATAGTCTAGCCGTAACGGCAGGTAAGACCTTCTCCTGTGATAGAAACTTTGCAGACGACAAGACAGATCCTAATGTAACATCCCAAGCTGCCGACTCTGACATTGCAACATTCTTCACTGCATACAGCGATGGGTCAGGCGGCACAAACATTGGAGTAGCATCCGTTGTAGACTCCACTAAGTACGATGACGGAACTGGCACATTAGCTACGTTAGCGGCTGGGTTCTGGGTCACGCATAGGCTGTATAGATCCACTACAACAGGATCTACTCTTCTGATCTACGGGCAATCCTTGCATAAGGGTCGTACAGAGGCACTAACTGAGATCAATATCGAAAACTTTGCACCACTACCAGGCAGTGAAGAGTTGATACTTAGGGGCTTCCTAACAATAAATAGCGGTGCTGCTGGCCTACAGAGTACGGAAACATCAATCTTTACACCAGCTGACAAGTGGGGCACGGCACCTACTAATAGACCAACTAATGGCTTTGATGTTGGAATTCCTAGCTACAAGAGCTACGCATTCACATCCAGAGGTATTAACGCAGGTACATACTACGCAGCTGGCTTCTATGAGGCTCCAGCAACTGATGCTAACCTAACACAGGCATCAACCACGGTGAGTTACGGTACGGCAAATGTGTCATACGCTGCACATGGCTTCATCGTAGCAGGAGGCGCTGGGAGCGTTGATACTGGACAAGTCGGGCTACGTGCTAACTATACTAAGATCGATGATACTGGCACGCGCACCACTAGCTATGTAGAGACAATCACAGAGGACATTACGACACTTAGCTTGAACGACTACCTAGAAACAGGTAAAGTACTTGGAACAATTCAGTTTGAGTTATATGTCGTATCCGGCAGCCCTACGACATACAGCCTAGACTTTAATTATGGCTTAGCCAAGTATGAAGACTTTGGCAATAGAAACTTTATGATCACTGACTTTGAGGTTGTTGGGTTTGGTGACGGCACAGATACTAACTTTAACATAGAACTATTAGATCATACAGCTACTGGGTGGACATACTCGGCAGCTGCATTCGTTCCTGGTGATGGTGCAATCTGCGAACTATCCACAGATTACAGTACGGATGATAATGTCGCTAATAATGAGTATTACGCATACAAGCGATCTCTGCTAAATACTCCGATAGGGAGTGCTGGTATTGGTGGTGTGCTTATCCGAGTAACCACTACTTCCAACTCGACAGTTCAAATACTAACAGCCCACGTAGGAGTTGAATTTTAATGTATGCCATGAAAGGACTAATTTCACCACTGCAATTACTTCGCAAGGTCGAAGATGACGGGTGGGACGGCAAGACCTACGTTTTAGGCAAACCACTCACCTACTTAACTAAGTCTGGAATAATTCACGAAGCGCCAGCTGGATTCGTGACTGACTGTGCATCATGGGTACGTCGCAGAGGGCGCTTTGAAGAGGCTGCTGTAATGCATGACTATCTATACAGTATTGATGCAGGCTACGGCTACTCCAATCGCATCTTCAAGGAGATGATGGAGCGTGCAGGATGCTCACGCTGGCGCATTAACTCATACTATGCTGCTGTCTGCTGCTTCGGCTGGATGGCCTACTATTTTGGAGGTAAATAATGGCAACTAAGGTAGACATTGGCAATATGGCACTACGTCGTATTGGTGAGACTAGGATTGAGAGCTTCACTGAGCAGAGTGATAATGCTAATATCCTGAATGACATCTACGACATTAACCGGAAAGCTGTATTACGTGAATACCCATGGAGCTTTGCAGTAAAGACGGCAGAGCTTGTTGCTACATCAGAAGAGCCTCCAGACTGGAATTATGAGTTCGCTCTACCTGCTGACCTACTGTATCTCCTGTCGCCAGCAGAGTCTGGAAGAGACTTCACTGATAACATCTATGAGATTCGTGGATCTAACCTCTATACTGATGATAGTGAGATCACTGTACGATATGTATATGACATCACTGATACATCTAAATTTGACAGTCTATTCGTTACTGCATTAAGCTACCTTTTAGCAAGTGAGCTAGCAATGCCACGTACTGGAGATCCTAACATCCAAGGTAATATGGCACAGGGATACACTCAGGCAATCACTAAGGCTAGAGGTATGAATGGTTCAGAGAATAAACTTAATCGCGTTGCAGACAATCAGTATGTAAACGCACGACGCTAAGGGATCTGATATGACTAGTCTAATGAAGCATACGTTTGCTGGAGGGGAGTTAGCCCCAGACCTCGATGGCAGAACTGACTATCAGAAGTACCCTACTGGGGCAAGTCTACTAGAGAACTTCTGGGTCACTCGATATGGAGGTATCGCCAATAGACCTGGGATGCGATTTATAACATCAACTCCTAGTGACAATCTTGGTGCATTCATACCATTCAAGTTTAGCTCAACTCAGAGCTACGCCCTAGAGTTCACTCCTAGTGTCATGCGAGTAATGAGAGATGGCAGTGTCATTCTTAAGTCGCGCAGGAATGCTACATATAAGTGGACGCTTAGTTCAGGTGGAACTGCTGAGTATTACCTAGAACTAGCTGCTGGTGGCGATCCAAGCATAGTTGGTGCAGAATTAGTTGAGGAGGATGGCGTAGACATGCAGGAGGGCTCATTAGGCTCCCTAACTGCATCACAGTGGGTAGTGGGTGATAACGACACATTAGGCTACTCTACGCTATACGTTAGGCTATCTGATGATACAGATCCTGACAGCAAGGCTGCTGATTACATTAAGAGCGACTACCAGTTAGATCACAGCTTCACCTTAGCTCAGATCCAAGAGATGAATCATGAGCAGAGTTTTGACACTGTATGGCTAGTACACTGGGACTTCCCGCCGTATGCCGTCATTCGCAATGCTGAAGATGACTGGGCAATCGGTGAGTACAGTTTCACTCCAAGCATCAATGCACCATTCTCTTTGGTATCAAACCAGTCAGTCTCTCCTGGGTCTACTACTCGTGATGCACTCTATCGCGTATCTGCAATCGCAGAGGATGGTGAAGAGAGTGAGCCTACAGATGAGACTACGCAGGCTACGCCATACCCATGGAACTCTGTAGCAACCTTTAATGCTCAGCTATTCTGGAATGCATTAGTTAGCTCAGGCTTCCAATGGACATCCTCTGGCAGTGGAACTGATGAATATTACTGTGAGGTTAATGGTGGTGGTGATCCAGCACTTACAGAGCCAGCAACAGTATACGAAGATAAGGTAGCCATGACTGCTGGCACTGCTGGCTCATTGGCACTCAATGAATGGGATTGGGCTGATAATGACACATTGGGCTACAGTACGATCTATGTGAGAGTTGCTGGTGGCGTTGATCCTGACACCCTCACCGATGGTTACTTATGCTATCAGCTAGCCACAGAGAGCGAGTACAATATCTATAAGGACATTCGCGGGTACAGCGGCTGGATCGGCACTACACAGACTCCATGGTATATGGATGATAACATTGAGCCAGACATTGGCCTAAGCTACATTGAGCGCCCTAATCCATTTGATGCTGCTGATGACTATCCACGATCTGTTGCACTGTTCCAGCAGAGACTGGCATTTGCATCCACAGAGAATGATCCTCAAAAGGTATGGCTTTCACGTAGTGGCATTCTGAATGACTTCGGTATACGTAAGCCGCTATCAGCAGATGACAGTATCAGTGGTACGATTGCATCAGGCGGCCTTGAGGACATCAGACACCTCAGCAGCGGCGATAAGTTACTCTCTCTATCTGGAGAAGGTAGCTGGACAATTGACCATGGTGACAACTCAGATGCCCTTACTCCCAGCAATATTCAATTTAGACCACAGGAGTTTGATGGCTCTGCTGAGTTCATACCTCCAGTAAGGATTGGCAGGGATGTGCTATTTGTACAGAGTGACAACAAGCATATCAGAGCACTCAACTTCAGACTTGAGGTTGGTGGCTATCAGAGTGATGATCTCACCCTCCTAGTTCCACATCTATTCGAGGGTAAATCAATCTCAGACTGGACTCTACAGAGATTCCCAGAGAGTATTGTCTGGATCGTTCTTGATGATGGCACAGGGCTAATGCTAACGTACCTTAAGGATCAAGCAGTATTCGCATTCTCTAGATTAAACACTGATGGCCTAATAAAGGCCGTAGGGACACAATACGGCGAGAATGAGGATCTAATCTACTTCATCGTAGAACGTACCATAGATGGCGAAACAAAGCGTTATACTGAGTACATCAGTGATCGCTACTTTGCTGACATCGAAGATGCATTCTTCGTTGACTCAGGAGTTACATACTCAGGGTCAGCAGTATCCAGCATCGGCAACCTCTGGCACTTAGAGGGAGAGCAGGTGGTAGTACTTGGTGACGGTATGATGGTGTCAGATCCTAACAATAGCCCAACTACTGCACTAACTGTAACTGATGGCGTAATTAACCTTGGTGCAACATACTCCACTATTCATATTGGTATGCCATATACTGCAAATATGCAGAGCCTGCGCATCGATGCTGATGGTGGTGAAACTATCCAAGGCAAAAAGAAGACCATGATTCATACTACTCTACGTCTAAAGGACAGTGTAGTTGACCTTATGGGGCCAGATGAGGACAGTCTACTGCCAATTAAGCAGCGACAGTACGAGAACTGGAGAGAGGCCACTAGGCCAAAGACTGGTGACATCGAGCACCCTATGAAACTAAAATGGACAACAGAGGGCCAAGTGTACTACAGGCAGAGTGTAGCTCTACCAGTCACGATACTGGCACTCATCAATGACATAAGAGTAGGATCATAACAATGCTAACTAGAGCAGAGTTTCAAGACTGGCATATACAGCCTGTGCTAGCAGACTTCAGGGCTGCTGACAGAGAAGAGGTGTGGGCCAGTTGTATGCAGACACCAGAAGAAGCACTGAGAGGCTCCACGGAGAACAGTACTGAGTTCTGTGAGACTCTGCTCTGGAATGATAGTCCGGTAGCAATCCTTGGCGTAGGCGAGCACACAACGCATGGTGCGCCATGGATGCTATCTGTTGAATCAAGATCTGACTGGAGTAAGCCATTCATCAAGCTTGGTATTGATATTGTATTGGAAATGTCTGACATGTATCCAATCCTTAGTAATTATGTGGACAGCAGGAACTCTGTGTCAATTAAGTGGCTACAGTTCGTTGGCTTCACTATTAGCTTCGATAGTCCGATAGATGTAAGAGGAATTAAATTCTATAACTTTTGGAGGTCGGTATGAAGTTATTCATAATTGTAGCAGCCATTATGCTATGCACATCCTGTGTAACTGTCCCTACTGGAGAGGTGCGAAAGTCAGCTGGAAAAAAGTACGAGAAAGTCATCAAGAAGCTTGGACCAATGACACTATACGAGAAGTGGGAGGTGATCCCATCAGCCATCGGGAAGACGATGGAGAGTATACAAGCACCAGCAAGATTAGTGAACAAGATCGTAATCCCAGGCTTCATAGTGTGCCTAGCCCTGACGCTAGTATCACAATGCCCCATAGTCCAGAAGAGATGCCTACAGGGAGCCATAGTCTGCGGAATAGCAATGCCAATATGCTGGGCACTGATGTTCGCAACATCAAGTCCATTGATACTCATACCTCTAATTATAGGAGTTGCACTAGTGGGTTATTCAGTATGCCGGAAACGTGGGCTGCTATTCTTATCTCAGGAGGCTGTGTAATATGGCTAGTAATACTGAGATCATGAGCAAACTGAATGACATGGATGATAAGCTGGATAGCTGCAATAGTCGCCTATCGAATCTAGAGGGCAGACATGAGGCTGAGGATAAACTTAAAAGATCGGATGGTGACTGGTGGGCAAGAGCAATCGCTATGATAGCTATCCTGTCTCCGTATCTACCTAAAATATTTCAAGGAGCAGGAGGTTAGTATGTGCAGTTCAGGAGTCATTGGAGGCGTATTAGGCCTAGTTGGCGGTGGCATTCAAGCCCAAGGACAGGTTGAGCAGGGCAGAGCAGAGAGCACTCGGCTAAGTAGCGAGGCTCAGATAGCTGAGAATAATGCAGCACTAGCTGCACAGGACGTAGAACTAACACAGGAAGGCGCTGAGTTCAGTAAGGCTGATGTGGATCTTGATGTAGCACAGCTACGAGGTGCTGCTAAGACTAGCTTCGCTGCTGGTAATGTACTATTAGAAGATGGTAGCGCTAGGGAGTTTGACCTAGCAGCCGTAGAGCAGGCAGCAAGAGATAAGGGTGCTATCCAACAGCAGGCAGACCTACAGAAGGCTAAGTTCGCTAATGAACGCAAGAGCCTGTTATATGAGGCTAGACAGCTACGTAGTGCATCTAAGCGCGTAGGCAGGGCATCTAAGATGAGTGCACTAGGAACATTTCTTGGCAGCGCAGGAAATGCAGCAGGCCAATTCAGTAGCATGAGATCCTCACGTAGGAGCGGGCCAGGTGCTACCCAGAGAGTGAGCAGTCGAGAAGCAAGGGGCATTGGAGATTTCAACATAAGAGGCGGAGGAGGAGGTAGCTATGCCTAGGACACCAGCATTAAGACAGACAGCAGGAGGCGGCATCGGGCCGTCAGGCTCCCGTCAGCGCATCAATACATCCGCAATGTCTATTGCCCAAGGGGCAGAACTGCAGAGCGCAGGGCAGGCACTACGGAGCGTAGGGCAGAGCCTGACTAAGGTGCAGTCAAACCTTGATAGGAAGGCTGCAGTAAGGGAACGCGAGGAGGCAGCAGAAGCAGCAGCGCAGCGTAAAGCACAGGCAGCAGAAGCAGCAGCAGTTAAGAAAGCACAGGCAGCAGAAGCAGCTAGAATGCTAAAGCTTGATAAAGCTAGGCGCAAGTTACGTATGCAAGCAGCAGAGACTGAATTCAAGAATGATGTAGCTAGTATAGATAAACCAGTCGGAATCAATGCACAGGATGGCGCATACTCAAAACAAGTTGACAAGCTTGCTAATGATAAATTTCAAGAGATAATGCCAGACTTCGACTCGAATAACCCAGACCATATCAACGCAGCCTCTGACTGGCTTAGTAGGACTGAGTATGCAGCGCTTAATGCTAGGAAGTATGAGCGCGAGCAAGAAAGGCAGGGTATGTACGACATCTACACTAGCGAGTATACAAGTAGCCTTGAGAGGGCTAAGCAGGCTGGAGATAACCCGACTGAGTTTGCCAGCCAAGTAGAGCTAGCAAGAGAGAATATCGAAGAGCTGGCAGT